>OHCA01000790.1_pt1 | contig 16150 bp, 10 predicted proteins | sample 1577541 | NCBI WGS metagenome assembly OHCA01 (sample SAMEA3879598, study PRJEB24766) | human gut metagenome | biome: human-associated habitat; feature: feces | place: USA | collected 1985/1987 | reverse complement strand
AAAGCGGACTTCCGCAAGACTTCTTGATAAAGTGGCAGGCAATGATTAAACAACTATTGACATTTTGTTACTGGAGTAGTGGAAAATACTTCAATGTAAGCAGATTTTAACACACTTTCAGATGGAAGAATCGCATGAATATAGCGAAAGAGTAAGAAAAAGCGACCGGCACATGGGGATTGGCCCGCCCGGCAGAGGTGCTCCCGAAAGAGCGACTAGCGCAGTACCTTAGCTGCGTAGCGTTAGCTCGTCGGGAGCACCTCTGCCGGGCGGGCCAATATTATTAATTATTGTGCAGCATCAGGAGCCACATACGAGTATGCATTGGACATCTTTGCAGCATTGTTTGTCAGAGTGACAGCCTCTCTGTAGTAGGCAACAACAGGAGTGCCCTTATCCACAGCATTGAACAGCTGCTCTGCAAAAGCAGGCGGCACATTGATACATCCGTGTGAGCCGGAGGTTTTGTAAATTGTTCCTCCGAAGGTATCACGCCAGCTGGCATCATGGATACCTATATTGTAGGCAAACGGCATAAAATAGCTGACAGGAGAAGAGTATCCCTCGCCGACAAGAGTAGCATTTCTCTGCTTGTAAACAATCTTGTATACACCATCTACGGAACCATTCTGACGGGCGAGATTACCTGATACGAAATCAGACTCCATCTGGAGAGCACCATCCTTGTAATACCACATGTGCTGCTTTGTGTAGTCAATCTCTATGTATGTATTACCTATGTCGTCAGCGCCTCGGTAGAGTGCTGTCTGCTCGTAAACAGGCTCTCTTTCCACTGGCTTGCCTCCCTCTAAATCTGAAAGGAGCTGGGCTTTCTCATTTTTCTTGCTGACTACCCATCCGTAGTCTCCACCACCTATTTCAATAGTGTCACCGGACGATGTTTTGAACGAGCGCTTGCGTCCGAAGGTGTTATACTTGGAAGCAAGCTGCTGGACATATTTAGTGACCTTGGCATCATCTATGCTCACGCTGCCGTCATCTGAGATGCTTAGCATATCAAGGATTTTGGCTGAGTCAAGCTTCTCGTCGGCACCTTCAATTTTGTAAGTGACGGTTGAAGCAGTGTATTTGTCGAGGGCTTCTTTTTCATTTTTGATAGTATCACTGTTTTTTGTGATTTTTGGAGCTTCATAACAGTCATCACTTAAGGTAAGCTTTGGGAGCTCGTTGTCCAGGGCGTCCTTTACTTCGGCAAGGATGCTGTCATATATCGGTTTGCAGCCATTTTTCTCTTCAATCACATCGTATTTGCCGTCTTTTATCTCGATGTGGGCATCCTCCGGATTTTCAATGTAGTCATCACTGAAAATATCAAGAGCCTTGAGCTTTTCAGCCAAAGTGGCATCGTCATATTTGGACGAACCCTTTAGAGTATAGTTTTGAGCTTTGAAGAGACTGACAGGCCATGTAAAAGCATTCTGGCTTTTTAGGATTTGCTCCTCGTCACCGTTTGAGACATATTCATAGGAAAAATCAGGTCCCTTAAGTGAAAAGCTGTTGCCTTTTCTATCAGTGATTGTGAGCAGATAGTCGCGGCTTAGGGCTGTATTTTTTTCTAATGCCTCTTTTGCAGTTTTCCCTGCGTATTTTACAGAGTTAATCTTTGTGTTGAACAGATAGTGGCTGCTAAAATAAAAGGCAAAGCCAAGATAAACAGCCAAAAGCACACCAAGCACAACGGCGCAGGTTATAAGCACTTTTTTCTTCATGTAAATCGACCTCCTTGGAGATATGCTGTTGCTGCCCACACCGGGGTGTAGACAGCAGCTAAAATCAGTTACATTTGTGAAGATGTGACACATCCATATAGTCAGGCAGACCATTCTTGTAGGCTACAGCGGTTTCTCCCTGAATAAGTGGCTTTAAGTATTCGATAAGTTCAGGTTTCACATCATTGCCAGCATCATTGATCCACTCTCTTGGCACAGACTTGGCCTCGTTTGCGATATCCTTGATAGCAGAATATGTGTATTCCACCTGATAAGGATTATTTGAGATGCGCTTTAAGCATACCATTGATGCGGTCACACCCTCTGCTGCAATAGTGACACCCTTTTTACCCTGAGCAAAAGATTCCTCGATATCGGTTAATGATGCAAGGTGTGAGGCACAGCGCTGGAGCACATTTACCTCTACAGAGCGCACCTTGACACCGATGTTTTCCTTTACGATGAACTCAAGAGCTTTTCCGGCACCGCTTAGCTGCTGGTGTCCGAACTGGTCACATGCGGCCTTTGATGATGTAATGTATGAGCCGTCTGCGTCATGTATTCCTTCGGATACGGCAACTATTACATTGTTAGTGTGCGCAAGGGCTTCTTTTATATCGGCAACAAATTTGTCCTTGCCGAAATCCACCTCAGGCAGATAGATGAACTGAGGCGCTGTATTGTACTCATTACGTGCGAGAGCGGAAGCGGCAGTGAGCCATCCTGCGTCACGTCCCATGATTTCAACGATTGTCACACTCTTAACAGCATAGATAAAGGTATCATGGGCTATCTCGAGCATGCTTGATGCGATATATTTGGCGGCAGAACCAAAGCCCGGAGTATGGTCTGTCATGCACAGATCATTGTCGATGGTCTTTGGAATCCCTATAATTTTCACATCACTGTTGATTTTTTTTGCATAATCGGATAACTTTAATACGGTATCCATCGAATCATTTCCACCGATGTAAAAGAAAGCTTTTATAGAAAGCTTATCGAACTGGTGGAAGATGTATACATATGGTGAATCATCATCCTTGTAATCAGGGAGCTTGTGGCGGCATGAGCCAAGATACATGGCAGGTGTGGTCTTAAGCTTTTCAAGATTAGCATCATCTGCAAAAATATCTGATAGATTGAGATAATTCTCATTTAATATGCCGAGTATTCCGTTTACGGCGCCATAGCAGATATCGTATTTCTCAGAGCTTTTTACTCCTGCGATGACTCCTGCAAGGCTTGCGTTGATTGCAACAGTTGGGCCGCCTGACTGGGCGACGATACAGTTTGACTGATTCATTGTAATCTCCTTATTGTGTATTTTAACTATTCTCTTCTGTAAGAATAGTTATGATATAATTATAAAATGATGATTAATCAGATTACTACATGCTACGCATTCCCGTAATCTGACTACACCTCGAAATCCGCTAATTTCCTGCGTCCCCGCAGCAAATTGCTACTTTCTCGGTGTAGTGCGGGTCACTAAGGTATACATCGAATTGCATGCAAGCATGCATCGATGATACCTTTTGACCCTTTAATCATATAGATTGTAGTATCAAACATTATTTTTAGCAAGGGTTAAAATGAAAAATATGAATAAATACGAGAATTGCTTATTGTGTCCAAGAAAATGTGGCATAAACAGAAGAACCGGACAAACAGGCGTATGTGGCGTTTCATCTGAAATAAAGGTGGCGCGAGCAGCGCTTCATTACTGGGAGGAGCCGTGCATATCAGGAAAAAGAGGAAGCGGGGCAGTTTTTTTCTCAGGCTGCAGCCTGCACTGCGTGTTCTGCCAGAACAGGGAGATTTCTGACGGAAAAGCGGGAAAGCTAATCAGTAAAGAGAGGCTGAGTGATATCTTTATGGAACTTGCTGACAAAGGCGCAAATAATATCAATCTGGTCACACCGGGGCAGTATATCCCTGATATAGTGTGGGCGGTAAACGATGCAAAAAGCCGCGGCATGAAGCTTCCTATTATATACAATACGAGCGGATATGAAAATGTGACAGAGCTAAAGCTGCTTGAGGGTATAGTGGATGTGTATCTTCCGGATTTTAAATATATGGACAGTACGCTTTCGGCAAGGTATTCAAGGGCAAAAGATTATCCGTCTGTCGCAAAGCAGGCGCTTTCAGAGATGGTCAGGCAGCAACCGGATGTCGTGATTGACGATTCGACAGGACTCATACAAAAGGGAGTTATTGTGCGACAGCTTCTACTGCCGGGACATGTGAATGATGCAAAGGATGTACTTAAGTACCTGTATGATACATATCATGATCACGTATATATAAGCATGATGAGCCAGTTTACGCCGATTGCACTAAAGGATTATCCTGAGATAAACCGCACAGTGACAAGGAGAGAGTATGAAAGGCTTGTTGACTATGCCCTCGAAATAGGAATCACGAATGCATTTATACAGGAGGGTGACGTGGCAAAGGACAGCTTCATTCCGGCATTTGACTGTGAGGGAGTATAATATTTACCGTTTTTCTTAATAAAATAGTAAGAATTGGCAGGCAAAAATGACTGGATTTTGTGACGCCGGTGTAGTACTATGGTTATGTGATATTTTTTAGCTGTGAAGGTACTGAACAGTTACGATATTTTGTTATTACTCACATCCCGGTGTGACAGACGATAATGTTTTTAATCACACAGGATACATCATTCAATAGAGGATACAGTGATGAAAAATATAGAAGAACAGCAGATAATAATTGAATGTCCGAATACTATCTTTCATCTATACATTGACAGTGAGGATGAGCTTTCAAAGGTTAAGGTGTTTATGAACAATATGAAGAATGTTGATTCGATAAGTCTGCATGATATATACAACTGGTGCAACAGACAGCATGTGCAGTACACGACGACATTTAATTATGACAGTAAAATGACCTGGACAGAAATGATAAAATCCTACATATTTTACTTCAGACAGAAGCTTAGATATGTAAATAATAGTGATAGGATGATAGAAACATGAGATACCCTGAATTTCTAAAGGATAGAGGAACAATAGGCTTTGTGGCGCCTTCGATGGGCTGTACAACAGAGCCGTACAGGAGTGCCTTTGACAATGCCATTAAAAGGTTTCACAGCATGGGTTATAAGACGATAGAGGGACCTAACTGCAGATGCGACAGTGGCATAGGTATCAGCAATACACCAAAGAAGTGCGCAGAAGAGCTGAACGAGAGCTATGCTTCTGCTGACAGTGATGTGCTTATATCATGTGGTGGTGGCGAGCTGATGTGCGAGGTAGTGCCTTATATTGATTTTGAGCGCGTGAAGCAGTCAAAGCCGAAATGGTACATGGGCTATTCCGACAACACTAATTTCACATTTTTGGAGGCTACTATTGCAGATACAGCAGGTATTTACGGGCCGTGTGCGGGCAGCTTTGGCATGGAGGTGTGGCATGAGTCACTTACCGATGCATTTAATCTGCTTTGTGGCAGGCAGCTTTCATTTACCAATTACCCTATGTGGGAGAAGGAATCGATAAAGGATGAGAATGCTCCGTTTGTGGGCTACAACCTGACTGAAAAGTCGTGCATCAGCTCTATTCCTGCGGTGGCAAAGGAAAGCAGGCTTTCTATGAGAGGCAGGCTGCTTGGTGGCTGCATGGATTGTCTTATCAATCTGCTTGGTACATCGTTTGACCATGTAAGGGAATTTAATGAGCGCTACAGTGATGATGGTATCATATGGTTCCTTGAGGCTTGTGACCTTAATGTGATGGGCATGAGAAGGGCTATGTGGCAGATGAAAAATGCAGGATGGTTTTCAAATGTAAAGGGCTTTCTTATCGGACGACCGGCGCACTTCGGAGAGGAAATGTTTGGCATAGACCACAGACAGGCGCTTTCATCACTGCTTAGAGAGTTTAATGTGCCAATCATCATGGATCTGGATATAGGTCATATGTCGCCGATGATGCCTGTGGTATGCGGAAGCATGGCAGATGTCAGCTTCGACGGAAGCAGCTTTACAATTTCGTATGATATAGAGCAGTAGATTGGAGGAAAAATGATTAGATTAATAAAGAAAAAAGCAAAGAGTATTGTATGTAGCGTGCTTGCTGCGGTGACATTGTTTACAATGAATCCGGCAGTATTTGCAACAGAGACAGCTACGCAGACTGATACAGTTTCAAGCGTTGATGTATCAGGCAGTGACAGCAGTGACGCAGCTGATAAGAGTAACACAGACAGTACTGCAGACAGCACAACGACAGCCGGCAGTGAGGCAAACGACAAGGTGACCATCAGCAAAAATGATAAGCCATACTTAAGTCTTGGAGCAGACCTCACACCGGATCAGAGAGCGACAGTGCTTGGATTTATGGGAATCGAGCTCACTGATCTGGACAATTACGATGTGGTCTATGTAAATAATGATGAGGAGCACAAGTACCTCGATTCATACATCAGCAAGAGCGAGATTGGCACAAGGTCACTTTCCTCAGTACTCATTACAGAGGATAAAAAGGGTGCGGGTCTTAGTGTTTCCACACACAATATCAATTACTGTACGGTAGGGATGTACAAGAATGCGCTTGCCACAGCAGGCATAGCTGATGCTAAAATCATAGTCGCAGGTCCTTTCCCTATTTCCGGAACGGCAGCACTTGTAGGCACACTAAAGGCATACGAGGAGATGACAGGCAAGAAGCTTGACGACAAGGTGACAGATGCAGCGATGGATGAGCTTGTCACAACAGGAGAGCTCAACAAGAGCATTGACGGTGATTCGCAGGATATCGAGGCAATGATTGCAGACCTAAAGAAGCAGCTTGCCGATGGAGGGCTCAAGGATGAGAGCCAGATAAAGGATGCGATAAAGGAGGCTGCAAAGGATTACGACCTGAAGCTTTCTGACGATGATATTGCAAAGCTGACATCGCTTCTTATGAAGCTTAAGGATGCCAATATCGACTGGGATTCAGTCATCAATCAGGCACAGGACTGGGCATCAAAGCTTGGCGATAAGATAAATGACCCGGGCTTCTGGGAAAAGATTGGTAACTTTTTTATGGATTTATGGGATAAGATAAAATCCCTGTTCAGCTAGAGAAGTGACCGAATACAGTAAAAATAAGCAGAATATGAATCAGACAACTCCCTGAAACGTAAGCATGAGCTGAACGTTGAAGGGAGTTTTTTATATTATTAATAAAAAAATAATAAATTTCCTGCCGAATACATTGATACAAAGGTCATATTCTATTATAATTAAATGGATAATGGATTAATGTAAACAATGCACATAAGAAAGATGGGATTTGATGATAAAGATAAATAAATTTCTGGCAGCCTCTGTCGTTACATTGTCATTAGCCGCATGTGACCTGGCACCATACAGCAGTATAGCAGTCTATGCAAATCAGGCGGCTAAGGTTGTGTGTGATGAGAGATACTGGGTAGCGGCGAGAAGCGGACCGGGCACAGAGTATGAGCTGGAGCACAAGCTTTCAAACGGCAAGGATATCACTATTCTTGAGCAGACCACAGGTGCAGACGGCAAGGTGTGGTACAAGGCGAAGTACAATCTGGCAGCAAATAACGAGGAGTGTGTCAGCTATATAAGGTCTGATTTTGTATCAGCAGGTACCGGCACAGCTGCATCAGACAATGCGCAGACAGGGGATGCTTCGGCAGACACCGGCAATGCGGATGCCATACAGCAGAATAATGAGGAGCAGCTTGCCCTTGCAACCGCATCGGGAGCATATGCTACAGGTACGATTACCGGCGGCAATGTGTATGTCCGCAATGCAGCAGGCACATCCGGCACTACCAAGGTTGTCTCACTCAACTGGAACCATCAGGTTGACATAATTGGAGAGACCAGGGTAAACGGTGTGGTCTGGTACAATGTCAAGGGTACTTTAAACGGCAAGGCATTTACTGGCTGGACTATCAGTACATACATAAAGGTGACATACAATAATAGCGGAGACAATACTGATTTTGTCACGGCTATGAAGAATGCAGGCTTTCCTGACAGCTATATTCCAAACCTTACAGCTCTTCACAATAAGTATCCAAGCTGGACATTTGAGGCTGTAAATACAGGTTTGAATTGGGATACGGTGATTGAAAATGAGAGTGTAAACGGACTTAATCTGGTATCCAAATCAGCAGACAATGCCAAGAAATCCACAGCTTCTGGAGCATATAACTGGTCAACAAATACGTGGGTTGAGTACGAACCGGGATGGGTGTCAGCAAGCAGTGCCTATATTGCTTATCTCATGGATCCAAGGAATTTTCTTGATGAGACCAATATTTTTCAGTTTCAGAGTCTGGCATACAGTCCGAATGAGGCACTTGAAGGTGTCAAGTCCATAGTAAAAGGCACATTTATGGAGGGAACAAAGACATATTCCAACAATGGTGAGAAAATCAATTATGCAAGCACATTCATGGATGTGGCAAAGAGCAGTGGAGTAAGTGCATACCATATAGCATCGCGTATAAAGCAGGAGCAGGGACAAAAGGGAACGAGCCCTCTTATTTCGGGTACATATTCCGGATACGAAGGATATTATAATTATTTTAATTTTAGTGCAACCGGAAGCACGAAGGCCCAGATTTACAAAAATGGTCTGTCTTTTGCCAAGAAGCAGGGCTGGAATACAAGAGTAAAGTCCATAAGCGGCGGAGCTGTAAAGGTGGGCAGCAATTATATAAATAAGGGTCAAAATACACTGTATTTTGAGAAGTTTAATGTAGTAAATACAAGCTCGCTGTATTTCCATCAGTACATGGGCAATGCCACAGCGGCTCTTACTGAGGGACAGAGTCTGGCTAAAGGATATTCAGACAAGAATCAGGCTTTTGTATTTAAAATACCTGTATACAACAATATGCCATCGTCAGCAGTGGGCTTCGATAAAGCTGGCGATACCAATAACTATCTGCAGTCGCTGGCGATAAGCGGTGTAACACTCACACCGGCCTTCAATGGAGCGACAACAAGCTATTCAGCAGTTGTTTCAAATGCTATAAGCTCAGTGACTGTTTCGGCAGATGCAGTTTCAGGAAACAGTGGTGTTTCAGGCACAGGAAGCTATTCGCTTGCTGTCGGAAATAATACAATTAAGGTATATTGTAAGTCGCAAAGCGGTGATACAAGAACATACACTATCAATATAAACAGGCAGGCGGCATCTGCAAATAATGCAGGTGGCAATAATAATCAGAACAATAATAACCAAAATAATACTGATGTAAACATAACATCAGGTAAATACAGTATAGGTACTTATATTACAGGCATTGAGCCCGGAACCGGTGCGTCTGATTTTGTGAAGAATATAGCAGTATCAGCATCAGGTACTGTAAAGCTTCTGACAAGCTCAGGCTCAGAAAACAGCGGGAAGGTCGCAACAGGCAATAAGGTGGCTGTTTATGACGCTTCAGGTAATCTGAAAAAGACATACGATATTGTTATATATGGAGATATCAATGGTGATGGTGCTGTAAATGCTCTTGATATGATTAAGCTCAACAGACATATTTTAGGAAAGGGAACACTCACAGGTGCTTATCTGGAGGCTGCTGATGCTAACAGAAAGCGTGATGGTGGAAATGCCCTTGATATGATAATCATGAACAGACACATACTGGGCAAATCAAAGATATCGCAGAATTAGAAATGTGAGGAAAAATATGAAGAAATTATTTGGATGTATATTATCACTTGTTATGGCGGTGATGCTTGTTTTCGCACCTGCCGAGCATGTATATGCGCAGGGACTTGGATTAAGTGTCAGCTCAAGCTCTGTAGCTGTTGGAAAAACAGTTAAGGTGACTGTTTCCATGCCGTCTGGATATTTTGGTACAGTAGTTATCTCAAGCTCTGACGAGGGAGTACTGAGTAACGGAGGGGATGGTGTGGCGAATATTGGTGACGCCGCAGGATATCCCACATCGCAGTCATTTTCATTTACGGCGAAGGCTGCGGGAAGCTGCACTATAAAGGCATATTGTACAGTTGTAGGAGATGCAGAGGGCAACGATGCCGGAGGTACAATTACCGGTGCCAGCACGAAGGTGACGGTAACAAGTGCTTCATCAAACAACGATTCAAACAGCAACAAGGATAACAAGGACAATTCCGGCAGAAATACCGGCAATGACAACAATTCGAATAAAGATAATGAAAACAAAGAGGAAAAGAAATCCTCAAACGCATCTCTTGGTTCACTTGTTATCTCAGCAGGTACGCTTTCCCCTGAGTTTTCTGCTGCGACAAAGGATTACACAGCTACAGTAGATTACAGCTGTTCAAGCCTTGCGGTTACAGCAAATCCGGCTGATTCCAAGGCGAGTGTGACATCAGTCACAGGCAATGATTCACTTGAGGTTGGAGAGAATGCGGTCAGCGTTGTTGTGACAGCAGAGGATGGCAGCACAAGCACATACAATATAGTTGTTACCAGAAGAGCCGAGGATGATCCGGAGAATGCAGATAAGCAGGATAACTGGAAGAAGTTCGATATAAATGGCACAGAGTGGACTATGGTAAATGACATTCCGGAGGATGTTGTTCCTGAAGGCTTTGAGCACTCAAAGACAGTGATTGACGGACTTGAATACAATACCCTTCATGGCACCTTTGGTGATATCACGCTTGTGTATTTACAGTCGGAAAGCGGCAATGGGCTTTTTGTATATGATGCAGCACAGAATGCAGCATATGAGTTTGTCCGTATCAATTCAGAGTCACATTTTATAGTGGTTTTACTGCCTAAGGTAGATGATGTGCCTGAGGGATATAATGAGGTATCACTCTCCATAGAGGGCAAGGGTGTGGCAACAGCCTACCAGACCAAAGCCGAAAAAACCGATGATCAGACAAAGGATTTTTACCTCGTATACGCTATGAATGACAATGGTGAGAGTGGCTGGTACACATATGATAGCGTAGATGGCACATATATGAGAACCAAGCTCAGTACACCTACAGTGGCACAGGAGGAAAACGATACAACAAAGAGCGAGCTTGTCCCGGGAATTGCCAATAAATATCTTGTTTTAGCTGCAATACTGGTTCTTATTATCATTATTCTGTTACTGTTGCTTATTGTATCAGCTGTGAAAAACAGAAAATATAAGGCAATGGACTATCATGATGACGATGATGATGTAGATGATGTAGCAGAAGATGTATCAAATGAAGCTTTGGAAGAAACAACTGATGAAACTGCGGACGAGATAGCAGATGAGCTGGAGGAAGAGGTTACAGAAGAGCCGTTAGATAAAGTGGCAGAAGAAGCTGCAGAAGAGTCGGTGGATGAAGTGGCAGGAGCTGCAGAAGAGTCGGCAGGTGAAGCCGCAGAAGAAACAGCAGATGAAGCTGTAGAAGAGCCGGCAGGAGAAGCTGCAGAAGAAACAGCAGAAGGTGCTGCAGATGAGCAAAAGATGGCTACGGATGAAAATATATCAAATGCATCCTATGTCGGAAGAACCGTAGAAATTACACCTGATTCTAAGAAAGCTGTTGAGAATGAAAACTCTGAGTTTGATTTAAAAGACGATTCAAGGCAGGAAAACGTTTCTGACACAGAAAACGATGCTGATGAGGATGCTTTAAAGAATCAGGTTCAAATGGCACTTGATGGCTTTGTCAATGAGGGAAATAAGCCGTCTGAGACTATAGACAGCAGTGCAATGGATGACAATGAAGATGACAGCGAGGATGATGATTTGCAGTTCATCGACTTAAATTAGTGAATATGACTGGAGGATATGACTTGAAACCATATACAAGTAAGGCTAAAAAAGCAATAGATTTGGCTGTACGTATATCAAAGAAAATGAATTACAGCTATGTTGGAACAGAGCACATACTGGCTGGCCTTATAAAAGAGGGCACCGGTGTGGCAGCTGAGGTTCTAACAGCCTGCAATGTGGAATATGATAAGCTTATTTCGATGATTGAAGACCTGATTTCACCGGGGGATAACATCGAAGTGATGGACAGGGATGGCTATTCACCAAGGACACAGAGAGTATTGGAGCGTGCATCGGAGGAAGCCGATAGATTTGAGTGCAATGAGATAGGTACAGAACACTTACTGATGGCTATAGTACTGCAGGGAGACTGTGCAGCTGCAAGACTTTTAAACACCATGGGTGTTAACAGTCAGAAGATGTTTATAGATATTCTTGGTGCGATGGGTGAGGATCCGTCTGCATACAGGGATCTGATGAAAAGCTATGGTACATCATACAATTCTGCGACTCCTGTATTAGATCAGTATTCCAGAGATTTGACAGATATGGCAGAGGCAGGGCTTCTTGACCCTGTTATAGGCAGAAAAAAGGAGATGGAGCGCGTTATCCAGATACTTTGCCGCCGTGGCAAAAACAATCCATGTCTGATTGGAGAGCCGGGAGTGGGCAAGACTGCTATAGTAGAAGGACTTGCGCAGGATATAGTCAGTGGCAATGTTCCGGATATTCTTTTGGGAAAGAGACTGGTTTCCCTTGATATGTCCGGGCTTGTAGCCAAATCAAAGTACCGTGGTGAGTTTGAGGAGCGTATCAAGAAGGTGATAAGCGAGGTTTCAAATGCCAAAAATGTACTGCTTTTCATTGATGAGCTTCACACTATAATAGGTGCAGGAGGAGCAGAAGGCTCGTTAGATGCATCTAACATATTAAAGCCGGCACTTGCCAGAGGCGAGGTACAGGTAATCGGCGCCACTACCATAGAAGAGTACCGCAAATACGTGGAAAAGGATGCTGCGCTTGAGCGCCGTTTCCAGCCGGTGATGGTTGAGGAGCCTGGTGTGGATGAGACAATAGAGATACTCACAGGATTAAAGGGACTCTATGAAAAGCATCATGGTGTCATCATAACAGATGAGGGTGTGAAAGCAGCAGTAAACCTTTCTGCACGATATATAAATGACAGATTTTTACCTGATAAGGCGATAGACCTGATGGATGAAGCGGCAGCCAGGATAAGGCTTAAGAATTTGACATCATCTGACGAGCTGCTTGCTCTGAAAAAAGAGATAACAGATAAGCAGAACCAGGTGGAAAATGCTTTATCGAAAGGAGATCTCGTAGCTGCCGGCGCGCTTATGTCAGAAAAGGAAGTGCTTGAAAATAAACAGCAGAAGCTTATCAGAAAGAATCACCGCACAGGAAGCAAAAATCAGCCTGTAGTAGGTGAAAACGAGATAGCGGATGTAGTATCGGGATGGACCAAAATACCTGTAAATAAGCTTACAGAGTCAGAGGCAGGACGACTTGCAAAGCTTGAACAGATACTTCACAAGCGTGTAATAGGACAAGAGGAGGCTGTTTCTGCTGTCGCAAAGGCTGTCAGACGAGGCCGTGTTGGTTTAAAGGATCCTAAGAAGCCAATTGGCTCATTTTTGTTTTTGGGACCGACAGGAGTAGGTAAGACGGAGGTGTCAAAGGCGCTTGCTGAGGCTGTATTTGGCAAGGAGGATGCCATGATCCGTGTTGATATGTCAGAGTACATGGAAAAGCACAGTGTTTCAAAGATGATTGGTTCACCACCGGGATATGTGGGCCATGAGGAGGGCGGACAGCTCTCAGAGAAGGTCAGACGCAATCCTTTTTCTGTTATACTGTTTGATGAGATAGAAAAAGCACATCCTGATGTGTTCAATATACTTTTACAGGTGCTTGATGATGGTAGAATCACTGATTCACAGGGGCGCACGGTTGATTTCAAGAATACAATAATCATCATGACATCAAATGCAGGAGCTTCTTCTATTATAGAACCAAAGCGCCTTGGCTTTGGCGCTGGTGAGGATGAAAAGCAGGATCACGAGCGTATGAAGAACAGTGTCATGGAGGAGGTCCGCCGTATATTTAAACCTGAGTTTTTGAACCGAATCGACGAGACTATTGTATTTAGAGCTCTCAACAAGGATGACATGAAGCATATAGTGACACTTCTTGTAAAGGAGCTTAAGAAACGCTGTAAAGAACAGCTTGATATAGAGCTCACAGTGCGCGACAGTGCAAAATCCTTTATCGTGGACAAAGCCTATGACAGAAAATATGGCGCAAGACCTCTTAAACGAAAGCTTCAGGAGGAGATTGAAGACCGTATGTCAGAGGATATTATTACCGGCAAAATTAAGCGCGGCAATAAGGTAATAATTTCTACGAAAAACAAACAAATTTCATTGACTGTTGAGTAGAATTGGATTTATAATTAATATATCAATATAGCTACGGGAGGATAAAAATGGCTGTAATAAGTGAATTAATCCGTACTGAGGAAAACGGAAAGCTCAGCTTCGGAGATTATACATTGGCTGCAAAGGCAAAGCTTGACAATTTTGAGAAGGATGGAGATATCTACAAGGTAAAGACCTTTAAGGAGATTACAAAGCTCGAAAGAAACGGACTCTTTGTATACGAGTCTGTTCCGGGAACAGCGGTTATGGATTTCGAGGAGACTGCTGATACAGTGACATTTACTGTGGAGGGACCTGAGGATGCTCAGATTACTCTTGGCCTTGAAGAGGAGACGGAGTACGAAATTGATATAGCTGGAGCTGTTGCAGGTACTATGAAGACAAATCTCGGCGGCAAGCTCAGCTTAAGCGTAGAGCTTGAGGGTGTTGATTCAGTCGATATCAAAGTATCAAGAAAATAGAGCATATTTTTAAGCCCGGTGAAAGCCGGGCTTTTTGTATTTTATAAAGGAGAACAATATGGCAAAAGGAAAGACCTCTGTATTTTTCTGCCAGGAATGTGGTTATGAATCGGCAAAATGGATGGGACAGTGCCCGGCCTGTAAGGAATGGAATACATTTGTAGAGGAAACCGTAGATAAAAAGTCGATAAGCTCGTCGGGAAAAGTAAAAAAAGAATCAAAGGCGTCACAGGTTCTGCCTCTTTCGGCAGTAAAAAGCGAGAAAGAGGAGCGTATAGTGACAGGTATAGCCGAGTTTGACAGAGTACTTGGTGGAGGAATTGTGAGGGGGTCACTTGTGCTTGTGGGAGGAGATCCGGGTATAGGAAAATCCACGCTTCTACTTCAGGTATGCAGGGAACTTTCACAAAAAAAGGTGCCATTACTTTATGTGTCAGGTGAGGAATCACTGCATCAGATAAAGATGCGTGCCGACAGACTTGGTGATTTTACGGATTCACTGGAGCTTTTATGTGAGACAAGTCTTGATATAGCAAAGGACGTGATTCAACGAAAAAAACCGGAGGTTGTTGTAATAGATTCCATCCAGACTATGTACAATGAGGAGATAGCGTCGGCACCGGGCAGTGTCTCACAGGTCAGGGAGACAACCGGAGTGCTTATGCAGCTTGCAAAGACTTTGGGTATTTCTGTTTTTATAGTAGGACATGTGACAAAGGATGGTGCGGTTGCGGGGCCGAGGACGTTGGAGCATATGGTTGATACTGTGCTTTATTTTGAGGGTGACAGGTATGAGTCGTACAGGATACTTAGAGGCGTTAAGAACAGATTTGGTTCGACCAATGAGATAGGCGTATTTGAAATGAAGGCGGAGGGGCTTGTTGAGGTGGAAAATCCGTCGGAGTATATGCTTAGCGGTAAGCCCGAGGGAGCATCAGGATCAATTGTCACATGTTCCATAGAGGGAAGCCGCCCGATACTTCTCGAGATACAGGCTCTTGTATGTCACAGTTTTTTTAATAATCCAAGGCGTACAGCAAATGGTACAGATTATAATAAAGTAAATCTACTCATGGCGGTCCTTGAAAAAAGAGCCAACCTGTCACTGTCAGACTGTGATGCTTATGTGAATATAGCAGGCGGTATAAGGATGAACGAACCCGCGATAGACCTTGGGATAGTGCTTGCAATCGCATCAAGCAAAATGGATATTATAGTGCGTGAGGATACCATATGCTTTGGAGAGGTGGGCTTAAGCGGAGAGGTACGCGGAGTTACCATGTCCGAGCAGCGTGTGGCTGAGGCAAAGAAGCTTGGCTTTAAAAAGTGTATTGTTCCCAAAGTGTGTCTTGCAGGAGTGTCGCATATTAGTGGAATTGAGATTGTCGGTGTGGCAAATATCAAGGAAGCGATAGAGGCTGTCAGATAGTAATTGTGAGAATTGTATATAATAAACAGACAATTTAGAAAATTTGTGTTTTTTAAGGCAGTTTTACTACTTTAATTAATTGCAGAAAATCCGTTGACATATGTGTGCCGGGATGATATTATATCAAAGCTGACTCGCGGGACACATTGAGTTGTAGAGCTTGTGAGTTACATTTTACAGACATGACTTTATAGATATTGCTTTGAAAATAAGTTGAAAAAGTTATGAAAAAAGTTCTTGACAAATGCAAAACATTTTGATAGAATAAACAAGCTGTCGCAAGACAGAGAACTTAAAACAGAG
>OHCA01000653.1_pt1 | contig 20048 bp, 18 predicted proteins | sample 1577541 | NCBI WGS metagenome assembly OHCA01 (sample SAMEA3879598, study PRJEB24766) | human gut metagenome | biome: human-associated habitat; feature: feces | place: USA | collected 1985/1987 | reverse complement strand
AGAAATCTACTACCGCTTCATCGGCAAAATCGACTGACCTTTCTTTTTTACCCAACAATATCTTTAATTAAGGGAGACGGGTATCACAAGCCCTGATATTGGCCTTCTTCCTCCATTAGCCAGACTTTTGAAAATTGATTTGAATACATTGTTTTGTTTTAGTGAGGATCTGTCTGAACAGGAAATTGGATTTTTCTGCAACGAGCTCGCCAAACAAGCAAGGAATGATATTCTTTCTGCATTTGATGCTGCTGAAGCAAAGATACACGAATACCCACACAACGAACTGCTTCTTCTCAACATCACGATTATTTTGGATTCCATACTTTTGCAGACAGCCGATGATACTTTACCCATCGATAGCCTTGATACAAAGATTTCAGACTGGTATTTACATCTGGCTGAGAGCAATGATGAAAAGATACGAAATAGTGCTAACTATATGAGAGTTAACCGCTATATTCGTAAGGGCAAAACAGATGCTGCACAAGAGGTTCTTGATACAATTCAAGATAAAACTGACCTGATTAGCACATTGCCGGATAAACTTATGCTTCAGGTATCTATTTATATGCAACAACAAAAAGCAGAATTGGCTGCATTAGAACTGGAAAAGGCATTATTCAAAGAAATTACCAGAGTTCAGATGCTCCTAACGAAATTGATAGATGCTGAATTAGCTTCCGGAAACACAGAATCTGCTTGTAAAATTGCCGAAAAATCAAGTTCCATGGTAGATGTATTTGATATGTGGGAATACAACCGATATATTGCTTCTTATCAGATTTTGGAACAAAAGCAAAATGCAGATGCAACGCTTCATTTACTGGAACAAATGCTTGAAGCGCTCACTACACATTGGTCATTAACTGATTCCGTTCTGTATCACAGGATGGCACCCGAAACCAAAGCTATACAATCCCATGAGTTGATACCAGTTCTTCTCAATGGATTAGAAACTGATCCACAATGTGCATACCTTCGAGAACATCCAAAATTTAGGGAGATTATAGACAAATACAAAAACAAATGAGGGATACGGCTGCTACTACCTTTCGGAAGTAACAGCCGTGTTTTCAATTATCGCTCGTATTCTTTCTTCTTTTGCTTCTTTGGTTGTGGGGTTTCTTGTTTCGGCATTTTCAGCTGTTCGCTGATAGAACGCTTTTTCTTCTGAATTGGCTGTTCTTTCAATTCGGCATCAATCTGCCTGTTGGCTTCATCGAAAGTAGCAGAACTGTATTTATTCTTGTATTTTTCATACAATTTTCGTACTAAACCAACTCTGCCATCAGGACGGAGTTTTTCACGTTCCTGCATAACTGCATCCATATTTTCGGGTGCGATACCATCTCGGATTTCAAGAAACTCTGTCTTATCAGCTTCTTTCTGTTCAGACAGGGCAGCACGCTGCTGTTCCAAGGTTTCCAGAGCGTTCTCCATCTTTTTTAGATTCTGCTTTCTGGCAGCAATGCCGTTATCCTGACAATTAAGCTGAGAAAGCAATCCAGCCTTTTGGAATTTCAATTCTTCAATATCTTCGGTCAGAGCTGCAATCTGTTCACCCAGCTTACTTGCACGAATGAAATGAATCCCACAGTTTTTCTGTTCTGCAATCAGCTCTTTTTTCTCAGCGGTCTTGGCTTTGAATTCTGCCTTAACATTTTTGTATTCAGCCAGTATATCAGCCAAAAGGTTTTTCTGGGAAGTGACAGCTTCCTGCTGAGAAGTATTCACGATCAACTGATACTGAAGAAAAATCATGTTGTCACGCAGAGTTTCCAATGCAGAAGCGAGGGCAGGAATATTTTCTTTGACTGCTTTCATCAGCTTCTGCACCTGTTTTTTCAGTTCACGCAGGAGTTTGTTATCTGCCCTGATCTGGCGGTTCAGTTCGCAGCGGTCAGAAACAATTCCCATGGATTCCAGTTTTCTTGCGTGGTATCCTTCGTGTACGGTTGGCTGTTCAGTTAGTCCTCTGGCGGCATGACTGCGACAGTCTACACGGTCAGCAATACCATGGCGTTCCTGTTCTTCATTGACAATCATTTCCCAGCTCTTGCGCCATGCAAATATCTGTTCTTCGCTGTTCCAAAGTGCTGTAAGTGGGTTTTGTCTCCCATAGCGGGTGCTTTTAGGGGTCTTTGACGTCCTGATACATCCCTCAATTTTCTCAGCTTCAGATGGGGTTAAATACTGCCTTTTCTCCCCGAACTGATACATATATTGTTTCTCCCACCCCTGTGTTTTGGCGGTCTTGAACTCATCAGCAGTAAAACCACGTTCTTCGCCGCCACGCTTGCAAAGGTATTCTTTCTGAGTCTTTGTCTGCCACTTGCCGTGTTCATCTAAGGGACGCATGGTGAAAAGAATATGGCTGTGAGGATTATGCCCCGGAGGGTACGGATCATGGATGTTCACATCCGCACACATTCCAAGGTCAATGCCTTGCTCACGAACAAAACGCTTCAGCATACTTTTCCAGTCATCCAAAGACAGTTCTGATGGCAAAGCAACCACAAGCTCTCTCGCCAGTCGGCTGTCCTTTGTCTTTTCTACGGACTCGACAGCTTCCCAGAGTAGCTGTCTGTCCTTCCATTCTTCTGGTGCATACTGCGGAAGAAAGACTTCGCTATACAGACACCCGTGCTTTCTGGTGTAGTCATGGGTAAGTCCGTCATAATCATTGTAGAGTCGGGAACAGGATGCATAAGCGGCAGCTGCTATCACAGAACGGCCTGCGCCACGACTCACAACTTTTGCTTCTAAATGGAAATAGTTCACTATTTTCCTCCTTCCTGTGCCGCAGCACAATTTTTGTTTCTTTTTTGAAAAAGAAAATAGGTGCGGTGAATGCTGCGCCTATCTCTGCGATAAAACTGCCGCACCCGAAGGGCGTACCTTGTGTAGTGGCAGATTTTCGCAGGCAGTTAGCGCAAGGTAGGGTACAATTTGTACCCCTGATTACAAACGCAGTATCGTTTGTACTTGCGGAAACTGCGTGGACAATGACAGCAAGTGTGGCATTGTACATAAGGCTCCAACGGAGCCGCAAAGCCTCGCAGAGCGCACGACCCCGAAGGGGATACCACCGCCCATTTTATGGGTGGTGAGTAAGTGCGCCCTTCGGGATAGCAGCGAAGCTGCCAAGGCTTATGCCTTCAATCGTCTTTTCAGCTCCATCTTCACATCATCAAGCTCCATAGTCTGAACTTCCGGGAACACGCTTTCCAATACGGCTCCCATCTGGATCAATCGTCTGGTTCTTGCCTTTCGCTCTTTCTGGCGGTTGCGTGCTTCAATCGCTTCCATTCTGTGCTGTGCCTGCAATAATTTCTTTTCATCTTCAGTCATAGGTCTGTTATTTGCCATAAAATCTCCTGGTATCGGTGTGGTACTGTAATCCGGTGTAGATGGTGCAGATACAATTCGTTTTGCAAGTTATAAGTTATCTGTGTACTGACAGGCGAATTGTTCCGCACCATCGGCTGTGAATTTAAGTACCGGAATTTAATATTTTTCGTGCTTCCTGCATATTGGCGGCTGCGTTCAACTCTCGGATATTCTGATTGTTGATTTTCAAAGGAACACAACGCTCCAATACTCGGTCATAAATTCTGGCTCTTGCCAGATCTTTCGGATGTTTCAACTCATCCAAAGTTAGATTGGTGGTTACAATCAGTGGTTTCTTGCTTCGGTATCGACTGTCAATCACATTGAATACCTGTTCCAAAGCAAATTCCGAACTTCGCTCAATTCCCAGATCATCAATAATCAGCAGACTGTATTTATTAAAACTGTCAATGAACTGGTTTCTGTCATCGGAATATATTCCGGTCAGCGTATTCAGGATTCTGGAAAAATTGGTCATCAGAATCGGAATACCTTTGTCCAACAGGGCATTTGCAATGCAGCCAGCGAAAAAGGATTTACCGGTTCCCACATCTCCCCAGAGAAGCAGTCCCAACGAGTTCGCTTTCATTTCTTCCCAATGGGACACATACTCATGGGCTTTCTGCATTTCCGGATTGTAGCCTTTATCATTGGAAAAGTTGTAATCATGCAGGGATTTGTCCTGCAATCCGTTTGTCCTCAAGCGTGACACCTGAATGAGAAATTCCTGATGCTTGCGTTCGGCTTCTTCTTTGTCGTATATTTCCTGCTGACAGCGGCATCGAACCGTAGGAAGGAATACTCGTTCCTTCAATTCAATTCGGTGCTGTCTGGGAGTGTGGCATTTGGAACAATACATCAGTCCGTCAGCTTCGTTCAAATATTCATCCTCTGCAAGCTCTCTCGGCTGAAATAATTCATCCACGGCGTTATTGATTGGTCTCATAGGCTTTCATCCTCCTTACATTCATAGGTTCGTTTGACAGGAGCAGGATGGTCACGCAATGCCCAGCTTCGTATGGTGGCTGCGTGACTGGAATACTGTTTTCCGCTGGATGCCATATAGCTGGACAGCTTTTCAATGTATTCCTGATAATGAGGAACCTCGTCCTTCAAAGCCTTCAGTTCTTCCGTACTCAGGAAAACATTTTGATAAGAGCCATAAGCGGTGCGGTCATCCTTACTCTCTGAATTTGTTCTTTTTATATTGTTCTTCTCTTTATTACTACTGGACAGTTTTCTGTCTGTCACAGAGACAGTTTTCTGTCCATCTGTAGGACAGTTTTCTGTCTGTTTTACGGAAAAAATTCTGTCCGTTTGATTCAATGCTTCCGGTGGATATTTAACGTATATCCTGTTTGGAAAACCTGCTCCCTGACGTTTACGGGCGATCAGATTTTCTTTCTCCAGAGCATTCAATGCGGTTTTGACAGACATTTCACTCTTGTGCATGGTTTCTGCCAGGCTCTTGATGGGGAAGAAAATGAACACATGACCTTGTTCATCTGTCCATCCGTCATTTTTCTGGGACAGCCTTGCTCGGTCGAGCAAAATCGTATAGAGAATTTTTGCAGTTTCATTTAGGCCATCCTTGTCCAGTAAAAATCTTGGGAACGCCATATACGGCGGTATCGGACTGCTTTGTGTTAGAAATTGTGTCATGTGTTCACCTCCCTTCTGTGAGATCAGCTTGGAGCAAACTTATTCTCCAAGAAAATCCCAATCCACTTCCTCATCCAGTTCCTGCTGTGTGACCGAAACGGCTCCAACCGGCACTTGCGACATTCCCACCATACAGCCTGCAAGAAATACCGGAAGTGTTTTCTCCATGGCGCTTTCTACAGAGGAAATAATCTGATTCACAAATCGTTCCTCACGTTCCCTGGTTTCAAAGTAAGGATCATCCTGACTGCGATAATAGCGGTCAAAGTAATCCACCAGAGCTACGGCAATCACATTGCTGTAGGATTTGAATTGCTGCTTGTCCATGTTCTGAAGATACTGCCATGCTCGCTTCTGGGTGTCCTTTTCCAGATTGAAGCGAAGATTTGTGCTGCGGATATTCTCGCTCATGGCTTACTCCTTCCTGCGAAGGCTCATAGAGGCGAGATATTCATAACCTTTGGCTGTCGCACAAATATCATCCAGAATAGTCACTCGGCTTTCATCGTACTGTCCAAAATGCTTGACCAGACAGCCGCCACCACCAACGATATACAGTCGCATCAGATCCGGATTGTATTCATAGCGGCGAAGCGTAGCAAAAATATCAGCCACATATCGCTTAGCCACGGAGGTAATACAGTCCAGATAGGGCTTGCTGATATCAGCAGTTCCGAAACGAAGTACCTGCTCAACAGTAGATTCTTCGATTTTCACGCCGAAGCTGTCCAGTACCGCATTCTTAGCGGCAATCATGCACTGGTTGGCACCGAACTTTTCTGTCCAACAGCGGCTCTCTACCGCCTTTTTATTGTTGATATACAGAATGTTCATGGTGCCGTTTCCAATGTCTGCCAAAAGATTCGTTCCCTTGAAATTTCCCAGTTGATTGATGATGGCAGGGTATCCCTGCGGGAAAAGACTGCATCCGACAAATCGAATGTAATAATCGTTGCCATTAAAACGGAAGTTCACTTCCTTGTTGCGGAGCAGATAGCTTCGGAAATCTTCACGCTGTTTGCGAATCCAGGTCAGTGGCAGACCGGCAGCCAGATGAACATCTGCTTCACGGATGCCGTATACATTCAGTTCTCTGGCAACCGCCATGAGCGTCAGAAGGTAATAGTCCTCATCCACAGCCTTGTCTGCGATAAATTCCTTGTGACCTTCTCCGATGCGGTAATAGATGCCGCCATATTCCAGAATGTTGCCGGAGAAGATCGGCTCGGTTTCATAGGCGGACACTCCGGTAGGGGTAACTGTGTTTGCGGTCTTGATGTTGCCGTAGCCGTGATCCACAGCAATGATTTTGATGTTGTTCAGTTCTCTCATTTGGTCTGTACCTCCTTGTGCTTGTTCGTGTTCATAAAAAATGCCCCTTTCAGTAGATTTGCGTTGAAGTAGCACCGGATTTTCTGATTTGGTGCTGTTTTCATTGCAATTTCATTCTATTGAAAGAGGGCGCAAAACACATTGAGCGTGGATTGAGCGGAAATTGAGCAAAATTTATCTGTGGAATAAAAAATAGCTCTGCTATTACACAGAGCTACAATTGTTTATTTAATGACAATTCGTTCATTTATTTTACAAGGTGAATTAAGACACATTATCACAGTTAATGGATCAACATTATATTCTGTCGCAATAATGTGTGCATCTACCATTACTGATATTGTCCATGCAGAATCAATTTCACCTTTCGGAATTTTTATTCGTCGCTTTTGGTCATATTCTTCAAAAGCTTTCTTAATGTTTGTTCGCTGGTTGGCTTTTAATGAATTAAACTGCTTTAATGCAACCATGGGCATAATCCTGCTTTTAGCAAACATATTCGATACAGTTACCCATTTCACGAAATCTTTCTGAGATTTGAATACTATTTTATTTTTCATAACAATCCTCCCAAAAAGTTTTTACAGATAAAAATCGAATTTTCCCTTGAGCATTAAGTGTCGGAAGTAATTCTTTAATCATGTCACAATCACTTTCGTTAAAGTAATAGTAGACACATTCGTCAATATTAGATGCATTTATTGATTCAAATATATGAAAATCATTCCACGGAGATAATCCTAATATTTCTAATGTCCCCGTAATATTTTTGAAAGTATCAAAATGATAATTATCAGAAAAAGTTAATGAAGGATTAGCGGCTTTAAGCTGAATGGCATATCCCATATTTGCAGTCAACTTATTCGATTTAAGCGTCCAACTATCAACATCCTGTTTGATTTTGGGGTCATTATTATAGGCTATTGCCATTTTTTCAACAGCACTATTTGCTTGAGGAATTTGTTTGATCTGTAATTCTTTGTATGCGCCACAATGTGTTGTCAAAGCGTTTGAATACAAATAGAAATAATTCTCATCAATTTCTATTTCTTTTATTGGTGCATCGGGAAGTTGGTTTCTGAATGAATCGAGAAGATACACATCACTTTTCTTATCAAATTGCCCATGAATATGGTATGCCGGTTTATGTGTTGCTAATTCGAGATTTGCATCATAGTTTGTAGTAAATATGTTGTCGAACGCCTCTAAATAGGTGATGAATTTTTCCGGATATTCTTGATACAAGGTATTAAGTTTACCATCATTATATATTGCATATAGATAAGCAACTCTCAGAGCTTCCCTGACATAGTATTGCTCGGGATTTTGAGTATTGGTCTTGTGGCATACTAAATCATGAATTAAATAATAGTCTTCAAATCCTATATCAGTTATTCGTAATGTATCAATTTTATCTGCATATTGTTTTTTGAAAGACTTCAAAGATTCATCTTCTGCAGTACAATTTGTAAAATTATCGTATTTGTCCTCCAAAATATCTCTTGCTTCTAAAAATAATTGCCCTATATAATTTTTTAACAGGTACGGGAAATTTACAATGATATGTGATGGAAAATCATCTCTATCACAATTTTTTAGAATTCTCAATACTATTTGTTGCGTAGTATAATCAGTTTTATTAAATTGAATGTTTATACCATTTCCAACGAGTAAATTGTTCATATAGTTATATATCCCCTTCTTTGGTCAATAATTTTTCGCCTAAGTATAATCCGGCTTGCGCATACGTTCCAAGCAGTTCCTGTTTCTTTGCTTCAATCATATCAGGTTCAAACTCAAATACTGTTTCATAGATTTCCATAGCTTTCTGGAAATATGAAGTTGCCTGCGAAATTTCTCCCATAGTCAGGCTGATATTTCCCATCGCTTCTTGAACACTTGCATAATCCAGACCAGTATCAGAATTATATTCTCGAATTACACGGCAGAGCTTTCGCAGAGCAGACAAACCAACATCAGGCTGTCCCATATCCGTAAGCAATACAGCATAGTTTGTAATCTGCACAATGCTATCATGGTAATAGGCCAGACCATACTCATCTATGATTCTGATTGCCTGTTCCATATTTTCTTTAGCAAGTTCCAGCTTGCCATTCATTTTATACATACCGCCAAGATTTGCATACAGATTGGACAGGAGCAACGCATTCTCCGAAGTCATTTTCGGAATCATTGCAATGGCATCTTTCTGCATCTTGATTGCTTTATCTGGTTTCTTCTCATAAGCTGCCTGATAACTGAGCAGCAATGCCCGGTCAGCAATAGAGCCTACAGCCTTGTCCTTGAGCAAGTCAGACAGTTTATTTATAACCAATTCCATCCCCTGATAATAGCGGTAATTCTCCATATAAGGGAACACATCTTCCAAGAAACGAAGATATACCGGCATATCATCATTTTCAATCTGATTTATCACAAATTCAATGGTCTGGAACAACTGTTTATAATAAGAAACTTCTTCTCCATGACGCAGACAAATCTGCTGTAAGCTTTCCAATAAGGTGTGACAAGTCTGCACAGAAGGTTTTGTTTCTTCCATTGTCACTTCCTGCATCATTGGATGAAGGGCAATCATACGACCTTCCATTGCCTTGATGAAGCCTTTTTCAATCAGATCATTGACAGTATTCATATCACGCAGCTTTAACCAGTTCGCAAACAATCTGTTTTGAACACCGGAAAACGAAGCCAACGCAAGGTTTCTCATAATATCTGTTTCTGCTTCTGAAAGCTGATACAGAGAGAACAACGTGTGAATGTGGTCATAATAGGTCGCCTTGCGACTTTTGCCGTCTTTGGAGATACCGATAGTATCGGTGGCATCCAGGGCGACTTTTTCTTCTTTTAGCTTCTTTAACAGGAGCAACGGCTCCATAATTCCACTTTCCAACAAACGGGCTGACATTTCTACAGCAAGAGTATGACTGTGTACTGTTTGGATGATTTGCTCCAAAATCGTGCGATTCTTTTCAGCATCGGAATAGAAGCAGCCCATCAGTTTAATCAAAGCATCTGTATCCCCAATTTCTTCCAGATTCATGAAAGTATAGTTGTTAAAGCTGCTTCGGGTAGTAAACAGAATACGGCAGCGATATTTCATCACAACCGACAGCAAACCATCCTGCGATGCTGTAGTATTAAAATTATCAATGATAAATAAGGTGTCCTCTTTCAATGTACGCAGAAAACGGTTATGTTTGCGGAACCGTTCTTCATTGTCGTCATCCGGCAGATCATCTGCAAAATCCATATCTGAAATATCTTGTTTTAAATTGCCAGTGTAGGAAAGGTACAAAATATTTGTGTATTCTTTGCTATGAATTTTAGCATAAGCCTTTGCCAATTCACTTTTACCAATGCCGGCGATACCTTGCAGAAATACCTTTCCATGACTACATAACAACTGATGTAAAGTTACAAGTTCATTGTCTCGTCCACAGAAATGACGGCATGGCTTTGGGGTACCGCCATCGTAGATAAAATCTTTCACGGCCGGAGAAAGATTTCCAGCAGATAACAGATTCTTAGTATTTACATCTCGCTTTACAAAAGTACGTTCCATGCCAAAGCATAAAGCAGAAGTTAGAAATACTGCTTCATCCATTTCTGTTTCACAAGGATAATTCTCGAGAAGCCGAGCCTTGGTTTTATCTGATATGGTTGTATCCTGCACCAGAATGTTATAAATCTCTTGCACCGCCATAGTACTGTCATACATCAACGGAAGCACATTTCTGTGCATATCAGCAGCGAGTCGGTTTCGATTGTGGTTATCCATATAATACCTGGTGATACGAGGACTGATTTTTGCTTGTCCATTGAACCAACGGCATACCAGACCATTATCAAAATCAAAATCCAGAGATTCGTCTGAACTTAAAAAGCTGACAAACAACTGGTACATCATGTCAATCTGATTCATACTGTGGGCATCACTGATATAGTTACGAATGGTGGTGATGACTGAACTGAAATCTAAATATTCCATAGACAGCCCTCCTTCAAAAATAGTCAATTTACGCTCAATCCACGCTCAATGAAGCTTTAGACTGTTTGTTCTAAAATGAGTGTAGATTGATGGAAGCGTTCTGCTAAATATTATAGCACGGCTTTCAAGTCTACGAAAGAGCATAGGTAAGTGATTTGAAAGGAGGGGCTCATGGAACAGAATATAGCATTTGAACGATGTGTGGATTTTCTGGCTCGTATGATTGAGAAATACGGGCAAGAGCTCCTCGATGAGATCAATGCAGATGAAGATGGTGGGGCAAGAACTAAAACAGAAGATACAAAGTCAGCGTAAATGGGTGTCGAAAATGTCGGCATCCATTTTTTATATTTTGAATATATTGAAAAACTGAAAATCAATGGTATAATTAAGTTGGGACAAATAATTGAAACAGTAATTCGATATATGCCATATGGAATATAATGGGAGGCAGCAATCATGGATAGCAGAAAACGTATGGGGAAAGATAAAGATGGAGTGATTTTCCCTGTTGCTCCAAATCTTTCTGAAATGAGTGATAGTTATTTGGATTTTATAGAAGCAATCAAAAAAGAAATTGAGAACCAGAGATTAAAGGTTGTACTGAATGCAAATTCCAGTATGATCTGTCTCTATTGGAATATTGGTAAAGCTATTCTGCAAAAGCAGGAGGAAGAAGGCTGGGGAGCCAAAGTCATTGACCGCATGGCAAAAGACCTGAAAGATGCGTTTCCGGATATGTCCGGCTTTTCTCCAAGAAATATTAAGTATATGAGAAAATTCGCAGAGTGCTGGCCGGATTTTGAAATTGTGCAACGGGTCGTGGCACAAATTCCATGGCGTACCAATCGTATGTTGCTTGACAAATTGGATACACAGGAAGAACGAATCTGGTATGCACATAAAACCATCGAAAACGGTTGGAGCAGTACGATTCTGGATTTGCAGATTCAGAGCAAATTGATTGAACGTACAGGAAAAAGTGTCAATAACTTCCCTGTTGCTTTACCACCTGCGGATTCCGATATGGCAAATCAGATTTTCAAAGATCCGTATCTGTTTGATTTCCTTGGTACTGATATGCCAAGGCGAGAGGTTGAGATTGAACGTAAGCTGACAGAGCATATCCAGAACTTTCTTTTGGAGTTGGGACAGGGATTTGCGTTTGTAGGCAGACAGGTACATCTGGAAGTGGGCGGAGATGACTTTTATATTGATCTTTTGTTCTATCATCTGAAACTTCGCTGTTATGTGGTAATTGAACTGAAAGCTTGTGATTTTGAGCCCGGTTTCATCAGTCAGCTCAATATGTATCAGAATGTTGTAAATGATATTCTGCGTCATCCGAGTGATAATCCGACTATCGGATTGCTTTTGGTTAAAGGTAAAAATCAGACGGTAGTTGAGTATTCTCTTGCAGGATACCAGAATCCAATTGGCGTAGCAGAATGGAAAAACCAGATGGTAAAAGCACTTCCGGAAGAACTGAAAAGCAGCTTGCCGTCTATTGAAGAAATCGAAAAAGAATTGGAGTAAAAAGTGCCACAGGCCGTGGCACAATTACATATCACCCTATGGATGGAGGTGGTTAGGAATTGAAAACAAGAAGATGTTACATATACACACGAGTATCTACCTCGATGCAGGTAGATGGATATAGTTTGGATGCACAGAAAGATAAGCTGAAAAAGTATGCGGAATTTCAGGATATGGTAGTTGCGGGTGAATACTCTGATGAGGGAAAATCCGGTAAGAACATAGAAGGTCGTCCACAATTTTTGCAAATGCTGAAAGATATTGAGTCAGGCAAAGATAAGGTTGAATTTGTCCTTGTATTCAAACTTTCCCGATTCGGAAGAAATGCAGCCGATGTACTTAGTTCCTTACAGCGTATGCAGGATTTTGGGGTCAATCTGATTTGTGTAGAAGATGGCATAGACAGTTCCAAAGACAGCGGGAAATTGATGATTTCTGTCTTATCTGCGGTTGCGGAAATTGAGCGTGAAAATATCCTTGTTCAGACTATGGAGGGGCGCAGACAGAAGGCTCGTGAGGGAAAATGGAATGGCGGTTTTGCTCCTTATGGATATAAGCTGGTAGATGGTTATTTATATATTGCAGATGATGAAGTCGATGTGATTCGCATTATTTTTGATAAGTATGTGAATACAACAATGGGAGCATCTGCAGTTGCAACGTATTTGAATGAGCATGGCTATGTAAAGAAAAAGCGCCAGAATAACACGCTGGATATGTTTTCAGCACATTTTATCAAGTCAATTTTAGACAATCCGGTTTATTGTGGAAAACTCGCTTATGGTCGCCGTAAGAATGAAAAGATTGCAGGAACCCGTAATCAGTATCATATTGTGAAACAGGACGATTACCCGGTTTATGATGGAGTACATGAAGCAATTGTTTCGGAAGAAGTATGGCAGATGGCACAAAGGAAACGTCAGGAAACAGGTGTCAAAAGCGAGAAAATTTATAATCAGGAACATGAAAACATCCTTTCCAGTATTCTTCGTTGTCCTGTGTGCGGGGCTGCGATGTACGGCAATGTAAATCGTAAGAAGAAAAAAGACGGAACCTTATATAAGGATTATTATTATTATCATTGCAAACACCGTACTACGGTAAATGGTCATAAATGCGGATACAGACGACAGTGGAAACAGGAAATGGTGGACGCTGCGGTAGAAGAAGTGATCAGAAAACTGGTTACAAACCCGAAGTTTGAACAGGCAATCCGTCAGAAGATTGGTTCCAGAATTGATACAGAAGAATTGGAAACCGAACTGGAACAGCTTCGTAAGAAACTTCATCAGCTAAACGGAGCAAAAGCAAAGTTGGGACAGCAGATGGACAGTCTTGATGTAACAGACAAGCATTATGACCGCAAGTATCAGGATATGGAAGAACGCTTGTATAAGCTGTATGATGATATTGATTCTGTGGAAGAAGAAATTGAGGAAGTGGAAACCAGAATCTATAATGTGCGTCAGCAGAAAATTTCCGGTGACAACATCTATCAATTTCTTCTGTATTTTGATAAACTGTATGATAAGTTCACGGATGCTGAAAAGAAAGAGTTTCTTAACAGCTTCATTGAACGAGTTGATATATACGAGCAAGAGCAGCCGGATGGCCGTTTCTTGAAGCACATTAAATTCAGATTTCCTGTCTATTTTAATGGAAAGGAGATAGAGGAAATGAGTTGGGACAACGAAACAACAGTCGAGACGGTAGTACTGCTTTCCCACAAAAAGCCAGACGGACATATCAACGTAAAAGTTGAGTTTGGCGAAGGTGAGGGAAAAGTTCCACTTGATAATATTGCTAAAAGAGAGGAAAGTTACAAGCCCAAAGAACGAGTGACCTACAAAATGATAAAGGAGTACATAGAAGCTAAATACGGCTTCAAAGTACATACCGCATATATCGCAGAGGTAAAGAGAGATTTAGGCTTGCCAATGTACGATGCTCCTAATGCGGTAGAGGAATTGAAACAGCCGAGGAAGCATCCGACTCCAGAGAAGGTTGAAGCAATAAAGGATGCATTGAAACATTTTGAGGTGATTTAATGACAAAGCCGCTTGCTTATTGAATGGGTAAGCGGCTGCTTTATTATAATTAGTGTAATATAATAAAGCTTGTTCGAGAGTAAAGGGAGAGGATACGTATGAGAAGAACGTTATTCAGGTACAGGTCATTTAATACGGAAAAACTGAATGATTATAGCTATATTCATCAGAGGATAATTAACATTGAAAAATGGAAGTTTGAAGCTTTTGAAGGATTAGTGTATCCATCATCACCACTTTATTTCAACGACCCCTATGATTGTGAATTTTGCTTTCAGTCAGATGCATTGGAAGGTGTACTTGATAGAGAAACATATATACATCTTTTGGAAAGAAGATTTTCACTTAAACAGGAAGAAAAAAATAGAATTCTTTATTCTGACAATATTGAAAGGGCGCTGCAAATAGTTTTGCAGGCTCATGGAGGAAGGCTTTCTGACTCTTGGATGAATATTTTGCAAAATGGATTAAATGATTGTATGAGTACAATCAAGGATGCTGTAAGAGTTGTCTGTTTATCTGAGGTGTATGACTCTATGCTTATGTGGAGCCATTATGCTCAGAATCATACTGGATTTTGTATAGAGTATGATTTTAAAGAAAGTGATATGCTTTATAAACATTTATACCCAGTAATATATACAAAGGATAGATATGCTGTTTCTAAAGCAGATATGTTAAGTGAAAATACAGAATGGATTTATAAGACGACTTGTCGTAAATCCGATGTTTGGTCGTACGAGAAAGAATGGCGAATTGTGACGGCTAATTTCAATAAAGTAATGCCAGAAAAATTGAAATGTCCAAATGGAAAATATGTCTTGGATTTGAAAGAAAATATAAAAGCGTTTTATTTAGGAGCGAAAATCTCTGAGAATTTTAAAGAAGAGATAATTCAATTTGGAAAAAAGAATAGTATTGATATTTATCAGATGGTTTTATCACCCAGTACATATGAGCTAAATGCAAAGAAAATCATATGATTAATTATGGAATAATGGTATAATTTTCTTATTATACAAACAAGATGGATGGTGAAAGAACATATATGAAATTTGAAAAAGTAGTTATTAAAAATTTTAGAAATTTTGATAATGTTGAACTTGACTTATCAAATAAAAACATATTTTTTGGTCTAAATGATGTGGGGAAAACAAATTTCTTGTACGCTCTACGATATGTATTTGATAAAGATATTCGTAAACAAAACCTTTTAGATTCGGATTTTCATAATAAGCAGCTTGATAAACCAATTGAGATTGTTGTTACTATAGATATTAGTGATGTTGCTGACAGCGATTGTCAAAAACTCCGTGCACAGCTAAAAGGTGCATTGCTAAGTGAGCATAATAAGGTATATATAAAGCTTTTTGCAGAATATAGCAAAACAGAAATGCTCGCTCTACCGATATTATCGTGGGGTGGCGATATTAATCATCTTTACGAAATGAAGCAAAGAGGATATCTATATGAAATAGATTATGTATTTAATGTCATTTATATTGACTCTTATGTTGATTTGTATTCCCTATTTAAAAAGAATGTGAGCCAGCTTGTCAGAAATGAAAAGGACGAAGATAAAGATATTCTGGCAAAAATTCAAAATACAGTTGATGATTTGAATGGTCATATTGCTTCTCTGTCTGGAATTAAAGAATTTGAGGATAAACTTACGCCAGAATATCAAAAATTCCATGATGAAGGGATATCTGTTTCAATAAAATCCGAAATCGCAGTAAAGGGATTGTACTCAAATATTATACCATATATTAAACAAGATAATGATGATAATTTATATCCTACTGCTGGGGAAGGTAGGAAAAAGTTATTGGCATATTCAATATACGACATACTGTCAGATGAAAATGCGGAAAAGAAAATCAATTTGTTTTTAATTGAGGAGCCTGAAAACCATCTTCATAAGTCTATGCAGATTGCATTATCACAAATACTTTTTACCGATAGCAAATACACATACTTGTTTGTAACAACTCATTCGCCTTTTGTTCTTTATGAAATGGATAATGTAAATTTAGTTCGAATATATAGTGAGCGAAAAATCAATAGTATTAGCACATTTTATAAAGTGCCTGATACTTATGAGAAAAACAGGAAAATGTTAAACCGTTGTTTGTCAGAAGCAATCTTTGCTAACAAAGTACTTTTGGTTGAAGGACCATCTGAATATATGCTATTTAGCAAAGTCCTTTCAGTAGTGCATCCTTTTTATGAAGTAGATGGAATATATATTTTACCAGTTGATGGTGTGGGATTTGAAACATATTTTTCTATCCTGGATGAACTTGAAATTTTTAATGTGGTAAAAACTGACAATGATTTGAGAGCGGTAACAGGAAAAGGTACATATAGCGTTTTAGGCTTTTCACGCTGTAATAATTATATTGGGGAAAAGCGTCTGCCTACCAAACAAATTCAAGAGAATTCTGTTTCTGCCAAGAGGAGTTTATATAATTCAAATATAAATACTTTGGATAAAATACGAAGTGACTTTCATATTTTCTTATCAAAAGTGGATTTAGAAAATGATTTAGACGAGTTTTTGCATGATAGATTATCAGCTTTATTGGATAATGATAATCCTGTTAAATATTTACAAGATGCAAAGCACTATCATATGGTGGAGTTGATTGAGACACTTTCGGATACAGATTGCAGAACAATCTATAATCATTACAACTTTGCATGTTTGAAGGAGGTTGCCGAATGAAACTATCTCCAATTCAAGAAAAAATAGTAGAAACTCCCGGTAACTTAATAGTAAGGGCAAGTGCAGGAACAGGAAAAACCCATACAATGGTTAATAAAATTGCTAAGGAAATTGATGATAATCATACACATAAAGTTATTGCTGCAATTACTTTTACAATAAAAGCAGCACAAGAAATAAAGGATAGATTGTCTGTCGATGTAGTTCAACACTTCATTGGAACAAATAACAGTTTCGTTATTGAGGAAGTTATAAAGCCTTTTATGAAGGATGTCTATGGTGCTGATTTCGATTTGGACATGAGTACGGACTATTCAGCTAAAGTTGATACTTTTCAAGAAGCTATTGAAAAAATAAGGAATGAAGGTATCCTCTGCTCATATCGAGATAATAAAAGGAACTTTATTTTTGATTTGGCTCAAGAAATTGTAGAAAATTCTTCGGCTTGTAGGCTTTATCTTCAAGCAAAATATTTTAAAATATATATCGATGAATATCAAGATTGCGACAAATCAATGCATAAATTTTTTATGTATTTATGTGATGAATTGAATATCGAAACCTTTGTTGTGGGAGATGAAAAACAATCGATTTATATATGGAGGGGTGCTTATCCAGAGGCTTTTAAAAGCATCTGGAACAAACCCAATTTTAAAAAGATATTTATGGGAGATAATTTTCGCTCTTGTCAACAAATACAGAATTATTCTAATCTATTATGTGATGAGACAAGAAGTCTTTACAATCCTACGGAAAATATAGATAATATTGTGTGGCTTTCTCCTACAAAGGCAAATTGGGCAACAGAAGTATTGTCTAATATTGTTCCCGATAAAAAGTCAGCATTATTGCGGTTTTCTAATGATAACGCACGAATAGGAGCAAGCGAATTAACAACAAACGGTTTAGAGTATGTTTATATCCCACAGACTCCTATTGCTGATATTACAACAGATACAGCGTGGCTTTATACAGCAATTGCTAAATACCTTATAATTGAAAAGTATTCTGCATATGATGTAATTTCAGAAATACCTGTTGAAGGAAATGAAAGTCGCAAAACAGTATCCACCGTAAAAAGATTACTCAAAAGAATTGAAGAGACTATAGATGATGAGCAGTCTTTCGGCTCGTGTGTCACAGCATTGGCTGAATATCTTGGATATGATACTCGCCCTGATCACATAAACAAATTATTCAAAACAATTTCTGATACCAGTTTTCATGTGGCATTTGAAGCGGATAAATACAAACACATCGCAATTACATTCCACTCTTCAAAGGGATTGGAGTTTGAACAGGTAATTGTATTTTCAGAGGATTATCGATTGTCTGATATGTCGAGTATATACAACCATTATGTAGCGGTTACACGTGCAAAAAGCAAATTGATTATCGTTAAGTTAAACAATTACAATGCGAATTGTTTTCAGAATAATTTACAAAAGATATTTTCTGAAAGCGGTCATAATATAGAAGATGTCGTTTTATTTTGAACAGAATAGATTATTTATAAACGGTTGATTGTAAAATCAAGTTGGACACTTGAAGAGAAAAGTCCATAGTGATTTTTTCCCGTGGTAGAATGAAGTTGCTACACCAAATTCACTATGGGAGGCAATCACTATGGACTACCAAGATTATATCACAGTAGCTGCAGAACGCAAGAAGGGACAGCATCTCAGTATGGTAGAACGGGGTGCCATTAAGGCCCTCAAACAGCAGGGCCTTGGCATACGGGCCATTGCCAGAGAGGTGGGCTGCGCTCCATCCACCATTACAAACGAGCTGCGGCGTGGTACACCGGTTCGTAAGAGCACCAAGGGGAAAGCCCCCGGCTACTCCCCGAAACTGGGAGAGGCGGTGTACAAGGCCAACAGAGCAACCTGCCACAGGAACCCGAAATCGGATGGTTGCCAGGACTTCTCCAAGTGGGTGATCCGGCAGGTACAGGAACACAAGTGGTCGCTGGATGCCTGCTGCGGCTACGCCAAGCTGCACCACCTGTTTGAGCCGTCTAAGATGGTTTGCTCCCGCACACTCTACAATATGGTGTGGAGAGGATGTCTGCCCATCCATCCCACGGAATTGCCTGAAGCATTGAAGCGAAAGACGAAGAAGCACCGGGTTCGGGAGAACAAAAAGCGTTACGGCGCAAGCATTTCAGACCGTCCGGAGATTGCTTCTCTCCGCTTGGAAGAAGGCCACTGGGAGGGCGATACCGTGGTTGGAAGGAGGTCTGGAAAGGAGTCCGTAGTCTTCTCTCTGCTGGAGAAGAAGACCGAGAACTACCTTGCGTTCCGTATCCCCGGCAAGACCAGCGAGGCGGTGATGGCAGCCATGACCGCCCTCCATGCCGAGTATGGCGAGCATTTTGACCAGGTCTTTAAGACGATTACTGTGGACAACGGCAGCGAATTCGCTGACTTCGCCCAGATAGAAAAATGGGGCACCAAGGTCTACTTTGCTCACCCGTACACCTCATGGGAGCGGCCCCAGAACGAGCGCCACAACGGCCTGTTTCGGACCTTCCTCCCCAAGGGCAAGTCCATTGAGCAATTCACCGACGAGGACATCCTCGCCGCTGCTGACGAGCTGAACGGACGGCCCCGCAGAAAGCTCGGCTACCGCACTCCGGAGGAGTTGTTTGAATCGTTCCTGGACGCTGTATACGCAGCCTGACGGCTGCGGCACCCTCGGTCTCGGACAGAGCCTGCGGCTCCATCCGAGACCGAGGCTGTCTACCACGGCGTGTCCAACTTGTTATTGCAATTTGCGGATTATTTATAAACCAATAATACAGGCAGCTATTACGAATAGGTAGGAGTTCTCTTTCCTTTGAATTGCCGCTTAGTTTCGAGCAGGCAGCAGCCTATCGCAAGGTTAACGGACCGTATGTAAGAAAAATCAGTGGAGAGATACCACTGTAAGGGTATTCATAGACCTTGATTAATAGTTAAATACGATAAGCGTATCATTAGAAATAGTGGTACGCTTATTTTTGTCCCTTTTTGCAGATTTGTCCTTTCCCCTGCTTTCCAATATAATGAAGCTAAAGAAGTGGAGGTGTGCTTATGAGAGAGAAATTTAATCATCTGTATTTGGATAGCCACGAAAGAAAACTTTTGATACATAGCCTTGTAGAGTTAAAAAATCAGCTCATTCAGCAAGGCAGATATACGGATTGTATTGACGAGCTTATTTTTAAGGTCATAAATGCACCGACCAAGAGAATGAAAGTTGAATATGTCTAAGGCAAATTACGAAGCCGCTTATTCTTATTGTTTTTAAGAGTAGGCGGCTTTTTTGCGTTCTCTGGTACTGTTTACATAGCCACCTT
>OHCA01000619.1_pt1 | contig 21284 bp, 16 predicted proteins | sample 1577541 | NCBI WGS metagenome assembly OHCA01 (sample SAMEA3879598, study PRJEB24766) | human gut metagenome | biome: human-associated habitat; feature: feces | place: USA | collected 1985/1987 | reverse complement strand
TCTCCCATTTCATATATGCTCTGAAAAAACTGTTCTGATTCTGTTGTTCCCCTTCTCAATCGAAGGGTCAGATCCCCGATATCGTATTCTGCCTGACTGTCAAACAACTGTAAAAATCCGGTATTTTGCATCAGATTGATATACAATATCCGTCGTTGTTTTGCCAGTACAGAAGACAGTACCATAGAAAACGGCATCTGCATTTCATGACCGATTGGAGAATATACCCCTATTATCTCCAGCTTGGTTAATCTGTCTGTAAATGATTCCTTTCCCGCTTTTTTCCCTCCTGTCACTACCATCATTTCATGAAGGATCGCCTCCATTGGCTGATATTTAAAAATGACCGTCAGCTTTCTCCCCGACTGCAGATAAGAATTATCTTCTGACAGACGCTCCGGTATATTTTCTGACAGGATCAGCACGGTCATTCCCGACAAAACTGCCTGTTCGCCAAATTCTGAAAAGCCACTCCCCAGCAAAACCAGATCAAATTTTTCATTTTTTATTTTCTGTAAAAATAATTCCGGCTCCGGAAATAAATGAACCGTAAATTCCTTTGCCTTATGTTCCATCAGATATGCAGCAAATCTTTCCCCGTACGTTTCATTCGTATCGCAGAATGCCACATCCAGTTTATGCAATACCCCACCCCCAGACCACGATAAAATATCCAATTAAAATTGCTGTTGAAAAATGCATGAATGTCTTTGTCCCAATTGCATAACCAACCGTTACTTTTTTGTAAACGATCTTTCCTGCTCCTATCACTGCCCCCACAACAAACGCCACAGGTATCAGATAGCAAAGCTGTGTCAGTGTCAGAAAACCTCCTGCAATGGAAAATAACTTGATATCGCCTGCACCCAGTATGCACAGACTAAATAAAAGAAATAATAAGATAACCGGAATAGATATATTCATCAGAAAATGAACTGCACCTGCACTTCCTTCCCCCAGCAGTCGAAATGCAAGTCCCCAAATTAATCCGGAAACAATCAGCCGGTTACTGATCCTGCCGTTTCCAAAATCCATCACCACCGCTAACGTAAGATGCGTCAGCAATGTAAGATTCATTAGTTCCCCAATTCATCACCTCTTTCGTAGTTTGTAAGTCGAATTATAGCAATGCTTTTTTTGTTTGTCCATACTTTTTTACAAAACAGCCTATCTTTGTAGACTATTCACAAAAATTTACATGCCAAAATTCCATAAAGCAGCGCAAACCCGCCTATACCAAGGATTCCAATTGTCAAAAGGCTTACCGGATTTAATCCCACGCTAATCGCTATTCCCTGTGAAGTAAAAAAATCATTTGCATAAATAATCCCGATTCCGCCTAAAACAATACGAATCATAAAATTTAACAGCATCTGTATTTTTTTCCCGATTACAACAATAAAAAGGACCATACCAAGAACTCCTATGATTGCCCATTCTCCCTGTATTTGCTGCATATAGATATCCTTTTCTCTTCTTTTTATCAAATTTATTCATCCGGACATATTTTATGCAAATAATTTCTTACAATTTTTCCGTTTTTTGTATAGAATGGAAATTTCGTGATTATACTAAAAATAAAGAATTTTTCAGACGGAGGAATATTATGTTTCGTTTTTTTCAACCAGAAAAAACAAATGATGCGCATTACACAGTGCTAATGAATGACCTCCATCAGACTGCGCAGGATCTACAGGATGCATACCGTAATTTAGAAAATGTAATTGACCCGGACATGATTGATTGCTGCATTTATGAACTATATTCTGTGCAAATGCGCTATAAATTTTTACTCGCTAGTATAAAAAAAATAGAGGATTCCTATACTAAGAATCCTCTGGAAGTATCAAAATCCTGATACGTCTCAACCAAATCATTTTTTCCATACGTATATCCGGCATAAATCTGCTGGGTATTACGCATAAGCGGTGCGGAGGTATCCTCTTTCATTACCTCCGCAAACGCCGTGTAAAGTTTCTTCATCAGGTTCTCCGCAAGTTCAACCTCTTTTAAATCCCTTTTATACATTGCTTTTGCAAGTGTCTCCCTGCAAAATACATAGATGCGATATAACTCTCCTGCAAGTTCATAGGAAAAATCAAGCGATGAGATCAATTCACTGATAGTTTTTGAGGCATTCCGCAATGCTGTCTTATAATTTTCCCATTCTCCGTTATCATGTGCCTCTTTTGTATCTTCCATATACGCAAAAAATATGTCATAAATCACAATGACCAGACCACCCCTGTTACTCTGACTGATCCTTCTTGTAAAATCCATTATCTGTTCTTTTTTCAAAACAGATCCCTCCTGTTACTGCAGAATCTGCAATACCTGCTGTGGCAGATCGTTTGCCTGTGTCAAAACAGAGATTGCTGCCTGATTTAATACATTCTGATGTGTATAATCTGTCATTTCCGATGCCATATCCGCATCTGTCAGTCGTGACTGGGCTCCTGTCATATTTTCTTCAAACGTATCCAGGCTTGATACCGTACTCTCAAGACGATTCTGGTATGCACCAAGTCTTGAACGCACTTCACTGACCTTTGAAATGGCATCGTCAAACTGTGTGATACCTCTGCCTGCTCCATTTACAGTCGTCACGTCTGCATCATCAATGTAAAGGCTCTTGCAGGAAACCTCCGGAATACGCACTCTTGTTTCCTGATCCTCATTTGCTCCAATATGAAGTGCCATCGTTCCGATATCCGTGACATCAAAATCCAGCTTACCCGTATAACCTGCATCAGCAAGAAATGACATCTCAAATCCGGCTCTGTCTGTAACCGTAATCTTATTTCCATCTGTTTTTACCGTAGCTGTATCACCAAACCCGGTTCCATCACTCGGTTTTGTGAGCGTTACTTCGGCATCTGTACCGGAAGGTACGATCACTTTGCCATTCTGAATCTGTCCGTATACATAGCTGCCTTTATTCTCTGGATCTTCTACAACACTGTTTCCTCCGGATGCCGTAAATCCAAGTGCCGCAGCAAGCTGCTGATTATCAAATCCAATCTCTAATATGCTTGACATTCCATACCGGTCTGCAGTAAAGGAAAGTGCCCCGCTGGTTCCATCGATCTGCACGGTTGTTTCACCGGTCTCTGCTGCATTTCTGATCTTCTCAAAAGCCTCCGCATAGGTGTCGGCTGCCTCTATCTCTACTTTAGAACCATTAATACTCATTGTTCCGGACGCACCGACCGGTGCTGTGGAATTATAATTCTGATTTGCTGTTACCGGTCCGGCCTGTGTAGCTGCAGTATCAATGGAAAGCTGATACTGTCCTGCTTTCACATGATCAGAAATGTCCACTCTTGTTGCATTTTTGGTGTAAACCCTGGTATCTAATGAACCATCTAAAAGTGTTTTGCTGTTATACTCTGTATCTGTAGAAATACGGTCAACTTCATCTTTTAATGAAGTGATTTCTTTCTGGATTGCTTCTTTATCCGCCGGTGTCATTGTTGCATCACTCGCTGCCTGCACGGAAAGTTCTCTCATACGCTGTAAAATACTGGTCGTTTCACTCAGAGCACCATCCGCAATCTGAATAACAGAAATACCATCCGATGCATTCTGGGAAGCCCGGTTTAAACCATCAATCTGTGCTTTCATCTTGTTGGAAATAGCCATTCCTGCCGGATTGTCCTTGGAATGGTTGATCTTAAGTCCCGATGAAAGCCGTTCCATCGATGCACTTAAATTATCCTCAATTCCAAGTAAATGTTTATTCGCAATCGCTGCTGACACATTGTAATTAATTCTCATTCTGTTTCTCCTTCTATTGTCTCCGCCACGCATCCATGCTGTATTTCCGACATTCCATGTCCCAATTCTCTGCTGTATATATCGGTTTCAACACACTTTCTCTAAAGAGCAGATTGTTTGAAAAATCATAAATTTTTTCACGGATTCTCCATGTTTATTTTTTCGTACTTCCGTTGGAACTGATTGCAATCCCTGTCGATTCGTATTATAATGACCACATCCAGGCATAATAAGCTGTGATAAAAACTAAAAACACCTATTTTTTTATAAGGAGGACTATATGACACAGGTAACAAAATCTACTATGATCGGCGAACTGCTTCAGATTGACGAAAACATCGCGCCAATTCTTTTAAGTATGCATTGTCTCGGATGCCCGTCTTCCCAGATGGAGACCATCGAAGAGGCTGCTATGGTTCATGGAATTGAGCCGGATGCTCTTGTAAAAGAGATCAATGATTTTCTTGCAAAAGACCTTGCATAGTAAGTTTGGAATACCATCTTACAGGTAAAAATGATTACATCAGAAAAGGATCGTGAAAATGATTTTGCTCATCTTCACGATCCTTTTCTGATATCAAACTGATCTATCGTTCATAAAATCATCGTCCGTCAGTTATAATGCGGCAAGCATCTGCAGCGCTTTTCCTTTTATCACCAGTCTGTAATGTTCGCCCAAAAAAGCCTCCGTCGCAGGTGAATATGCCTGCTGGGCTCCATACTCAGATAAAATATTGCACACCTTATTAAACTCCTCCGGTGACTGGCTGCTCTTACTTACCAGAAGATAATATCTGTGTGTTGCAACATCCTCATACAGGTCATTTTTACCTTTATAAAAACCGCCTAACACAGCCGCGAGTTTTGACAGTTCAGTGAGATTCTGGAACATAAACAATTTCGTAATGTCTACAAGGACCTTGACCGGATCTTCTTTTTCTTTCTGACCGCCATCTGACGGTACGAAATTGCTATTCTGCTGCGTTTTTGCTGCATTTCTCAATTCCTGTTGTTTTTTGAATAATCCAAGTATATCATCTGCCCCCTCGGAAATCGGAGCATTTCCACCAACAATAGCATCGTCATATAAATCCTCAGGATCCGGATCAGAAAACTTGGAAAATCTCGTATCAAGCTCCTCCGGATACTCTACTTTTGTAATGACTAATATAATGGTATCTGCCGAAAGCGGAATCGCCTCTATCATCAGCGGAATATCATCTGCCTCAAACCCAAACTCGTATGCTGCCTGCTGCATCATGTCACGGAACAGCATCTTCGCTTTTTCCGTGCCATATGCCAACTCACTTAACTTGATCTGACGTTCTGCTAAATCTTCTCTCGTCAGTGTGCAGCGAATCTGATTATCATTTACTTTTTCAATTTTCATACAATCACTTCCTTTTATCCGGAAAACCTTGTAAACTGTACATCTATTATAAACAAATGCAATATCGATGTAAAGTATACCATTATTAAAACTTTCTAAAACCATAACTGCTTTTTTTCTGTAACATATGCTGTATTATAAGCATTAATCTTTGTATATATTACACAAACATTACAAAAGAAGTTGCAATGTAAAATAATTCATGATATAAACTATGCATGAGATGCGAATATGACACGCCCAGAAAGGAGCGGATATCGCATAGATACCAAATTATTGTTTGGCAAATACCGTATTATTTCGACTCTTGGTGCCGGCAGCAGCGGCACTGTCTATCTTGCCGAACATCTCAAACTGAAAGTTTATCGTGCTATTAAGTGTATCCCCAAAGACACGGCACGAAACACTTCCAACTTTTCAGAAGAACAGCTTTTAAAGGAAGCCGGCCTTCTGAAGAATCTTAATCATCCTGGCATCCCCCTCATATATGATATCGACGAAGACGATCATTTTTTTTATATGATAGAAGAATTTATTCAGGGTGATTCACTGGAGGATCTTATTCTCCATCAGGAAATAATTCCAGAGGAACAATTCATAAATTACGGCATGCAGATTTGCGCCGTTCTTGATTATCTGCATCATTTATCTCCATACCCTATCCTGTATCAGGATTTAAAACCGGAGCATATTATATTATGTGGAAATCAGGTAAAAATAATCGACTTTGGAATTGCTTCATTTATTACCGTTTTCGGTAAAAATTTCCAGTTATACGGAACAGAAGGATATGCAGCGCCGGAAGCTCTTAACGGAGATACCGTAACTACAGCTTCCGATATCTATTCTCTTGGGAAAGTGTTAGAAGCACTCGCCAGAGCATGCACACCTGACTGTTCTGAAACACTCACGCATATTATAGAAAAAGCGGCCGACCGGAATCCGGATTCCAGATACCAGACAGCCACAGATCTTATGCTTGCACTGTCAGAACTTGCCGGGGGAAAAAATCCGGTCAAAAAAGGTCTTATCTTCCGACAGTCATCCAAAAAGAGATATTCTGCGTGTCACTCATTTGCACATCTCATAAAAAACATAGCCGTGATCGGCAGCCGTTCCGGTGCCGGTGCAACATTTTTTTCAGTATCCCTGGTAAACACACTGAATCACAGACATATTCCCTGCTGTTATATACCAATGGATCATTCTGACAACCTTATATCCATGACCCAGACAGGGATTTCGCTCACAGAACACGAGGGAATCTTTCAGTCAAAAAATTTTACCGCCACTCCCTGTTATGGTCCCGGAATTGAAGATCCTGTTTTACCATCTGTCATCCGGGTAAGGGATTTTGGCACTCACACCAGCGAATATTCTGACTTTTGTCATTTCGACCTGACATTTATCCTGTTAAGCGGCAGTCCATGGGATTTTGCAGATACACTGTCTTTTATCAGCCGGCTTGAAAATACTGGATCTTACATATATATCTGCAACCATGGCAATAAAAATGCTGCAAAAAAATATGCCAGATATCTGAAAAATCCGGTCTATTGTTTTCCTGAAGACACCAATCCTTTTTATGTGACTCCAGAGAAGGAACGTCTTATTATGCAAATTCTACAACGAAAGGAGCTGATACATCATCCGGAACATCGGAAAAACTGACTTAAATAAGAGACTTACCATAGGTATTTTAGGCTGCACAGCCGGTGCCGGTGTAACACACCTTGCAATTACACTTTCAAACCTGTGCCATTCCAAACTGCATAAAAAAACTGCACTGTTAGAGCTGCATAAGAGAAAAAACCTTTCAACGATTCCCTCTGAAACCACGCTCCCATGCAGATGCGGGTTTATGGGTGACCGGACTGTTTTTGACATTCATGGAGTAGATTACTATCCGGACATAACACCGGACGAACTGCCGGAGCTATATAATCAGGGATACCATATCCTGCTCCTTGATTTTGGAAGTTTTAATGAATGCTGTATCAATGAATTTCTGCGCTGTGACAGAAAACTTGTCATCGGAAGTCTCGCACCATGGAATATCAGGCAATATCGGGAATTATTAGAATCGATCAGTCACTATACAAACCTTGGGGAAGGTTTTTACTGTCTAACACGAACGGAAAGTCCAAAACAGATTCGTGATTTTTCCCGTCTTTATCAGATTTCCATAAGCAGTGTTCCATCCATTCCGGATCCATTTTATATAAAGAAAGAACACTTTTCCATTCTGCAGGAATTTATCTGCTGAAAAGTTTCTGCACAAAACATTTTTTTAATATATCACATAATTGTAACCAGCGAATTTCCTTTTGGGAACAAAGGACTTTGATCCGCTTTGTCATACAGTAAGTAATAACGGGGGATAACTACATTGGATTCTAAACATATGAAAAAGCTTTATTTAGAGCTCTCTTCCTTAGAACATATGGGGACAACCATCTGGTTCGAAGGTGTGCCAAGCAATTCAAAAGAGGTCACAGAAGAGCTTTCCGTCACAGAAGAAAATTCTTACATGAGAGATTATATATTCAACGAGGGGGTGTTAACAGAATTACATTTTGATAAGATCAAAAAAACGAACCTTTGATAACGGTCTGTACATTTTGCAGACAGATCCGGTATCATAACAGTTGACAGGGATGGAGTACCTCAATGCCCACCCGGTCAGAATAAGAAAAAATATCTAAGACGATATACAAATCCGACAAAAAGAAACGGCAGAGTTTTACCGAACATAAGCTCTGCCGTAAAATAAGAGTAAATAACTTTGAATTTACATATCATTATGCTACAATAGGAACACAAACGATAATTCTTAAGAAGAAGAGGGTTCTTAACATGAAGAAAAAATTTGTCCCTATTTTGGCTGCCGGCGCTCTGATCGTCGTCATTATCTGTTTTATGCTTCTCGGAAGCATCATAGAAAAATATACACCTTCCAAAGAACATATGAATTTATCTGATTATTATAATCTGTCCGGCGAACAGGACGTAGCCCTGATCTTAGATAACCAGATTCTCGACGCAAAAGGAAAACTCCTTAACGGAACTGTCTATCTTGATTATGAAACTGTATGTTCTTATCTGAATGACCGTTTTTACTGGGATCACAATGAAAACAAACTTCTTTACACAACTGCAACAGATTTGATTTCTGCGGATGCAGACAGTACCAGCTATTATGTGACAAAGGATTCTCATTCCTTAGATCACCCAATTGTCAAGGCGGATGCCCAGACTGCATATATCGCAATCGACTTTTTAAAACTGTACTCCGATTTCTCCTATGAAGTACTTGACTCACCAAACCGTGTAATTCTTACGACTGCCTGGGGTGACTACACCACTGCGCCGGCGAAGCAAAAACACAGCTCCGTCAAAAAGGCGGCATCAAGAGTCCGATCCTCGCAGATATTGGCAAAAACACGGAAGTTACCGTTTTAGAAACAGGAGATACCTGGACAAAAGTATCCACTGCAGAAGGAATCATCGGATATATCAAATCAAAAGCACTTGGCGCAACATCCACAAAAACGCTGACCAGCGATTATGTTGCGGAAGAATTTACACATATAAAAAAAGATTTTAAGATCAATATGGCATGGCATCAGATCACAAACGCAGATGCCAATACAACCATTGCATCCGTGCTTCAGAACACCAAGGGGATCAATGTTATCTCCCCTACATGGTTTTACCTGAATGACAATAACGGAAACATTGCCTCACTTGCAAGCTCCGACTATGTAAATTACTGCCACCAGAAAGGTATTGAAGTCTGGGCACTTGTAAGCAATCTGGAAAACAAAGATGTCGACACCACATCCGTTTTAACTTATACATCCAAACGTGAGAACCTGATCAATAACCTGATCTCCGCAGCTATTCAATATAATTTTGACGGTATCAATGTTGACTTTGAAGCATTAAGTTCTGAAGTCGGTGACTCTTATATTCAGTTCATACGGGAGTTGTCATTAAAATGTGCAAACAATGGCATTGTTCTTTCCGTGGACGATTATGTTCCCAGTAGTTTTACTGCATTCTATAATCGCGCAGAACAGGCAACTTTTGCAGACTATGTTGTTGTCATGGCATACGATGAACATTATGCCGGTTCTGAGGAAGCAGGATCTGTAGCTTCGATCGGCTTTGTAAAAGAAGGCGTTGCCAATACCTTAAAAGAAGTTCCGGCAGATCAGCTGATCTTAGGCATGCCGTTTTATGCCCGTGTATGGTCCGAGACACCTGTTGATGACACCACAGGTGCTGACAGCACAACACAGACATCCGATAACAATAATAACGACACTGATGAAACAGACAATGCTGCTGCCGATGCCCAGGCTGCCGATGAAGCTGCTGGCACCAGTGACTCAGCCGACAGCTATCAGCTTTTTACACTGGATTCCTATGCAACAAGCATGTCAGAGATTCAAAAACTGATCAGTACAAATGCTGCCGAACCGGTATGGTCAGACATTGACGGTCAATATTATGTACAATACGAAAACAATGGTATCACTTACAAAATATGGGTGGAGAATGCTGCTTCCCTGGAAGAGAAATTAAAAGTCCTTCAGGAAAACCAGCTTGCCGGCGGCTCCTTCTGGAAACTTGGTTTAGAGCTGCCTTCTATCTGGGACACTATCATTAAATACATCAATTAAATACAATCATTCAAATATTCAATCATTTTATTATGACATAAACCCCGGATATCGTGAATATTTTATAAAAACGATACTCCGGGGTTTTTATGAAAAAAAAGATAGAACTTATCATGGCTGTCTGTCTGGTGATCGCCGCATTTTTTCTTGGAAGTCAAAGCGCCATACTTGTACAAAACAGTCACATAGACACAAAAGGCACACCGGACACAGATTCCGCACATAATACAGAGCTTACCGGGGACACCGGACAGACCAGCTCACCTTCCGGTAATTTATCGATCGTGATCGATGCCGGGCACGGCGGTATCGATCCCGGCAAAGTCGGCACCAATGACGCACTGGAAAAGGACATCAATCTTGCACTGGCACTGAAACTTCGGGATAAATTCAAGCAGGATTCCATCCGGATTATCCTAACACGCGACTCGGACATCGGTCTTTATTCTGAGGGAAACACCAACAAAAAAGCGGAAGATATGCAAAACCGCTGTAAAATCATCACGGAGGCAGCCCCCATCTTTACGGTCAGCCTGCACCAGAACAGCTATCCGTCTCCGGAAGTCTGCGGTGCACAGGTATTTTATTTTGGTCAGTCGCAGGATGGAAAAAAACTGGCAGATACGATCCAGGACAGCCTGATCGCAAATGTTGATCCTGATAATCACCGCGTTGCAAAAGCAAATGAAAGCTATTATCTGCTCAAAAAAACACCCACACCTACCGTTATTGTAGAGTGTGGGTTTCTAAGTAATCCGACAGAGGCAGATCTTCTTTTGACAGACGACTACCAAAATAAGCTCGTAAATGCCATATATATCGGTATACAAAATTATCTATCGGAATCCATGTAGTCCGAAAATCAATTTTTATGCCTCCTGTGCGAGTGTTCCTTTTACTGCTTTGATAAAATGCTCTGCAATTCCATACAAACGTGAGGTCTGCACACGGTAAGTATCCTGATCCTCAGAGGTCGGAGTTTCATTCTTTGCATCGACTCCAAACGCTCCCATGGAGAAATGATTCAGATCAAGGTCCTTTATGTGTGCACAGTGTAATTCTGTAACATCATCATTCTCTCCGCCAAGCGAATCCATAAGATTCTGTGCCTGTTCTTCAAAGAGTTCTGCCGTCTCCTCTGAATCTGTGGCGACCAGTCCATGTATACCATCTTCCTTTGCCTGGAATGTCGCCGCGATCTTTCCGCGCAATTCACTTTCCATCATTATATCGACGATTCCTTTTTTGTCCACACCGCGCACGATTTTAACAGAAACATTCATAAGTTCATCATTGACCATTACTGGAACAGCATACTGCTCTTCTTTTGCAAGAATACTGTTTACGGAAAGCTGCGCGGAAAGCATTTTCATCTCACGCACATCAAGACTCGTCACATGATCGCTGTTTATCATCGTCTTCATCACATTTTCTGCAAGTTCGCCTAACTTCTCCTGTGCAGCCGCCATATCTGCCGGTTCTGAAACAGCTTCTCCAAATTCCTCTAACAATTCCTGCTTAATTGCTTCTAAATCATCCGCATCTACCTGATTGTCTCCATTGTGGTCTGCCATACTGCTTCCAAAAATCTTACGAAACATCTGATTACGCTGGTTGAGCATGGATTCCATTGCCAGCACATTTGATATTGTATTTGGAATATCATATTTATCCAAAATACGATAAATACTCTCATCCGCATTTGCTGCCTGCTCTAACTGCGCAAGCTGCTCTTTTGCATAATCTGCATCAATGCCACTCTCATCTGCCTGTTCTTTTGCCAGCTCCAGCGCTGCTTTAAATTCCTCCGGCGTCATGTTCTCCCAGTCAGAATCCTGATCAAACAACACTTTCGCACGCTCCGGTGTCAGTAATTCCGAAGCATCTTTTAAGCAGTTATTCTGATAGGCTGCCTCAATCTGATCCGTAATCGAGCTGCCATTGGATGTCCCGGATACGCCATTAAAATCAGAATCTACAGAATAATCCATCTTATTGCTGCGTTTTTCAGACCGCACAGCTGTCAGAAGATTTTTCATCGTAAGGGGCGATCCCTGCTGTATCAGTGCACCGATTGCTGCACCATCTGTATTTTCTACCTGTCGGATCAGACGATAGATTCCTATATAAGAGCTTCGCTCCTCCTCACTGATTTCGTGATTCTGTTCCATTTTCCAGAGATATTCACTGAATCTGCGGTTATCCTCCCTACCAGACTCATCGCTCTTAATGTTCTCTGCCTCCTGGTTTAACGATGTAAAATCCATTTCCAGTGGGTTGATCCCGCGTTTTATCATCTGTGTGACAACCGCCGGAGTCATATTTTTAAAGACACGCTGCACTTCTTCATCTGCTGCTTTCATCTGAAACACAGAATCCTGGGTGATCTCGATACTGTTATATCCAAGAATCCGAACCGCACGACGGTTTTCATCCGTCAGTTCCATATCAAGGTCGTTTAAAATATCATCCACGTTACGGAATGCCTTCTGGATGGAATCCCCCAGATCAGCTCTCGGTGCTGTCATCAGGGTCTCATACTGCTGACTTGCCTTTTCAAAAGAACTTTTCAGTTCCATACCGGCTTTATGGACACCATTGATCGTCGACACCTCGGCATCTTTCATTCCAAGCACATATGCCGGAACATAACGCATATCGGAAACTTTTTTATCGACCTCTCTAAAAAGTTCCACCTGCTCGTCGTTCACATCCACACCTTCAGATATCAGGAGATTTTTATAATATGCATTTTCCTGATCCTTCAGCTGTTCCACCAGTTTTACCAACGGCTCGGTGTCAATGGAAACCCCCTGTTTTAATAGACGGTAATTTGCTTCCACCGTCATTGCAAGACGAATTTCTTCTAACTGTCTGCGTGCCGTCAGAAGCTGCTGCCCTTTTGGGGTATAACTCTCGTTCGCAATGCTCTGCGCTGCATCCTCACTCTGAGCTTCAGATGATGCCACAGTTCCCACCGTCTGGCTTTCTGATGCCGCAGTTCCCGATGTCCGGTTTGCCGCAGCTTCCCTTAAACTGTCCAGGGTAAGTGGCAATCCTTTTTCCACGATATAAGCAAGATCTTCATCCGTGGCATTTTCTACGGTATCCACAGCGTCTTTCGCCTGCTCCATCCATGTATAGCCGGACAGGATCACCGCATCCTGTGCGCTTTTCCCTTCGCTGACCGCCTCTGCTGCAAGTGCGGCAATATCTTCTGCCCCCGTGGTCAGTCCCGTCTGGCGCAGAGCCTGTGCATAAGTAAGATTCTCCTTCGTCAGCGGTATATCATTTTCTAACATCCACTTACTGGTTGCAATGGTATCATCATTTACTTCCAGTCCTGCTGATGCGATCACGTTTTTCACCTGTGGAAGGAAGGACGAAATATCCTGCTGTTCTGCCGAAATATAGCCTGCACTTGCAGAATGCTCAGCAAAATATATATTTCGCACCGTAGGCTCTAACCGATTATCAATCAGATATTTTACAGCGCCATCATCCAATGCGGATAAAGAATCCGCCATATTTACTGTCTCTGCGATCTGTTTAAAATTATCATCCGCAAGCGGCAGATCCGCTTCCCGCAGACTGTTTGCGATCTGAACTGCAAGTTCCGGACTGCCCGTGATCTGTGCAAGCTGTTCGAGATCAAGATCATCTCCAAATTTAGAAATATCCACCCCCGCCTTTGCCAGCTGTGCTTTGATCTTATCCGTCACGGTCACAATCTTATTGCTCGTGGTATCATCCAGCGAAAAGCCATCCTCCTGCATTTTTTCATAATCTTCCGGTGAAGTAGTTTCCGCAAGCACAGCCATCTGTGCTTTTCGCTCGCCTGCATCCATGGAACCGGACTGCTCTATTTCATCTATGACCGTCTTTTTCTCTTCTTTTGCCGGATTCAGATAAGTAACCTCTTTTGCCTGAAAAGACGTAGTTCCTGCAGATTTTTTACTACTCTCTGTCTTTACCGCATCCGCAAACATCTGAATTCCGTTTTTTTCTTCCACGGCGCCTGTCTGCGGCATTAAATCCATCACGCCCTTATTCTGCTGCTGTTGGTTATCTATTCTCATGATCCGACTCTCCTTGTCATTTCTGTTCTTACATACTTTCCGTACAGTTTTTCCTTGCCTGATTTCTGCTTTTCACTCAGTTATATCTGACCAATCCGGTTATATCAGGACAAAAGAATGGCGCATACTTTCACTTCCCTGAAATATCTGCGCCATCCATAGCTGATGTATATATCGGATACATCAGCACATTTATTAAGTTTTTCGATACGATTCCAAACGCTGTTCTGCTATTTTATACAGTTTTTAATAGCGGAATACTGCCACACCAAAGCCCGGAAGCGGATATGCAAACGAGTATGGTCTTCCATCACATTCCTGCGACACAGATTTATAATTTACCGGACGCTCTTTGCCGCTTCCGCCAAATTCTGCATCGTCACTGTTTAAAATCAGTTTATAAGTCTTGTGTTTTGGTACGCCTACGCGGTAGTCGCTGCGTTCCACCGGTGTAAAATTGCATACAAAAAGCAGATTATTCTTTCCGTCTTTGCTCTTTCTGATAAAGCTGAAAATACTGCGCTCAGCATCATTTGCATTGATCCATTCAAATCCACCCCAGCTGCTGTCAAGTTCATAGAGTGCCGGATTTTTCTGATAAATATGTAATAATTTCTTTACCCAGTTCTGCATATGCTTATGATCCGGGTTTTCCAGCAGATACCAGTCTAATTCTCTCGCCTCACTCCACTCCTGAAGCTGTGCAAATTCCTGTCCCATAAACAAAAGTTTTTTACCAGGATGTCCCATCATAAACGCATAGCCGACCATCAGATTTTTAAATTTATCTTCCATCTCGCCCGGCATCTTATTGATCATGGAACATTTCAGATGTACCACTTCGTCATGGGAAAGCACAAGAATGTATTTCTCACTCTCGTTATAACTCATGGCAAAAGTCATTTTGTGGTGATTATCCTTGCGGAAATACGGATCAAGTTTCATATAATCCAGGAAATCATGCATCCATCCCATATTCCATTTATAACTGAAATTCAGTCCGTCATCTTCCACACGGCCGGTGACTTTCGGCCATGCCGTAGATTCCTCAGCGATCATGACTGCTCCCGGGTTTCTTCCAAGGATCAGTGTATTGACATGCTTAAAAAACTCCACTGCCTCAAGATTCTTATTATCACCGTATTTATTCGGAACCCACTGTCCCGGCTGCTTTCCATAATCCAGATATAACATAGATGCCACTGCATCCACACGCAGCCCGTCAATATGATAATGCTCGATCCACATCAATGCACTGCCGATCAGGAAATTCTTTACTTCATTCTTGCCGTAATCAAATATCTTTGTACCCCAGTCCGGATGTTCTCCTTTTCTTGGATCCGCATATTCATACAGACATGTTCCATCAAACTCAGCCAGTCCATGTGCATCTTTCGGGAAATGCGCCGGCACCCAGTCTAGGATCACACTGATCTTGTGCTTGTGACATTCATTGATAAAATATGCAAAATCCTGCGGCGTTCCATAACGGGAAGTCGGTGCATAATAACCGGTTACCTGATATCCCCAGGAACCGTCAAACGGATACTCAGAAATACCCATCAGCTCAATATGTGTATATCCCATCTCCTTCACATACGGGATCAGATATTTCACAAGATCCCTATAACTGTAAAATCCGTCATCCTCTCTGCCCGGATGGCGCATCCAGGATCCCGGATGTACCTCGTAGATCGCCATAGGTTTTGCATAGATATCTTTGGTCTTTGCACGCTCTTCCATCCATTTTTCATCGGTCCACTTAAAATGCTCTATATCCGTGACGGCAGATGCCGTTCCCGGACGAAGCTCTGCATAATTTGCATATGGATCCGCCTTATAGAGCCGTTTTCCATCTTTCGTCTCTATCAGGTATTTATACAGTGCACCTTCCTCGATCCCCGGAATAAACAATTCGAATATTCCCATGGTATCCGGCTCTAACCTTGTCATTTCATCTGCCGTTTCATCCCATCCGTTAAAAGAACCAATCACCCATATTCTTGCGGCATTCGGAGCCCACACATCAAAACATACTCCACGAATTCCATATTGATCCGTAAAATGAGCCCCCAATTTCCGGTAAATCTCGTAATGCGTCGCCTGTCCAAATAAATAGCGATCCAACTCTGAAAAATTAGCCATACCCTTACACCCCTTTATTTTTATGTCATGATTATAGCCTGTATATTTTAGATTCCAAAATCTTTTTCGCGAAGAATCACATAATCTTCATCATCATATCTTCTGGACGTAATAATGCTAAATGCTTTTCGTAAACCGCCCTTCTCAGATTTATGAATCGCATCGTCCACAATCTCTTTTACCTCTGTAAGCGTTGTTGCCTTGTCATATTTCTGAATATTGCTGATACTGTTGTAAAGTGCCAGAATACCCATCTCATCTATTGTATAGCCAAGTTCGTTTGCATACGCTTTCGCAAATGAAACAAGCTCATCACTGGTAAATATCGGAATATTGATCTTCTCAGAGAAACGGGAAGCAAATCCTTCATCTCTGCCGAGTGCCTTCTCAATTCCACGGTGTGTATCTTCCATAACGACAAATAATCCGCTTGTATCACTTTTCAGAAGAAGTGCCAGCCGGACTGCCGTTTCTTTGGAAATATCTCCGGCTTTCTCTATGATCAGACAACCCCCGGAAATTTTCTTTAACAGTGATGCTACATCCTTTTTATTCAGTGCGGAAGCTTCAATCTTTCCAACCTTTCCTTTTGGTTTTCCGGTTTCTTTCTGAAGTGCTTTCACCATAGCCGTTGCAAGGACTGTTTTGCCACTTCCGCTGCCACCCTGGATCACCATATTTCCGGTAGAAGCATCCTTTCCTGTTATCAGATGCCTTGCCGCACCTGTAAGTGCCTGACAAATCTGTTCTTCCATTCCCTTGATCGAAACAAAATAGGTAAATATCCCCCGAAGTTCTTCACCCAGTGATGTAACTGCCTCAAAACCGGTCTCATCCTCAGGCTCTGTGATCTCCGGAAGGACTCTTTCCACCCGGTCCTCTTTCTTAAGAACCTCTTTCGTTACCTCAACTGCCGTGTTGTCAGCCAGCTCTTTCTGTGTGATATCATCCGTCGCGCTTTCCGTATCGGTAATATGCTCTACCGTTTCGGCTAATGCCTGTTCCGTTACCACTTTGCCAAGATCGATCGTGTCTGCGGTAACTATATCAAAATCATCTGCTTCAGATGTTTTCTCTTCACTAATATCTGAAACTTCCTCTGCCGCCTTCTCCTCTGTACTGAGATCTACAGTTTCCTCATCCGTTTCTTCTGCGGAGAGATCTGCGATTTCCTCATCCGGCTGAGATCCCGGTATCTGCTCCTGTCCGGATATTTCCACATCTTCTGTCTCCTGCATCATCCCGGATACTTCTTCTGCAAGCTCCGCTGCATTCACTCCTGGCCCAGATATCTCTCCCCTTGACGCTGCCGGCTCCGGTTCCATTGCGGACGCTGCTGTTCCGGCTGCCTCTGCCAGCTGTTTATCGATATCCGCCGTCTCTGTCGATATCCGGTCAATCTCTTCCTGTAAGATCTGATTCATGTTTGCAACCATAGCTGCTGCCCTGTCATTTTCTAACGGCTTGCCTTCTATGTACTGATTCTGCAGTATATCTTTTGGAGCAACACCTGCATCAAGCTTTGGAATAATGTCTGCAAGACGTCCCATAATTTCTTCTGCTTCCTGCAGCGCACGCGCCTTTGCAGATTCAAGTCTGCGCTGCTTTGCATCTTCTAATGCAACTTCTGCGGCATATTTCGTCTTTTCCCACTCAGCAAGCACTTCTTCAATGCTCATCTGACCTGTGATCTGGTGCTCTAATGCCGTTTTCTCCGGCATATACATCCCAATCTGTCCATCATGTTCTTCTGCAAGCAGCTCTTTGAAATTGATCTTTAACGAATCATCGATCTCGTGATCCGTCTCTATATGTTCCAGCGTATCTTCCTCTTCCTCAGATGGATCATATTCTTCTTTCGGAAGCTGCAGATATGGAATCTCCTCCACAAGCTTTTTGATGTTGTCCATACTGTCTGTAACAGTTTCTTTTTCCGTCGCCTGCATGATCTGCTGCATGCTCTTTTGCAGCTCTTCCTGCAGATTCTGTGTATTAAACCGTTCCGGTGAAAGCTTCACATCCGGTATCTGTACGGTTTCATTCACGATCTCACCGGAGTCAAGCTCCTCCTCCGGTCTGACCTCAACAACACCTTCGCGTTTCTGACAAAATCTGCGATACTTTTCTTCCTGCTGTTTATTTAACGGCTGATAGATCATCTTCAGTTCTAAGGCACGCTCTACATATGGACCGTCACCAAACCACAGTACCAGTTCATCACATGCCTCCACACACTTATCTGCCATACCTGCTTTATGATACAGACATGCAAGTTCAAATGCCCATTCTTCGGTATATTCCTGCTCTTTTAACTCCTCTAAAATTCCGATCAGAGTTTCTATATTTGCACCCTGGGCTTTGCAGATCTCGTATTTCAACACATATTTCAAATTATCATGTGGTGCGATCTCCACAAATTCCTGATAATAATCTTTCGCCTCATCAAAATTTTTCATTTTAATGGCAACTTTTGCCAGGCGGTAAATGATCATTCTTCCAATTGGAGACCGGTCATATGCCATAAGCAAAACCTCACGGCTGTCTTCTAAACGACCGGTATTCTCATAAATCTCTCCAACTTTTACAAGTGCATTTACATTTTTTATTTTATTCCAGTTAATCGTATCAGCTATCTCTGCTGCCTTTTCATAATTATGTTCGGCCGTCAGAGATTTCATCTGATCCAGCTTTAATTTATATTCATATTTATCCAAATTATGCCACCTCAGAACGCGCTATTCTTTTGCTGCTTCTTTTGTTCTTAGTTTATCATACGCACATATAGATGTCAAAATTTAATCTTAGAAAAAAAAGCCATGATACAGGCAAAAAAAGAGGGTTTGCAGTCTGCCATACCCTCTTTTCTGTCATTGATCTTATTCTTCTTTTTTACTCTCTTCTATGGATTCCTCGATATGTTTTCCATGATGTTTTTTCAACTCTTTTTTTGACGGATTTTTATCATAAACAGGCTGATTACTCTCCTTGTCAACTTTAGTCAGATATACATATGCCAGTGTATCTGTTGTAAGTCCACGCTTCTTTAAGAAATAAGATACCGTTTTCTGTGCAACATAATAAATCACTGCCATTAACGGCACACCGAGCAGCATACCCGGGAATCCCCACAATCCCCCAAATACCAGAATGGCAAACACAACCCAGAATGCCGATAATCCGGTAGAACTTCCAAGGATCTTCGGTCCAATGATATTTCCGTCGATCTGCTGTAACACAACGATAAAGATCAGGAAATATAATCCCTGTATCGGATTCTGAAGCACGATAATGATAAAGGACGGCACCGCGCCGATAAATGGGCCGAAAAACGGTATAACATTGGTGACACCGATGATCACGGCGACTAACACCGTATCCGGCATCTTCATGATTGCAAGCACGATATAGGCGAGCACACCAATGATCGCCGAATCTAATATTTTACCACTGATAAATCCACTGAAAATCTCATTGCTCTTACGGACAGTATCAACGATAACATTTGCCCGCACCGGTTTAAACATCGCATATACGATCTTTTTCGCCTGTCCTGCAAAATGTTCCTGGTCTGCCATCACATAGACTGAAATGATCAGACCGACGATCACATTTAAAACGAATTTGACACCATAGATCACACCGCTTGTGATCGATGTAAGATAAGTCTGTACCTTTGAAAAAATATCATCTTCAAAAAAGGTCTCAACCGTATCCGTTATTTTGTCCACGCCCTGCTGTATCATGGACGCAAGTTCCGTATCACCGTTTGTCACCTCGTCTACCCATTTCGTCAGATCCTTTGCTTCCTGTGGAAACGATGTGATCATGCTCTGGATACTCGCAGAGATAGATGGAACGATCGCCGCCACTAAAAGCACACAGATTCCCACTAAAAATACCAGTGATCCGGTAATTGCTATTCCCCGTGATGTCTTTTTCGCTTTGCGTTTGCTTTTCATCCGCGGCTCTAAAAACTTAAGCAGGTGTCCCTCTAAAAATTTCATGATTGGATTTAACAGATATGCGATCACTACACCGATAATGATCGGCTGTAAGATCAAAGACAGCTTCTTCCAGAAGTCTGTGAATCCATTGTAACGGTAGATCATAAAGAAAAACAGTATGCAGCAGCAGAAAGTCACAAATACGACCAGTGCGATGATGACATACTGTGGTTTTAATTCCCATTCTGTTTCCTGGGATGTTTTTTTTATCTTTTCCTGTTCGTCCAAATTGCCATCCTCCGTCTTATCTAATATTTTCATTATAACCTTCGCAGACAGGCAACGCAATCAGATTTTGCTGAAATTTTTGTTAATTACTGGATTTTGCAAAAAGGGACACCGGTGCTCATGCGCCGATGCCCCAAAATATCAGTCTGCGGTTTTACCCTCTGTAATAATTGATCAGACAGCCCTTTAAGATGATCTCTCTCTCATCATCAGTCATCGCACCAAGTCCAAGTTTAAACTCTTCTGCCTTTCCATCTTTGATCACATACGCTGTAATCTCGGACTGTTTGTCCTCGACTGCTTTACGGATATTCGGGATGTATAAGTAGTCAAGATTCTTGAACGGCAGTTCGCCCTCCGGGATGATGAACGGAAGCATACCCCAGTTGATGAGGTTCGAGCGGTAACGCTTGGTTGCATACTCATTTGCAATGTTTGCCCAGCCTCCAAGTACTTTCTGGCAGGAAGCAGCCTGCTCACGCGCGGAACCGTCGCCAGGTTTTACTGCAAAGATGGTACTTCCGAAACCAATTTCTCCATTAGAATGGTTATCCTCAAACTTTGTCTCCGGAAATGCTTTATCGATCGCATCCATAACCGGTCTTAACTCCTCGACTGCTTCTAACGGGCAATTTCCGGCTTCTAAGGCTTTCTGCGCTTTCTGGATCTCTTTTGCCCGGCCCACGTACTGCGGATCTTTTCTGGAAAGTGCAAACTCTGCAAGTCCAAGCGGATTAGAACGATACGAAGACGTCTCTCCTGACGGAATAAGTTCATCTGTTGTCGTTACCGGATCGTGGATTTCAGATACGACCTTCACGATCAGATTCTCAGGAAGCGCCGACATCTCCGGCCAGTCTTTAATATTCGGACCAAACTGGATCTCTACATTCGGATCTGCTTTGCCTTTGCTGTCGAACACACGATTCGCATAAATATTCTGATCAAAATGATACTTCTGTCCTTTATATTC
>OHCA01000617.1_pt1 | contig 21335 bp, 19 predicted proteins | sample 1577541 | NCBI WGS metagenome assembly OHCA01 (sample SAMEA3879598, study PRJEB24766) | human gut metagenome | biome: human-associated habitat; feature: feces | place: USA | collected 1985/1987 | reverse complement strand
AACAAGAAAAATATCATAAACATTGCCGGTAAACTTCCGGCCAAAGGAGAAAAAAATGAAAGTAGGAATTATCGGAGCCGGCTCGGTCGGCAGCACCACGGCTTTTGCCTTAATTATGCGCGGCGTTGCCCGTAAAGTCGTTTTAATTGACGCCAACGAAAAAAAGGCGCAGGCCGAAGCGATGGACATTGCCCATGCAACGCCTTTTGCTTACGCCAACAAAGTCAAAGCCGGAACTTATGAAGACCTGAAAGGCTGCGAAATCGTCATCGTTACCGCCGGAGCCAATCAGAAACCTGGCGAAACCCGCATAGACCTGCTTGGCCGCAACGTCAAAATTTTTGAAAGCATCATTCCGCAAATTGCTCAAGCCGCTCCCGACACCACTTTGATTATTACCTCCAACCCTGCGGATATTATGACCGAAGTGGCTCTTAAACTTTCCGGTTTTCCCAAAGAGCGCGTTATCGGCTCCGGCACGGTTCTTGATACCGCCCGCTTCCGTACCCTGCTCGGCTATCACCTCGGCGTTTCCCCGCAGTCCATTCATGCCAATGTTATCGGCGAACACGGTGACAGCGAAGTGCTGGTCTGGTCGGCCGGAGATGCCGGCACGGTTTCGCTCGACAAACTGGCGGAAGAATTCGGCAAACCTTTCACTCCGGAAGTTAAAGCTCAGATCGATGACTGCGTCCGCAATGCCGCCTATAAGATTATCGACGGCAAAGGGGCCACTTTCTACGGCATTGCCGGAGCATTGTGCCGCATTTGCAGCGCCATTTCCAACAATGAATATGCGATTCTCAACGTCTCGACCCACCATGATGACGTCGAAGGCATCAAAAACGTTTGCCTTTCTCTGCCGACGGTACTGGGCAAACGCGGCGTTCATAACGTCGTAACTCCGGTTTTAAACGACGAAGAACGCAAACAACTCGCCGACAGCGCCAAAGTCATGAAAGAATATTCGGACAAAGCGCTGGAAATGATATCGGTTAAATAATCCATATCCTCACCAAAGTATTTGCAAATCCCTTTCTTTTTACTTATATTGGGCAAAAAGAAAGGGATTTGCTTTATGTAATTCGAAAATTGCTTGAGTAACCCGCCAAACAGGATATTTATCATGGTTGAAGTAGTTACCCTCGGCTGCCGCATAAACTCTTATGAATCGGAAGTCCTGAAAGAAAAATTTGAAAATGTCGATAATCTGATTATCGTCAATACCTGTGCCGTAACCGGCGAAGCCGAACGCCAGTGCCGCCAGACGATTCGCAAACTGCGCAAAAACAATCCCGACGCCCGTATTGTCGTAACCGGCTGCGCCGCCCAGATTGCGCCGTCCAAATTCGCCGCCATGCCTGAAGTTGACCTGATTCTCGGCAACAAAGAAAAAACCGAAATCGAAAAATATCTGCAAAACGAACTTGCCGAAAAGACAATTGTCGGCGACATCATGTCTTATGACGATTGTGACCCGTATCTGATTACCGGTTTCGAGGGAAGACACCGTGCCTTTGTGCAAATTCAGCAGGGCTGCAACCACCGTTGCTCCTACTGCATTGTGCCTTATGCCCGGGGCAAAAACCGGTCGGTTCCGCTCCCGAATATTTTAACTCAGATTCGCGAACTGCTGAAACAGGGATTTAAAGAAATCTGCCTGACCGGCGTAGACATCTGCTCTTACCAAATTGACAGCGCGGCACACCACCCGTCTTTCAGCACTTTGGTTCAAACAATTCTGGAAGAAATTCCCGAACTGCCGTCTTTACAGTTCGGCTCGCTCGATCCCGCCGCCATTGACGGCAAATTTATTGCCCTGGTTGGAAAATATTCCAATATTCACCCGCACTTTCACCTTTCCGTTCAATCCGGCGACAATGACGTTCTGAAAAAAATGCGCCGCCGCCACACGCGGGAGAGCGTTATCAGTCTTTGCGGACAAATACGTCAAGTCCGTCCCGAAGCAACTTTCGGCGCCGATTTTATTTGCGGTTTTCCGACCGAAAGCGATGAAAATTTCCAAAACACGGTTAAATTGGTTCACGAAGCGGGCATAAGCAAACTGCATGTTTTCCCTTATTCCGAACGTCCCGGAACCCCGGCCGCAGCCATGAAACAGCTTCCCGTCGAGGTCAGAAGAGAACGTGCCCGCATTCTGCGCGAACAAGGAGAATACGATGAGTAACTGGTTTCAAAAATTAGGCTTTGGGTTAAAAAAAACCTCCACCCGGCTCACCTCAGGCATAACCGATATTTTCATCAAACGCAAAGTCGATTCGCAAACGCTTAAAGAACTGGAAGATTTGCTGATTACATCAGACTTAGGCGTTAAAGCCGCGCAAAAAATCATCTCTTCTTTTGCCTCCCGCCGTCTTAATAAAGATGCCGACGAGCAAGAAATAAAAACCGAATTGGCCAACGACATCGAGACGATTCTTAACCCATGCGAACAACCCTTTCTCATCACGAATGAAAAACCTTATGTTATTTTAATGGTTGGGGTCAACGGAGCCGGCAAGACCACCACAATCGGAAAACTTGCCGCAAAATTGAAAGACAAACATCAAATCAGCCTCATTGCCGCTGATACTTTCCGTGCAGCCGCCGTTGAACAGCTTGAAATCTGGGCAGACAGAAGCAAGTGCGAAATTATTAAGCAGAAAGAAGGCAGTGATCCTGCTGCTGTAATTTATGATGCAATTTCAGCCGCAAAGGCAAGACATGCAGATGTAATAATCTGTGATACTGCGGGCAGACTTCATAACAAAAAGCACCTTATGGATGAGCTTGCAAAAATCAACCGCGTAATTGACCGCGAGCTTCCGGATGCATCAAAAGAAAAACTTCTTGTTCTTGATGCGACAACAGGTCAGAATGCGGTTAATCAGGCTGAGCAGTTCAGACAGGCAACCGGAATTACGGGCATTGTTCTTACAAAGCTTGACGGCACTGCAAAAGGCGGTGTGGTTCTTGCAATTAAGGACGGTCTTGGTATCCCTGTTAAATATATCGGTGTAGGTGAGCAAATTGACGATTTACAGCCGTTTAATCCCGATGCTTTTGCAGACGCACTTTTCAGCATTAAGGAATGATGAATATGAAGTTTATAATTGCGAGCAATAATAAAAAGAAACTTGTCGAACTTGAAAGAATACTTAATCCGCTCGGAATCAATGCGGTTACTCCGAAAGAAGAGGAAATAACTCTTGATGATGTAGAGGAGAACGGAACTACTTTTGCCGAAAACGCTTTTCTCAAAGCTAATGCGGCTTATTTAAAAACGGGACTTCCGGCTGTTGCCGATGATTCGGGTTTGTGTGTTGACGCTCTTGACGGCAGACCCGGCGTTTACACGGCTCGCTATGGCGGTGAAGGCTTGACAGATGAAGAAAGATACATTAAACTTCTTGATGAGATGAAAAATGTCGATGATGACAAGCGTTCTGCTCACTTCACTTCTTCAATCTGTTGCATTCTTCCCGACGGTTCAAAGATAACAGCCGAGGGTATTTGTGAAGGTAAAATTGGTTATGAGCCAATCGGCAAAGACGGATTTGGCTATGATCCGATTTTTATGTTTGGCGACAAGAGTTTTGCAGAGCTTTCAGCCGAAGAAAAGGATGCCGTAAGTCATCGAGGAAAGGCTTTGACAGAACTTAAAGCTAAACTTGAAAACTATTTCAAAAACAACTGATTTGAAAGGAATTAATATATGTTGAACAGCAAACAGAGAGCATTTCTCAGAGGACTTGCAAATCGTATTGATACAATTCTTATTGTTGGTAAGGGTGAAATTACGGATAATATCATTAAACAGGCAGACGATGCTCTTACGGCAAGAGAAATTATAAAAGGTAAGGTTCTTGAAAACAGTGCATATTCATCAAGAGAAGCTGCCGAAGCTATCGCAGAAAAATGTTCTGCGGATGTTGTTCAGGTAATCGGTTCAAAATTTGTACTTTACAGAAGAAACGATGATGAGCCTGTTATCGAGCTTCCAAAGGCAAAGAAGTAATTATGAAAACAGGTGTTTTCGGCGGAACTTTTAATCCTGTTCACAAAGGACACATAATGCTTGCCGAGTATTGTATGGACAGCGTTGGACTTGATCGTATTATTATGATACCTACGGCTGTTCCGCCGCACAAAATAAGCAAGAATCTTGCAAGCGAAAATGATCGCCTTAATATGTGTGAACTTGCGTGCGAGGGAAAGAAAAACTTTTCTGTGTCCGATATCGAAATTAAAAGACAGGGAAAAAGCTACACCTACGAAACTGTTACACAGCTAAAAGAAATTTATCCTGATGATCACTTATATACAATAATGGGTGCAGATATGTTTCTGACTCTGGATAGGTGGAAAAATCCCAAAATTATATTTGAAAAATCGTCAATAATAACAATTCCCCGTGATGATGAAAATAAGTCTGAACTTGAAAAATTCTACAAGAATGTTCTGAAACCTATGGGAGCAGATGCAGTTATTCTGCCAAATCCCGTAATAAGCGTATCGTCAACATTCATAAGGGATAACCTTGATGAATTTGATTTGATAAGCGGTATGCTTGATAAAAGTGTTTACGATTATATTATAAAAAATAATTTATATCGGAAGTGAGTGCTTTGAATATCTCTGATTATAAAAAAATAATCCGTGAAAGAATGGGCGATTACAGATTTAGTCACAGTGTAAATGTTGCGAAAGAGGCTAAAAAGCTCGCAAAACATTATGGTGCTGATGAAAATAAGGCTGAGATTGCCGGTATTTTGCATGATATAACCAAAGAAATGCCAAAGGAACAGCAGTTGCAAATTATTATCGACAGTGGTATAATTTTAGACAATGTTCAACTTCATGCACCAAAGCTTTGGCACGGAATGAGCGGAAGCATTGTTGTCCGTGATGAGCTTGGCATTGACGATGAAGATATACTCAACGCAATAAGGTATCACACAACAGGACGAGCGGGAATGAGTCTTTTGGAAAAAGTTATTTTTACCGCTGATTTTACTTCCGAGGAGCGTACATACAGCGGTGTGGCAACAATGAGAAAGAAATCTAAAAAGAGCCTTGAGGAGGCTATGCTTTACGGCTATCAGTTTACATTCAAGGATCTTTCTAAAAGACAGCTTGCAATTCATCCCGATGAAGTTGCCTGTTATAATGAAATTGTTCTGCAAATATCCCAAACGAAAGGAAAAAACAAATGAGTTCTTACGATGAAGCAATACTTGCAGCAAAAGCCCTGAGTTCAAAAAAGGGACTTGATATTCAGATTATAAAAATTGCCGATGTTTCTGTTCTTGCCGACTATATGGTAATTGCAACAGGTACAAGCTCAACCCATGTTAAGGCGCTTGCCGATGAGGTTGAATACAAGCTTGATCAGGCAGGAATTTCGGTAAGTCATATAGAAGGTTACAGATCAAATTCATGGATTCTTCTTGACTACATTGATGTTATTGTCAATGTGTTTGATGATGAGGCCCGTGATTTTTATGACCTTGAAAGACTTTGGCAGGACGGCGAAAGCGTTGACCTGACAGGTATCGTTGATTAATTGCAGGAGGGGTTACTTTGAAATACAATCATAAAGCCGTAGAAGAGAAATGGCAAAAAATCTGGGAAGATAAGGGTGTGTTCCATGCAAGTGATGACACAGAAAAAGAAAAGTTTTATGCTCTTATCGAGTTCCCGTATCCGTCGGGACAGGGCCTTCATGTAGGTCATCCCCGTCCGTACACAGCACTTGATACAGTTGCAAGAAAACGCAGACTTGAGGGTTACAATGTTCTTTATCCTATCGGTTGGGACGCTTTCGGTCTTCCTACCGAGAACTATGCAATCAAGAATCACATTCACCCTGAAATTGTAACAAAGAAGAATATTGCCCGTTTTAAAAAGCAGATCCAGTCACTCGGCATTTCTTTTGACTGGAGCAGAGAAATCAATACAACAGATCCAGAATACTACAAGTGGACTCAGTGGATTTTTATTCAACTCTATAAGCACGGTCTTGCTTATAAAAAAGAGATGAATGTAAACTGGTGTACTTCGTGCAAATGCGTTCTTGCAAACGAAGAAGTTGTAAACGGCGTTTGCGAGCGTTGCGGAAGTGAAGTTGTTCACAAGGTTAAGTCACAGTGGATGCTTAAAATAACAGAATATGCAGACAGACTTATCAATGACCTTGACCTTGTAAATTACCCTGACAGAGTAAAAGCACAGCAGAAGAACTGGATCGGCAGAAGTAAGGGTGCGGAGGTTGATTTTACAACTACAACAGGCGACACACTTACAATTTATACAACTCGTGCCGATACACTTTACGGTGCTACATACATGGTAATTTCTCCTGAACACCCAATGATTGAAAAGTGGGCTGACAAGATTTCTAATATGGACGAAATTAAGAAATATCAGGAGGCTGCCGCTCGTAAGTCTGACTTTGAAAGAACAGAGGTAGCTAAAGAAAAGACAGGCGTCAGAATTGACGGTGTTAATGCTATAAACCCTGTAAACAATAAGGAAATCCCAATCTTTATTTCTGACTATGTTCTTGTATCATACGGTACAGGTGCCATTATGGCTGTTCCTGCTCACGATACCCGTGACTGGGAATTTGCAAAAAAATTCGACCTTCCTATTATTGAAGTTGTTAAAGGCGGCAATGTTCAGGAAGAGGCTTACACAGATTGTGCCAAGGGTATTATGGTTAACTCGGGCATGCTTGACGGCCTTACTGTTGATGAAGCAAAGAAGAAAATTATTGACTGGCTCACAAGTGAGGGTAAGGGCCATTCAAAGGTTAACTACAAACTCCGTGACTGGGTATTCTCCCGTCAGCGTTATTGGGGCGAGCCTATTCCGATGGTATATTGTGAGAAGTGCGGCTATGTTCCGATTGATGAAAAAGACCTTCCGCTCAGACTGCCTATGGTTGAGTCATATGAACCGACTGATAACGGAGAATCACCGCTTGCCAAGATGACAGACTGGATTAACACAACCTGTCCTTGCTGCGGCGGTAAGGCTAAGAGAGAAACCGATACAATGCCTCAGTGGGCAGGTTCATCATGGTACTATCTCAGATATATGGATCCGCACAATAAAAATGCCATTGCATCAAAAGAGGCTCTTAACTACTGGTCACCTGTTGATTGGTACAACGGCGGTATGGAGCATACAACTCTCCACCTTCTTTACAGCCGTTTCTGGCATAAGTTCCTCTATGATATCGGTGTTGTTCCTACTCCGGAACCATACGCTAAGCGTACTTCACACGGTATGATTCTCGGTGAAAACGGCGAGAAGATGAGTAAATCAAGAGGCAATGTCGTAAATCCCGATGAAATCGTTGACGAATACGGTGCAGATACAATGCGTTTATATGAAATGTTTATCGGTGACTTTGAAAAGGCTGCTCCGTGGAGTAAGGCAAGCATCAGAGGCTGTCGCAGATTCGTTGAGCGTTACTGGAATCTTCAGAGTGTTCTCATTGACGGTGATAAAATCCGACCTGAACTTGAATGTGCATTTAACAAGGCAATCAAAAAGGTTGGCGAGGATATTGAAAATATAAAGTTCAATACTGCTATCGCAACTCTTATGGCTTTAATCAACGATATTTCAAATGTAAAGTCAATCAATAAGGAAGAACTCAGAATTTTCTCAATTCTCCTTAATCCGTTTGCTCCTCATGTTACGGAAGAAGTTTACGAGGCTTGTAAGCTTGGTAACGGTATTCTTGCCGAAGCTGAGTGGCCTGAATATGACGAGTCAAAATGCGTTGACGAAAGTGTAGAAATTGTTGTTCAGGTAAACGGCAAAATTAAAGCTAAGCTTAACATTCCTGTTGATGCAGACAAGGATGCTGTTCTTGATCTTGCAAAGAATGATGAAAATGTCAAAAAGGCTATTGACGGAATGAAAATTATTAAAGAAATTGTTGTTCCGAAGAAACTTGTAAACCTTGTTGTTAAGCCATAATTCAACTTTTAAAATTAATTTGACCTAAATTTCTACAATGCTATTGACATTATTCGAGTTATAATGTATAATAACATTTGCAATTATATGCAAATTACCCATGCCCGGTGGCAGATGGGAGGGAAGATAGATGGCAGAGATTAGACTTAAAGAGAATGAATCCCTTGAAAGTGCTTTAAGAAGATTCAAAAAGCAGTGTGCCAGAGCTGGCGTTATTGCTGAGGTTCGCAAAAGAGAAGCTTATGAAAAGCCCTCTGTAAAGCGTAAGAAAAAATCCGAAGCAGCTCGCAAACGCAAATACAGGTAATCAAACAGGCGGACAGAGCATTCTGTCCGCTTTTTGTTTTATCTTCATATTTCTTTGAAAAAAGGTGACACTATGAAAAAGATTCTTGTTATACTCGGACCTAACCTCAATATGGTAGGCGTCCGTGAAAAGGGAATATACGGAGAAGAAACTGCCTCCGATATTGAAAAGCAGATTATTTCATATGCAGAAAGCAACGGCTTTTCTGCCGAAGTTTTTCAGTCAAATCACGAGGGAGATCTTATCGATAAAATTCATTCAGCAAAGGGTAACTTTGACGGTGTTGTAATTAACGCAGGCGCTCTCACACATTACAGTTATGCTTTAAGAGATGCTATTGCTTGTGTAAAGATTCCTTTTGTAGAGGTTCATATGTCTAATATTCACGCAAGAGAAGAGTTCAGACATACATCTGTAATCGCACCTGTTTGTGTCGGTCAGATTGCAGGTTTTGGCAAAAACAGTTACTTTCTCGCAATCAATGCATTAAAGGACTTGATGTAATGCAAAACTCTTTATTTGAGCAAAGGCTTGAAAATTTAAAGACGGTTCTTGACAGTAACAGTCAGGCTGTTTTGTTGACTAATGAGAAGAATATTGGTTATTTTTGCGGATTCTTTCACAGCGAAGGCTATTTACTTGTGACTGAAAATGAAACTGTTCTTTTTGTTGATTTCAGATATTATGAGGCTGCTTTAAAAAAATCAAGCGGATGCAGGGTTGTCTGCTTTACTAAGTTGTTTAAAGACCTTATAAGCGAATTAAAGAACAAGTCTGTTGTGAATGTATTTTTTGAGGCATCCGATATTACGGTTGAAAAATATAATCGTTTTAAAAAGGCTTTTTCGGAAAATAATATTGAGTGCGTTTGTGACGGCAGTCTTGATCATAAGATTGAAGAAATCAGATGTATCAAGGATGAATCAGAAATTAAAAAAATAGCTAAAGCACAGGAGATAACCGAAAAGTCATATCTCGAGGTGTTGAATTACCTAAAACCCGGTGTCAGCGAACGCAGGGTTGCACTTGAGCTTGAACATCTCATAAAGCTTAACGGCGGTGAAGGTGTTTCATTTGATCTCATCACGATTACAGGCAAAAAGACTTCACTGCCTCACGGAGTTCCGTCAGATGATATTGTCAGTGAGGGAGATTTCTTTACTTTTGATATCGGCTCAATTTTTGACGGCTATCACAGCGATACTACGCGTACGGTAGCAATCAAGTCGGCTGACGAAGAAATGAAAAAGGTTTATGACATCGTATTAAAAGCTCAGCTTGCTGTACTTGACAGCGTAAAACCCGGAGCAAAATGTTCTGATGTCGATAAAATTGCAAGAGATATAATCTCGGAAAACGGGTACGGAAAATATTTCGGTCATGCAACCGGTCACGGTGTAGGACTTGATATCCACGAATCTCCCGTTGTATCTCCGAGAAGTGAAACAATGCTGAAAAAAGGTATGATAATAACCGATGAACCGGGAATATATCTGCCGGGTAAATTCGGTGTTCGCATTGAAGATATGCTTTGCGTAACTGATACAGGGTACAAAAACTTTGTTTCACTCCCCAAAGAACTCATTATTGTGTAATAAAAGTCTTGCATTTTTTGTCATTGTTATGTATAATGTAAATTGTTATATTACGGCATACATTACCGTATTTCCGTATGAAAGATAATTAGGAGGTATTACTAATGATATCAGCAGGTGATTTCAGAAACGGCGTTACATTTGAAATGGACGGTCAGGTTGTATCAATCATTGAATTCCAGCATGTAAAGCCCGGTAAGGGTGCTGCATTTGTAAGAACTAAAATAAGAAATGTTATTACAGGCGCAGTAGTTGAAAAAACTTTCAACCCGAATGATAAGTATCCCACAGCTTTCATTGACAGAAAGGATATGGAATACAGCTATTCAGACGGCGATCTTTACTACTTCATGGATACAGAAACATGGGAGCAGATTCCGATTAACAAGAGCGTTCTCGGCGACAACTTTAAGTTTGTTAAGGAAAATATGGTGTGCAAGGTTCTTTCTTACAAGGGCAATGTATTCGGCATTGAGCCTCCGAACTTTGTTGAACTTAAGGTTACAAAGACAGATCCCGGCTTTAAGGGTGACACAGCAACCAACGCTACAAAGCCTGCAACTCTTGAAACAGGTGCTGAAATTAAAGTTCCTCTCTTTATTGATGAGGGCGAAGTTATTCAGATCGACACAAGAACAGGCGAATATATGGGCAGAGCATAATTTCTGCGGGAGAATCAGTTATGAATCTTACTGAAAAAATTTCTTACATTCGCGGTCTTTGCGACGGTTTGGAGCTTGATGAGTCAAAACCTGAAGTAAAGGTTCTTAATGCAATCGTTGATCTTCTTGATGATATGGCTTTTGAAGTATCTGACATGGAAGAACTTTACGATGAGTTAAGCGCTCAGGTTGACGAAATTGATCAGGATCTTGCTGATGTTGAGTCTGATGTTTACGATGACGAGGACTATGACATTGAAGATTATGACGATGAAGATGACGATTACGATTTTGATGATGAAGAGAATCCTTTTTATGAGGTAACTTGTGATTCATGCGGTCAGAAGCTTAATGTTTCCGAAGATGTCCTTCTTGAAGGCGAAATCGAGTGTCCTAACTGCGGTGAGAACCTTGAGTTTGATTTTTCAGAGCTTTTCAGCAATGAGGAAGATGACGAGTGTGATGCCGATTGTGCATCATGCGACGGTTGTTCAGACACAGAAGAATAATTAACAAAACAAACACCCCTCGTATAGTATATACGAGGGGTGTTTTTATGTTGTACAGAAAAAGGTGTAAAAGAAAATTTGTTCTTTTAAAGAAAATACTTCTTTCTGTGGTTTTACTGATTATCGGTGTTACTGTTTTCTGCGAGGTGCATTTGTCAGATTTCAGACCGGAGTACATAAGAATTCAGGCTGAAATATTGTCTGTAAATTCTGTCTGTGATGCAGTGAATAACACACTTGACAAGCTTAATTATTCTTACAGTGATATTGCAAAGATTAATTGTGATAAAAACGGAAATGTGCAGTCAATTGAAACGGATTCATTCAAAATCAACAGAATTAAAGCCGACATCACGAAAGCCGTACAAAAGGAAATAGCTAAGGTATATGACAATGAAATTGAAATACCTCTCGGTTCATTTACGAATATTTCAATACTCTCAAATGTCGGACCTTGCATTCCCGTAAATTTCAATCTTACAGGAAGCTTTTCCTCGGAAGTTATAAGTACATTTGAACAAGCGGGAATAAATCAGACAATCCACCATATAAAGCTTTTGCTCACCTCAAAAATAATGACAACCTCGCTTGATTATTCAGGCAAAATAACATTTACTACCGATTTTGAAATTGCACAATCCGTAATAGTCGGTAATATACCGTCCGGATACGGTTCTCTGTTTCAGACTTATAAGAAGTAAATTTTGAAAAACCTGTGAAAAACATTGAAAAACCGTATATCTTGTGTTATAATCTAACAGTTAATACAATGGGTTAGGAGGCATTTCTTTGCCTGACAGTCAGAAAATTTCCGAAAAACAATCGGAGTATATGAAATTAATAGCTGAAATTATGGATATCCGCAAAAGAGGAGAGAAGCCTGTTGCGTATATCAGAACATACGGCTGCCAGCAGAATGTGGCTGATAGTGAAAAAATTAAGGGTATGCTTGAACAATCGGGATTTGAGTTTGCAGATGAACCGGACAATGCGGATTTCATACTTTTCAATACCTGTGCCGTAAGAGAACATGCTGAGGACAGAGTGTTCGGCAATGTAGGTGCATTAAAAAATCTAAAGCGTAAGCATCCGCAGATTCTTATTGCTTTGTGCGGTTGTATGATGGAGCAGGAGCATGTTGCCAATAAAATTTACAAGAGCTTTCCTTTTGTAGGACTTGTGTTTGGTACTCATTCATTGCACCATTTTCCTGAGCTTATGTATAACGCTCTTCTTGATGGCAAAAGAGTGTTTGAAAGAGGTAATGACGATAATCAGCTTTATGAGGGATTTCCTGTTAAGCGTGACGGCACTTTCAAGGGTTGGTTACCGATTATGTACGGTTGCAACAACTTCTGTACTTATTGCGTTGTGCCTTATGTAAGAGGCAGAGAACGCAGTCGTGAAAAGAATATTATTGTTTCTGAGGCTAAAAATATGATTGAGTCGGGTTATAAAGACATTACCCTTCTCGGTCAGAATGTAAATTCCTACGGAAAAGGTCTTTCCGAGAAAGTAAACTTTTCACAGCTTTTGCGTGAGGTCGATTCAATTGACGGCGATTATTGGCTTCGCTTTATGACATCTCACCCGAAGGATTGTTCAAAGGAACTTATTGACACAATTGCATCGGGTACTCATATAAGCAAGCATCTTCACCTTCCGTTCCAATGTGGTTCGGACAGAGTGCTTAAAGCAATGAACCGTCACTATGACCGCAGAAAGTATCTTGAAATAATCAATTATGCTAAAGAGAAAATTGACGGTCTTTCACTTACAAGTGATATCATTGTAGGTTTTCCGGGTGAAACATATGAAGATTTCAAGGAAACTTTATCGCTTATCCGTGAGGTTGAGTTTACATCGCTCTTTACCTTCATTTTCTCACCAAGAGTAGGTACTCCTGCTGCTAAAATGGACGATCCGATTTCCGCTGAAGAAAAATCAAAATGGTTCCGTGAACTTCTTGATGTTCAGGAAGAAATTGCGGCAAAGCGTTGTTCTTCAATGGTTGGCAAAACCGAAAAGGTACTTATTGAAGGTGAAAACGATAAGAACGGTGAATTGTGCGGTCGTACAAGCGGTAACATAATAGTTGAGCTTGAAGGCTCAAAGGACTGTATCGGAACATTCAGAAATGTAAAAATAACAAAGGCTCGCAACTGGATATTAAAGGGTGAGCTTGTAAAATAATCGGAGGTTAAAACTATGGATATCATTGAGAAAGCAAGGGAACTCGGAAGACTCATTCAGGAAGAAGACTCATATAAAAAATTGCAGGACGCTCAGAAGAATGCAGATGCAGATATGGAGCTTCAGCGTCTTATCGGTGAATTCAATCTTAAAAGAATGTCAATAAACAATGAAGCATCAAAAAAAGAGAGAGATCAGGAAAAGCTTTCTAAGCTTAATACCGAGATGAGAGAGGCATATTCTCAGATTATGTCAAACGAGAATATGATTGCCTACAATGATGCAAAGGCTGCTTTTGATGTTGTTGCAAACAGAGTTCTCGCAATTGTTCAGCAGTCTGCTGAGGGTGCAGATCCCGAAACTGCTGATTACAGCCAGTCATCATGCTCAGGCAGTTGTGCTACATGCGGCGGTTGCGGCTGATAAACGGTTCTAAATTTTGTTAAGGAAGTGAAACAAATGGCGGAGTTATCTCCAATGATGCAACAGTATTTCAAAATTAAAGAAGAAAACAAAGACAGCATTTTGTTCTTCCGACTTGGAGATTTCTACGAAATGTTTTACGATGATGCAAAGCTTGCATCAAAGGAACTTGAACTTACTCTTACAGGAAGGGATTGCGGACAGGCCGAGCGTGCTCCCATGTGCGGAGTTCCGTTTCACAGCTGTGAGGGTTACATTGCAAGACTTGTTGCAAAGGGCTATAAGGTTGCAATTTGCGAACAGACGGAAGATCCTGCAAAGGCAAAAGGTCTTGTAAAGCGTGATATTATTCGAGTAATTACTCCCGGTACCGTAATGGAATCGAGTATGCTTGATGAGAGCAAAAACAACTACATTTGCTGTATGTATTCTAAAAATAAAACTATAGGACTTTGTTTTTGCGATATTTCTACAGGAGAATTATACGCTACGGAAATCAGGGGTAATGACAGCTATAATGTTCTTACCAATCAGCTTACAAGCTATAATCCCCGTGAAATTCTTATTGGCGGTGACATTGTAAAGCTGAAAGAATTGCCTAAGTTCATTAAAGCGAAACTTTCGGCAGGAGTTGAAATGCTCGAAGATGAAAAATTTGACGAGTCTGTATGTACTGATGTTGTAAAATCACAGTTTGCGGATGAATACAGTACCGTATCTGACAAATCTGTTGTTGTATGCGTTCTCGGTGCATTGCTTTCATATCTTCGTGATACTCAGAAAACGGGACTTGAAAGAATAAATCACATTGAGTTCTACAAAGAAAATCAATATATGAGCCTTGATTACAACACACAGCGTAATCTTGAGCTCACACAAACAATGCTGACAAAGGATAAAAAGGGTTCACTTTTGTGGGTGCTTGACAAGACAAAAACCGCAATGGGCAAACGCCTTATGCGTTCATGGCTTGAACATCCTTTGCTTAATATAACTTCAATCAATAACCGTCAGAGTGCGATTGAAGAGCTTGTAAACGATAATATGCTCCGTATGGATGTTACAGACACACTCTCGGGTATATTTGACATTGAAAGACTTATGACAAGAATCGTTTACGGTTCTGCAAATGCAAGAGATTTGCGTTCACTCTGCGGAGCAATTCAGAATCTTCCGCAGATTTCGGATTTGCTCGTTGATTGTAAATCAGTCTATCTTAAATATATTTATAAAAGCATTGATAAGCTTGAGGACATTCATTCTCTTATTGATTCTGCAATCGTTGAAGAACCTCCGTTTACAGTCCGTGAGGGCGGTATGATTAAGAGAGGCTATAACGAAGAACTTGATTCCGTGACAGGCGATATGAATGACTCAAAGGGGATTCTTGCCCGTATTGAGGCTGAACAGCGTGATATAACGGGAATTCCTAAGCTTAAAGTCGGTTATAACAGGGTATTCGGATATTATATTGAAGTATCAAATTCATATAAATCCATGGTACCCGAAACGTACATAAGAAAGCAGACACTCACCAATTGTGAAAGATATATTACTCAGGATTTGAAAGATGTAGAGGGCAGAATCCTCGGTGCAAAAGACAGATCGGTTGCACTTGAATACAACCTCTTTGACGATGTCAGAAAGACGGTTTCGGATAATCTTGAAAGAATTCAGAAAACCGCAAAAGCCATTGCTAATCTTGATGTTATTACGTCACTTGCAAATGTTGCGGCTGACAACAGATACATAAGACCTGATGTAAATCTTTCAACTGCAATAAGAATTAAAGATTCGAGACACCCTGTTGTTGAGGCTCTATTAAAGGATGCACCGTTTGTTCCGAATGATGTCAGCCTTGATTCTGCCAATGACAGAGTAGCAATTATTACAGGTCCCAATATGGCGGGTAAGTCAACCTATATGCGACAGATTGCCATTATTGTTCTTATGGCTCAGATAGGCAGTTTTGTTCCGGCGTCTTCTGCCGAAATCGGAATTGTAGACAGTATCTTTACTCGTGTAGGTGCGTCTGATGATCTTGCATCCGGACAGTCAACCTTTATGGTTGAGATGAGCGAGGTTGCCAATATTATTAAAAATGCAACTTCAAAAAGCTTACTTATTCTTGACGAAATCGGCAGAGGTACTTCGACCTTTGACGGTATGAGCATCGCAAGGGCTGTGCTTGAATTTTGTGCCGACAGAAAAAAACTCGGTGCAAAAACACTTTTTGCAACTCATTATCACGAACTCACGGTTATGGAACAACTCCTTGACGGTGTAAAAAACTATAACATAGCAGTTAAAAAGCGTGGCGATGACATTACTTTTCTGAGAAGAATTGTTCCCGGCGGAGCAGATGACAGCTATGGTATTGAGGTTGCAAAGCTTGCAGGCATTCCGCAGTCTGTAATTTCAAGAGCAAAGGAAATTTTAAAAGACCTTGAACACGGCAAATATAAAAAAGAGAATGCCAATATTCAAAAGCAGGATAATTCAGACGATATGCAGCTTTCACTTATAGGTTCGGCTGAAAGTCCCGTGATTGAAAAGCTGAAAGATACAGATATAAATACTCTTACTCCGATTGAAGCAATGAACTTGCTTTATGAACTTAAAGGTATGATTTAATATTAGGAGGTGACACAAATGGGTGTAATCAATGTACTTGATAAGCATGTTGCAGAACTTATCGCCGCCGGCGAGGTTGTTGAAAGACCGGCGTCGGTTATAAAGGAACTTGTAGAAAATTCAATTGACGCAGGCGCAAAAAATATCACCGTTGAGATAAAAAACGGCGGTACAACATTCATGCGTGTTGCCGATGACGGTTGCGGTATTTACCGTGACGATATCAAAGTTGCGTTTTTAAGACACGCAACCAGTAAAGTTAAGGTCGAATCTGACCTTGACAGTATTTCTACACTCGGATTCAGAGGAGAGGCTCTTGCGTCAATTTGTGCAGTGTCACGACTTCAACTTATTACGAGGAATGTAAACGAGAAAATCGGAACTTCATATGAAATTGACGGCGGTGAAGAACAGAGCTTTGATGATGCAGGTTGTCCTGTCGGCACAACATTTGTTATCAGAGATTTGTTCTACAACATTCCTGCCCGTGCAAAATTTTTGAAAAAGGATGTTTCGGAGGGTAACGCAGTTTCAAATATAATCGACAAAACTGCTTTGTCACATCCCGAAATTGCATTTACATACATTAAAGACGGAAAGCAGGTTCTTCGTACATTCGGCGACGGAAAACTTATTTCTGCAATATATTCGGTTTTTGGAAAAGATTTTGCAAAAGGACTTATTCCGGTTGATTATCAGCTTGATGCAATAAAGGTTTACGGCTATATTTCAAAGCCCGAACACTCAAGACCAAACCGTAATATGCAGAATTTTTTTATCAACGGAAGGTACATCAAAACCAGAACGGCTATGGTTGCACTTGAGGAGGCTTTTAAGGGCTCAATTATGGTCGGAAAATTTCCGTCGTGTGTTCTTAATATCGAATTGCCGTGTGAAATTATTGATGTAAATGTTCATCCTTCAAAGCTTGAGGTCAGATTTATAAATGAAAGACCTGTTTTTGATGCGATTTATCATGCGGTAAAATCTTCACTTATGAAGTATGACAGCCGTAAAAAAGCATCATTTAAAAAGGAAACGGCTTTTAATGAGGTGCAAAATAAATTTAATCCGTTTAACAATGCGCCTGCCATTCTGAACAAGCCTGTTGTGCAAAGTTCTAAAAATGATTTTGTACAAAAACAGTATGCTAAAGCGATACCTGACAAACCAATAACAGAGGTTGCAAAACCTGTTGTTACATCCGGAAAATCCGATGATTTTAATCCGTTTTCCGATGTCGCATTTAATGATAATAAGAAGATTGGCGAGGCAGCTATTCGTTCTGTCACAAAGTCCATTGATGATATAAAAGTTGCGGATATATCCAATCCGTTTGATATTTTCAGCAAACAGGCGATAAATAAGGCAAAAGAGGAAGAAAAGAAAAAATCAACTTTCAAGCCTGAAATTCTTCAGCCAACTTCGCTTGTCGAAGATGAAAAAACTGATACAGAAGGTATTACCGATAAAAGTCTGATTGTAAGCCCTAAAGAGGTTAATGTAATTGTTTCGGAAGAATCTATTGAGAAATCAAAAGAACCTGTTCTTGTAAACGATAATCAGACGAGCATCAAATATATCGGTGAGGCTTTCGATACATATATCATTGCAGAAAAAAACAATAAAGATATTCTTTTGATAGACAAACATGCCGCCCATGAGAGAATTATTTATGAAAAACTCAAAGCCGAAAAGGCTGCTGACTACAGGCAGATTTTACTTGCTCCTGTTACAGTCTCTCTCGGAAAAACCGAGTATGATGCAGCAATTAATAATCTTGATATGTTTTCCGATTGCGGCTTTGAAGTTGAAGATTTCGGTAACAGTACGGTTATTGTAAGAAGTTCTCCGCAGTATATTCCGGCTGTTGAAATTGAAGATTGCATTACCGAGATGTCGGGCTACATTTCTCAGGGGAAAACCGATATCTTTACCGAAAAAATGGATTGGTTTTACAGCAATGTTGCTTGCCGTTCAGCTATAAAGGCAGGCAATAAAAGTACTCCTGAGGAGCTTATAGGGATTGTAAAACACCTTGAAGAACATCCTGAAATCAAGTATTGTCCTCATGGCAGACCGATTTGCATTGTTCTTACAAAGGGTGAAATTGAAAAACAATTTGGCAGGGTGTGATTTTTTGGAAAAATCTATTAATACGGTTTCAATTGTCGGTCCTACCGCATCAGGCAAAACAAAACTTTCGGTTGAACTTGCAAAGCATTTTAACGGTGAAATCGTATCTGCCGATTCCATGCAGATATACAAGGGAATGCAGATTGCAACAGCCAAACCTACCAAAGAAGAGATGGACGGAATTCCTCATCATATGATGGACTTTCTTCCGCTTGATAAAACCTATTCGGTTGCGTCATATGTAACTGATGCTTCAAAATGTATAGCAGATATCCATTCAAGAGGCAAATTACCGTTTATCGTCGGCGGAACAGGTCTTTATGTTGATTCACTTCTGAACAATGTTTCTTTCAGTGATGATAAACGGGATGAAGAATATTGTTTAGAACTTCGCAAGATTGCCGAAGAACAGGGAACGGACAGGTTGCTTGAAATGCTTGCAAAATTCGATCCTAAATCGGCTGAAAGACTTCGTGAAAGCAGAAATCTAAAAAGAATAATCCGTGCCATTGAATTTTACAAAACAACAGGAAAAACTATTACGCAACAGATTGAAGAATCACATAGAATACCGTCTCCGTATATAACTGTAAAAATCGGTCTTAATTGCCATGACAGACAGGTGCTTTATGACAGAATAAACAAGCGTGTAGATATTATGCTTGAAGAAGGTCTGCTTGAGGAGGCTGAACGGGTTATTAATTCCGACCTGAGCTATACATCAATAAAGGCGATAGGATACAAGGAATTGATTCCTTATTTTAAAGAAAATAAAAATCTGAATGATTGTGTTGAAAAATTGAAAATGGAAACCCGCAGATATGCGAAAAGACAAATTACTTGGTTTAAGCGGGATTCGGAGATTAATTGGATTTATATTGATGAATATAATTCATTTGAAGAAATATACAGTTATGCAAAGGCTGTAATCGAAAGAGGCTTACTTTATGGATAAATTGCTTTTCAGACGAATTTTGATGATTGCGTTATCAGTTCTTGCAGTTGTTTATGCCGCCTATCTTCTGATAAGTACAAATTTTAAAATGTATCCGACTGAAAATGCTGTTCAAACAACAGTCACGGATAAAATTTATTCAAACGGATTTATTATCCGTGATGAAAATATGATTCAGAATAATACTTCGGGTGTGCTTTCATATACAGTGCATGACGGTGACGAGGTAAAAGCCGGCGGTGAAATTGCAAAATCATATGCAAATGATGATGATGCAGCTTCACAGTCAAAAATCAGCGCATTACAGGAACAGCTTTCCGATTTGCAGACACTTCAAAAAACAAGCACGGCCGGCAACATAGGTATTGATACTATCAACAACAATATAAATAATAATATCATTTCACAAATTCGCAGTATTAATGACGGCGATTTGGCAAATATTGATAATGTTACAAATAATCTGCTTTATTCAATAAACCAAAGACAGATTTACACAGGCAAAGCAACTAACTTTAATGACAGAATTTCAGAACTCCAGGCTGAAATAGCCACTCTTGAAGGCAAAACAGGAAAATCAACAGGTAATATTACGACTAAAAAATCAGGTTGTTTTCTCTCACATTGTGACGGATATGAAAATGCGCTTGATTACAATAATCTTGATCGTCTGACTCTTTCTGACCTTGATAATGTAAAGCAGACAAAAGTGTCCGGCAATATTGCAGGCAAGGTTGTAACGGGATTGAAATGGTATGTTGCCTGTAAGGTTACGGCTGATGAGGCAACAAGACTTTCTTTGTGGGACGGTTCCGCTACGGTGCTGTTCTCTGACGCATCGTCTGAAAGCATTCCCGCCACTATCAAGAGAATTTATCAGGAATCAAAAGACAGCGATGCCCTTCTTATTCTTGAGTGTGACTATATGAATTCCGACCTTGCCCAGGCAAGACAGGAACCGATTGAAATAGGTCTTGGTTCATACACAGGCTTGAGAATCAGCAAAAAGGCTATTCATGATGACTATGTAACAAAGACAACCTATGATGACAATGACAATAAACATACCGAACAGGTTAAGGTTCAGGGTGTATATGTGCTTCACGGAAGTGAAGTGAGATTCAAACAGATATCTATTCTGTATGCCGACGATGATTATGTTATTTGCGATCCGGAGCCGGACAGCAAAGATCTTGTCGACGGCACAACAGTTGAGTTATATGATCAGGTAATTCTTGAAGGAGATGATTTGTATGACGGAAAAGTTGTTAACTGACGTTGAATACAATTACAAATTTATTGATGAGCGAATAGCCGAGGCTGCCGAAAAGTCCGGAAGAAAGCGTGAGGATATTACATTTCTTGCCGCAACAAAAATGGTTGAACCTGAGGTTATTAACCACGCAATTTCACTTGGACTTGACCACATAGGTGAAAACAAGGTTCAGGAGCTTTTGTCAAAGTATGATAAGTATAACCTTGACAACTGTTCTCTTCAGTTTATCGGTCACTTGCAGACAAACAAGGTAAGACAGATTATCGATAAGGTTGATCTTATCCAGTCTGTTGATTCAATAAAGCTTGCATCGGAAATTTCTAAACAGGCTTTAAAAATCAATAAAAACTGTGATGTTCTTGTTGAGGTAAATATCGGCAGAGAAGAAAACAAGTCAGGCGTTATGCCCGAACAGCTTGAAGAATTACTTTGTCAGATTGCCGAATTGGACGGTATTTCAGTTAAAGGTCTTATGGCAATACCTCCGATTTGTGAATCTTCACAGAAAATTTCTGAATTTTTCAATAAAATGCATAATATATTTATTGACATCTCGCAAAAAAAATTAGATAATATAGATATGAATATTCTTTCAATGGGTATGTCTGCCGATTATTGCGAAGCTGTACTTGCAGGTGCAAATATGGTCA
>OHCA01000582.1_pt1 | contig 22805 bp, 20 predicted proteins | sample 1577541 | NCBI WGS metagenome assembly OHCA01 (sample SAMEA3879598, study PRJEB24766) | human gut metagenome | biome: human-associated habitat; feature: feces | place: USA | collected 1985/1987 | reverse complement strand
ACAATGAAGCAGTAAGAAGTATCCGCAAGGACTTTAATTTCTCGATGTGTTTGAGAATATTTAAACACATTTTGAGTGGCAGTTGTTGAAATCTATGTGTAATCTCAGTCAAGGAATAAAAGAACAAGGAATCGAACAAGGACGAAGAGAAGAGCGAATTTCTACATTGGTGACCTTCTTCAAAAATGATGGTACTGTAGCTGCAGCAAAACAAATGCTTAATTCGTCAGATGAAGACATTAAGATTGCTAAGGAACGTCTTTCAATGATTGAAGAGTAAAGATACATGAAAACACCTCTATTGCAGTGCAATGGAGGTGTTTTTTTGCTAATGTCTAATCAGAAAGAATGTAATAAAAAATTCGCAGATTATTACAATCTGCGAAAATCACCTCTGTTAAAAACACTAGATATATAATAAAACTTTAGTCAATTTATGTCAACTTCTGTATCTTTTTTTGTATCTTTTCACATTTTTAAGGGAATATTGGGATGTATTTTATATATTTTTTATGGGAGGTTTGTTATTATGAACATTAAGGAAATACGAAATACTACCGGACTTTCGCAACGTAGCTTTTCAAAGATGTTCAATATACCAATAAGTACATTGCAGAAATGGGAGCAGGGAGAAAGCTCACCGACACCGTATATTATAAAATTGATTGCCAACCAGTTACCGATAGATAATAATAATATGTGTAAAATTGAAGATAATAACGGTAAGATTTATTATTATAACAGAGACGCTGGGTATTTAATTGATTCAATAGGTACAAAAATTCAAATCGGTGAAGATCTCAATGGTGTTAAGGAAAAAAATCTTTCATTATATGTGGCTGATTTATTTGAATCCTATTATGAAATAGTTGATAAATTTAATCGTGACTGTAGACTTGATAAAACTGAAGATATTATATGGAGTTAATATATGGCGAAGAAAATAGCTAAAGAATACTATTTAATGCATAAAGATATACCTGTTTGCCTGATGGAGCTGACAGAAGGTGGATCTCTCGGAAATTACAGAAAAAATGAAGCAGCTCTTGCCCACTTTCCTATAGGTGGACAGATGAATGATATGAAATTTCATGATTGGTGGAAGGACAGAGCTATTCCTAAGACGAGGCACGGAGCTAAGACTGCCCTGCAAAGACTTGGATATTCTTCAACAAACAGTGCTTTGGTAGATAATTTGGCCTTAAGTTTGTAGGATTGTTATTGGATTAAACCTCGTGGTGAAGATATCGAATGGAAAGATGTAAATCTGTTTACAAATGATTTCGTAGATACATTTGGTGAAATAACATTAAACAAGGACAATTTACTTGATTTAAGGAAGAAAACAAAATTTAACTGCGCTGCTTCACAGGGAGAACTTCAGAAAAAATGGTGTATTGACACTTCAGGCCGCAGATATATGATTAAAGGTAATTATGGAGAATCATACCAGCAAAGTATAAACGAACTATTTGCAACAGAACTTCATAGAAAACAAAAATTTGAAAATTTCACAGTATACACTCCCACATTGTTAACAGTAGAAGGTGGAATTGAAGGACTTGGATGTCTTTCATATGATTTTTGCTCAGAAAATCTGGAATGTATCAGTGCATGGGAATTATTGCAATCAGTCAAGCTTAAGCAAAATGAATCATATTATTATCCATTGAAAAAGGTCTGTCTTGGTTTGGGAATAAAAGAAGAAGAGTTTGATTATTTTATGGATTATGAAATAATGACTGACTATCTCATTTCAAATACCGACAGACACATGAATAATATTTCTATAGTCAGAAATCCTGACACATTAGAAATACTTGGATTTGCACCTATATATGATTCCGGTAATTCTATGTTCTATAATATTCCATACGAGCATCTTGGTTCAATTCGTATTGATGAGATAAAGACACATTCTTTTATTTCTAAAGAAGTACGGCTTTTATCATATGTAAAGGATAGAAATATTGTAAATATTGATAAAGCAGAAATGGATTTTAGTTTGTATAAAAAAGATTTAATCGAACGTCATATGCGTATCCCAAGGCTACAAGCATTATATGAAAAGAAACTCACAAAGCTGAGAGCATTCCAAAATGGTAAAGATATATGGAAAACAGATAAATATTAAGTATTTCATTCCTCTTCTATTGAAATAAATAATCACAAGGAGGCATACATTATGTCAAGAAGAGGAACCAACATCAGAAAGAGAACCGACGGACGCTGGGAGGGGCGCTACTACATAGTAGACACAGCCGGCAGTAAAAAGTGCAAATCGGTATACGGCCACAGCTATAAGGAAGTAACAGAAAGGCTGCTTACAGCGAAAGCTGCTTCACTTAATCAAACAGTAGCTCCAAAGCAGCCCGCTATCACCGTAAAAGCAGTCGCGGAGAAATGGCTTGAAAGCATCGCAACAAGCCGGAAGTGCTCTACCATTCAAAAGTATTCTACTATATACAACAAATATATCAAACCGAACTGGGGAGAAAGCGTCATAGATGAGTTAAATCAGAATGAAATACTCAAGGAGTTGCCTGAGACAGCCGGTGAGAGCATTACAAAGAGCATACTTTGTATATTCAATTCTATCCTTGCATATGGAGCTGCCACATATGGCACCGGAGAAATTCATCTGTCGTACAGGGCAAAACGTTCATCCGTCACATCCTCAAACAACATAAATACAATCAATACAACAGACCAGCAAAAGCTAACCGAGTATCTTCTTACCGAGCTTGATATCTATAAGCTCGGTATTTTATTGTGCCTTTTTATGGGGCTGCGTTTAGGAGAAATTTGTGCCCTGAAATGGGAAGATATCGACATGATTAGTCGCACTCTGCATGTCAATCGCACAGTGCAGAGACTTCCGGTAGATACGGTACACACATCCGGTTCATCACAAAATAACCACACAGCCACGAGAAAGACTTCTTTATATATAGATTCACCAAAGACTTCAAATTCACTTCGTGAGATTCCTATCCCGGACTTTATATATGACAAGCTGTCAGATTATTATAACACTTCAATGAAAGGTGACTCTTATTTTCTAAAGAAAAATCAGCCTATGGATCCCCGCACTTATCAGAATAGATTTCATATCTATATAAGAGAAGCAGGTATCGGGAATACTCACTTTCATGCATTGCGCCACACCTTTGCCACAAACTGTATAAGCAGTGGGGCTGACGCTAAGAGTGTAAGTGAGATTCTTGGACATTCCAATGTAAATATTACATTAAATCGCTATGTGCATCCAAATCTGGAGACCAAGCGCTCCGCAATCAATTCTATAGTTATCCCATAAGTGGTCATAAAAATGGTCATATTTATATAAAATGCTTATTTTATACATAAGGGAGGTTGGATTTCGCAGATTGTAATAATCTTCGAAATCCAACCTCCCTTTTAATGTAGTGTTTCACCCGGAGGCAGCAAATGAGCATACATCTTTACAAACACAACGAAGATGCATACAGAGCAGTCGAAACCATGCTGGAGGAAAAGCAGATGGCAGCCGTCATCCATCCGACAGGCACGGGCAAGTCGATGATAGCCTTCAAGCTCGTGGAGCAGCATCCACACAAACACTTTCTATGGCTATCGCCAAGTGAGTACATCTACAAGACACAGCTTGAGAACATAGACACACAGTTCTCAAACATAGAATACATGTCATACAGCAGGCTCATGAAGCATGAGGACAGCATAGACACCCTGCACCCTGACTATATCATACTCGATGAGTTCCACCGCTGTGGAGCCGCAGAGTGGGGCAAGAGTGTGAAAAAGCTCATTGAAGCATATCCGAAGGCAAAGCGCCTGGGGCTCTCAGCGACAAACATACGCTATCTGGACAACCAGCGCAATATGGCAGAGGAGCTCTTTGAGGGCAATATAGCCTCAGAGATGACACTCGGAGAAGCAATCGTGAGGGAAATACTTCCGGAGCCTAAATATGTCATAGCCATGTATTCATACAAGAAAGAGCTCGAGCAACTGAAAAAACGAATCGAGGGCTTATCAAACCCGGGACTTGTATCGGAAAATGAAAAGCTCCTAGAGCAGCTAAAGCGTGCACTCGAGCAGGCAGACGGCCTTACAGAGGTCTTTGCCAGACAGATGACAAAGCCTGATGGCAAATACATAGTATTCTGCTCGGGCAGAGAGCACATGGATGAGATGAAGGAGCAGGCAGGCGATTGGTTTAGTAAGGTGGACAAAAAGCCACACATATATACAGCGTACTACAACGAAGCATCGACCAGCAAAGCGTTTGCCGAATTCAAAAAGGACACAGGAAGCCACTTAAAGCTCCTCTACTGCATAGACATGCTAAACGAGGGCATACATGTGGACGACGTGGACGGAGTAATACTGCTTCGCCCTACGGTGTCACCAATCATCTATCTGCAGCAGATAGGCAGAGCACTGTCAGCAGGAAGCAAAACCCAGCCGGTCATATTTGACCTGGTCAACAACTTTGACAGCCTCTACTGTATAGACTGCCTGAAAAACGAGATGCAGGAAGCATTTTTGCTGTATCCTGACACTCATTCGAAAAGAGAGCATTTTGACGACAGATTCCGCATCATAGATGAGACCAAGGACAGCAGGGAGATATTCATGCGCCTGCAGGAAAATCTGGGAAGCGCGTGGGACACATACTATGAGGCTGCCAAGCAATGGTATGAGGAAAATGGAAATCTCAAGATACCAAAGAGCTATGTCACTGAGTCAGGACTCACACTGGGAGCATGGATAAACACCCAGAGGCGAGTGAAGTCGGGCAATATATCCGGAAACCTCACCTGGGAAAAGATACAAAAGCTAAACGACATAGGCATGATATGGGATGTTACGGACTCAAGCTGGCAGGAGGTACTGGAAGAGCTGAAAAGCTACCGCAATACCTACGGCAATCTGGACATCAAAGCCAAATACGTATCGCCTACAGGCTTTAGGCTCGGCTCATGGATCAACAACATGCGCTTCAAGGTGAAAAAGTATGGCATAGAGCAGGCACTCACCGATGAGCAGAGAAAAGCACTCGAGGAGCTTGGCATGATATGGGATCACAACAAGCAGAAGTGGGAAGAGTACTACAGCGCAGCCAAAGCCTACTACAAGGAGCATGGAAACCTCGAAGTACCTGCAAAGTACGTCACAGCAGACAGCATACCACTTGGACGGTGGCTGTCCAACCTGACCAATAGCCACTCAATGACAGACGAGCAGCTAAAGCGCCTGCATAGTATAGGCTACAGGTCAGAAAGCAAGGCTGCCATACAGTGGAACAGAAAGTTTGAGCTTGCGAAAACATATTACGAGAAAAACGGCAATCTGGACGTACCGGTATCATACTCCACAGACGGAGTGAAGCTGGGACGATGGATATCAAATATCAGATGCAAAAGAAAAAATCCGAAGGCCAGCGGCATGGTGCTCGACACAGAGCGCATAGCAAGGCTTGACAGCATAGGAATGAACTGGAAATAGGGTAATCAAGAAATACAGGGAGACATAGAAAAATGTACAGAAAGAAAGGAAGAGGCTGGACCAAGCATATAGATTTTATGCTCTTAGATGTCCTGTGTATGCAGATAGCATTCATAGTCTCATACATATGGCGCTTTGGACTTGGCAATCCATACATAGATAAAGACTACAGGATACTGGCAGTAGCATTTCTGCTCATAGATTTCTTCGTGGAAATAGTATCCGATGCCTTCAAAAACGTATTGAAGCGCGGCTATCTCGATGAGTTCATAGCTACATGTAAGCATGTGGCACTTGTGGAAATAATAACGACCTTCTTCCTGTTTACCACACAGATGGGCGAGATATATTCGCGTATGTCTTACTACATCATGATTCCAATATATATTCTCGTGTCGTACTTAGGCAGAGTGGTGTTAAAGAAAATTGTCAAAAAAAGAAGCTTTGCTTCATCGAAAAAATCACTCTTTGTCATAGCACCGGAAAAACTCCTTGAGGAGACACTTCACGGACTAAAGGAAAATGGCTTTGGATACACACAGATAGTGGCAGCGGCAACAGATGCCGACCTGAAGGGTAAAACAATATGCGAAATACCAATTGTTACAAACCATGACGGGATAGTAGACTACGCCTGTGAGGAATGGGTGGACGAGGTACTTATCCCACCATGTGCGGAGATCGAATATCCCTACGAAATGGCAGACATATTCCTGGAAATGGGAATAGCTGTTCACAGAGGCATCACCAAAAACAAAGCCATGGCAGGCAGCTTTAATCAGATAGAAAAAATCGGTGACTACACAGTCATCACAGCCAGTATGAACTATGCGAGCACCACACAGCTTCTTGCAAAAAGATGCATGGACATAATAGGAGGGCTGGTCGGATGTATTATAACCTTGATAGTGACGATATTTGTGGGACCGGCAATCTATATAGCATCACCGGGACCGATTTTCTTTGCACAGGAGCGAATCGGAAGAAACGGAAGAAAGTTCAAGATGTACAAATTCAGAAGCATGTACATGGATGCCGAGGAGCGAAAGAAGGAGCTCATGGCACAAAACAAGGTGAGTGACGGAATGATGTTTAAGATGGACTTCGACCCGCGAATCATAGGCAATAAGATACTGCCGGATGGAACAAAGAAAACCGGCATAGGACAGTTTATCAGGAAGACATCAATAGATGAGCTGCCGCAGTTTTGGAACATCCTCAAAGGAGATATGAGTCTCGTAGGTACCAGACCACCGACACTCGACGAGTGGGAGAAGTATGAACCACACCACAGAGCCAGAATGTCATTCAGGCCGGGACTGACCGGGCTGTGGCAGGTGAGTGGAAGAAGCAATATCACGGACTTTGAGGAAGTGGTGAAGCTGGATACCCAGTATATTGGGGAGTGGAGTGTGAAGGGGGATATTAAGATTATTTGGCAGACTGCTGTAGGAGTATTAAGAAATGATGGAGCAATGTAAGGAAAAGCTTAGTATTGCAATGTTTGGACAAAAAAGGATTCCTTCAAGAGAAGGCGGAGTTGAGATAGTTGTTGAGGAACTTTTGCACAAGGATGGTTGCTCAAGGGCATAATGTAACTTGCTACAACAGAGGTGGTCATCATGTAAGTGGTTCAGAGTATGATTCAAAACGACTTAAAGAATATAAAGGAATAAAGCTTAAGACAGTTCCAACAATAGAAAAGAAAGGTCTTGCGGCTGTTTCGTCCTCTTTTTTTGCAGCATTATGTTGTGCTTTTGGTAAGTATGATGTTGTTCATATTCATGCAGAGGGACCGGCATTTTTTGCTTGGCTACCAAAAATGTTTGGTAAAAAAGTAATTGTTACAATACATGGATTGGACTGGCAGCGTGAAAAATGGAAAAGTGGATTTGGTTCAAAGTTCATTCATCAGGGAGAAAAAAATGCCGTAAAGTATGCTGATGAAATTATTGTGCTTAGTAAGGGTGTACAGGATTATTTTGAAAAAACATATGGTAGAAAAACTGTATTTATTCCAAACGGTGTAAGTAATCATATAGATAGAGAACCACAGATTATTAAAAATAAATTTGGATTAGATAAAGATAAATATATTTTGTTCCTTGGACGATTAGTTCCAGAAAAAGGAATCAAGTATTTAATAGAAGCATTTAAACAGGTTGATACAGATAAAAAATTGGTTATTGCTGGTGGCAGTTCGGATACAAGTGAATTTGAAAATGAAATGAAAGAACTAGCTAAAGAAGATAAACGAATCTTATTTACTGGATTTGTTCAAGGGCAAGAGTTAGAAGAGTTGTATAGCAACGCATATGTGTATGTACTCCCATCTGACTTAGAGGGAATGCCTTTAAGTTTGTTGGAGGCAATGAGCTACGGAAATTGTTGCCTGGTATCGGATATACCGGAATGTGTTGATGCGGTTGAAGATAAAGCACTTATATTTCAAAAATCAGATGTAAATAGCTTATATACAAAGCTCGTTGATATATGTTGTAACTCTTCAAAGGTGCATTCATTTAAATGTACAGCAGAGGAATTTGTATGTAATAAATATAGCTGGAATAAAATTGTAAAAGATACTTGCTGCTTATACAGATAAAATAAAAAAGGTTGGAAATAAAATGTCAGAAAAAAAATTAAATGGAACAGTCATAGTAACTTATAGATGTAATGCTCGCTGTAGCATGTGCAATAGATATAAAGCACCTTCAAAACCGGATGAGGAAATTAGCATTGAAACTATAAAAAAACTTCCTAAGATGTATTTTACAAACATTACAGGGGGCGAACCTTTCATAAGAACTGATTTGAAGGATATTGTAAGAGAATTATATAAGAAAAGTGATCGAATAGTTATATCTACTAATGGATTTTTTACAGATCGAATTGTGGATTTAGCAAAAGAATTTCCTCAAATTGGTATAAGAATATCTATTGAAGGACTTGAAAAAACAAATAATGAGATTCGTGGCTTGGAAAATGGATTTCAGAGAGGATATAGTACGTTAAAGAAATTACGTGAAATGGGAATGAAGGATGTAGGCTTTGGAATGACTGTCCAGGATAAAAATGCTCTGGATCTTGTCCCTTTATATGAGCTTTCTAATGAAATGGGAATGGAGTTTGCTACGGCGAGTCTACATAATAGTTTTTATTTTGTTGAGGCAAAAAATATTATAAATGATCGTCCGATGGTTGCAAAGAATTTTGAAAATCTTGTGAATGAACTGTTGAAGAGTAAGAGTCCGAAGAAATGGTTTAGGGCATATTTTAATCATGGACTTATTAATTATATATATGGACAGAAAAGATTATTGCCATGTGATATGAGTTTTGACACATTCTTTATTGATCCTTATGGAGATGTTATGCCATGTAATGGAACAAAAGATAAAGAGGTTATGGGAAATCTCAATAATCAATCATGGGATGAATTATGGAATAGTGTGGAAGCCGAGAATGTCAGAAAAAAAGTACGTTGTTGTGATAGAGATTGTTGGATGATAGGCTCAGTTTCTCCGGCTATGCACAAATATATTTGGAAACCGGCTTGGTGGGTATTTACGCATAAAGTAAAGAGTATTTTTGGTGGAAAGTATTCTATGTATGAAAATAAAATATGCAGAGAATATCGTGATGGTAAAGTGACAAAAGATGAATTGGATAAATGTAGTACGTGTGATAAAAACTGCATTGTCAATAATGGATTAAGTGAAGCTAGTAAGGCACAGTTGGTTGGAAAAACTGGTGAAGAAATAGTTGATGCAGATATAAAAGAGCAGATGAAGGAATAACATTATGAATAATTCTATTGTAGCTACAATTGTTATCTATAATAAAAGCATTGAAAATTCAATTACATGTAAAAATATTTTAAGTTTTAATGAAGATTTAATTGAAATTTTAATAGTTGATAATAGCACATCAAACTATGGTAATAAAGCATATTGTGAAAATAAAAACATTAAATATATATCAATGGGTGGAAATCAGGGATTATCAAAAGCATACAATGCTGCGATTGATTTATCTAAAGATAAAGATGTTATTATTTTGTTTGATGATGATACTGATGTTACAAAACAATATTTTGAACAGTTACAGATTGCTTTGGATTCTAATCCAGATGTTGATATATTTGCACCAATTATCTATGGTCAAGATGGTGTAATCTATTCACCAAACAGATACAATTTTATGAGGAGCCAATATATTCAGGAAATCAGTCAAGAAATTCCACAAGAAGAATTTAATGCTATTGCAAGTTGCCTGGCTATTCGAATGCGTGTGTTTCAAAATTATAGGTTTAATGAAAAACTATTTGTGGATCAGGTGGATCAGAATTTCTTCTATGATCAAAGGAAAAAGAATAAGAAATTTATGAAGTTAAATGTAGAAATAAAGCAAAATTTCTACCAAAGAGGTTTGAAGCTTTCGGCAGAATCAGGATGGAAGAGGCTAAGATTACGTATTATTGATATTATGAGACAAACTAGAATAATAGGTGGTATTAAAGTTAGATTTTTAGGCTTTTTAAAATGTTGCGGTTTAGGGTTGCAGATTGGTAAAAAGTGTAAATCATATTCTGTACCATTTAAATCATTAGTTTTAGCTATAAGACTTGTATTTGTCGATGAATAAGTAATAAGTAAAGTTTATGTATTGAATTTGTGTAAATTATAGGTGGAAAAATAGATTTGAGTTACTTTGCATTATATATATGTTAAGTCATAGGAGAAAAAATGGTAACAAAAATTAAAAAAAATGAAATATTATTTTATTTGTCCTATATAATATTGTACATTTCATTGTTTATTGGTGATGTTTATAATATCGGTGGTTTGGATATTCTAGCGAGATATTTACGTATTTGTTCATATATATTGATTGCTATTTCATGCTTTAATTTGAGGTTTGTGAAAAAAGAATTTCTCCAGATGATGGTTATTTTTATGATTACATTGCTTTATGCTATGAAAACAGAAGATTTATATTGGAGCATTTTGATTTTGCTTATTTACAATTCAAAAAAAATTAATATAGAGAGTGTTTATAGAATAAGTTTAAGAATAATAATAATTGGAATCATTAGTGTTTTATTTTTATGTTTGATTGGAATTTTGCCTGATATTTTAACTTCGCGTGATACGTTAGAGCAAATAGATTATAACAGACATTCATTGGGATTTTACCATAGTAATGTATTTCCATTGTTGATTTTTTATTTGGAAGTCTATTATATTTGCATTGTAAAAGAAAAAGTACGCGACAGTGTGATAGTGTTATTTATGATTTTCGCGGTGATTGTAAATGTTTTTTGCCGTTCAAGAAATGCAATTATTATATCATTGCTCTTATCTGTATTTGTTATCCTTGCAAAGAAAAAGGAAAATGGTGAGAATAAGCTATTATATCATGCAACGGTTTTAAGTATTCCAGTTATGTCGATTTTTTCATTTTCAATGATGTTTTTGTTATTAAGAGGAGGAATTTGGAATACAATTGATACTTTTTTTTCGGGAAGATTTAGACTTGCTATATTTAAGATGAGAAGAATTGGATTTCACTTTATAAATGTTATGAGTAATGAAAATTTTATAAATGATAATATTACTTATGCTAATGGACAAGATTTGAGTACAGTTGTTCTGGATAATGGTTATCTATATATAATATTAAGATATGGGATTTTAGTTTTATTTTTTTATTTTTTTATTGCGTATCTTTTGGCAAAAAAAAATAAAAGAAATATATGTATATTAGGAACTATAGTGATGGTTTTTATAGCAAACTTTGTCGATAACGATTTGGTCGATTACTCGTTCCTTCCGTTTATACTTTGGGCTTTTAATGATTTTGGGACTAATAATGTTATAAAAAATGTAAGAGTAAAATTTGAAAAAATAAAGGAAGATAAATGAAAACAGTAATAATAGTTATCTCAACATATAACGGTGCTAGACAAATAGAACGACAGTTAGATTCAATCTTTGCACAGATTGGAGTAGATGTTCGAGTTTTAGTGAGAGATGATTGCAGCAAAGATAATACAGTTGAAGTTGTGCAAAAATACGTACAAAGACATCCAAATAACAGAATTGAGATTATTAAAGGAGAAAACGTTGGTTATGCGAAAAGCTTTTGGCTCGGTCTTTCGATGTGTAATGATGCAGATTACTATGCGTTTGCAGATCAGGATGATGTTTGGAAACCTAATAAGTTGATTAAGTGTATTGATGCAATGCAGAATGAAAATAATGTTCCACAGTTGGCATATTGTAAAATGCAACGTAGTGATATAAAACTGAATCGGCTTGATGAACAGGTTGAAATTCTTAAACCTGAGCAATTAACAAAAAAGCTTACATTAATTAAAACATACAATTATGGTGCAGCAACAGTCATAAATAAGAGTGCAAAAGAATTGGTTTGTAGAGTTTGGCCAGAGGTTGATGACTTGCCTCATGATATGTGGATTGGAACGTTATGTTTTTGGTTTGGAAAAGTATATTATGTAGATGAAGAACTTTACTATTGGATTAGATATGATACCAGTGTTACTGGCGAGGGAACAAAAGAAACTGCGATTCAGTATAGATTGAAAAAAACGTTACAAAAGAAGTCATACCCTAACATTAGTACAGCAATGTTAGAGTTTTATAGTGATATTTTGAAGCCAAGTGATCAGGCATTTTTGAAAAAAGTAAGCGATTATAAAAATGTATTTAAAGATAAAATGTCTCTTTTGTTTGATCCGAGTTTCAAAAGGTTGACGGTCGCTGGAACAGTAGCATTAAAACTAGGTATCTTATTGAATTGGTATTAATGGAGGATAAAATGGAGCAGAAAGTATCAATTATTGTTCCTGTATACAATGTAGAAAAATATTTGAAACGATGTGTTGATTCACTTATTGAACAAAGTTATAAAAATCTAGAAATTATATTAGTAGATGATGGATCGAAAGATAATTCGTTTTCAATTTGCAAGGAGTATGAGTCAAAAGATTCTAGAGTCCGAATATTTCATAAAGAAAACGAAGGACTTGGATTAACACGAAACTATGGTATAGAAAAATCTACTGGTGAGTATATTACTTTTGTTGATTCGGATGACTATTTAACATTGGATGCAGTTGAAACAATGGTGGAAAAAGCGGCTGTAACAAATGCAGATGTAGTAGTAGCCAATATGTTTTACAAAGACAAAGAAATGAAAGTTATGATGGAAGAACGATTATATTATGGGGATGATATAAAAAATATTATAATCAATCATATGATGGGAGATTGCGGTAAAAAAAAGGATGCATTTTCATATACGGCAACTGCCAAATTATTTAAGAAAGAACTATTTATTAAAAATAATTTAAGGTTTCCATCTGAGAGAAAACTTATATGGGAAGATTTAGCATTTAGTGTGGATGTGTATCCAAGGTGTGAAAAGGTTTATATATTTCATAAAGCAATATACTATTATTGCTTTAACGAAGGGTCATTGACACATACATACAAACCCAATAAGTTGAATCTTGTTATGGAATTATATCATTATATGGGGGAAAAAATTCAGATATTAAACTTGCCAATTGAGGCACAATATCGCTTAGATACTAATTTTATAGGACATATTCGTACTTGTATTAAACTTGAAGTATTTTATAAAGATAAAAATAGCTATAGAACGGCAATTCAAAATATAAGAAAAATTTGTTCTAGAAAAGATGTTCAAACGTTAATAAGAAGTTATCCTAAAGATTCTTTTAATACGTTACAATATATTTACAATTTTGCTATGGAACAGATGTGGATAAATGTAGTTTATTTTCTTACTTGGCTTCAAAATAAAAAGAAAAAAATCGAGTAAACAATGGAGAATACAAGAAAAATATATTTCAAAGACAATAGAAAGTTTTTAAAGTACGCAATACTTAAAGAACATGAATGGTATTTATATCGCTTTCAAAAAAAATTGCGAGCAGAAGAAAAAGCAACAGATATTGTTTCAAGGTTTATTTATCGATTTAGTAAAAATATATTGGGGACAAAATTGGGTATTTATATCCCAGCAGGTGTTTTTGACGAAGGACTACATATTTGGCACTATGGTAATATTATTGTTAATGCAGAATCAAAAGTTGGTAAAAATTGTATGTTGCATGGTGATAACTGTATTGGAAATAATGGAAAAACAGAAGGATGCCCTATTATTGGAGATAACGTTGATATTGGAACGGGAGCGAAAATACTAGGTAATATTCAGATTGCAAATGGAGTCAAAATTGGTGCAGGTGCAGTTGTTGTAAAAAGTTGTCTGACAGAAAATGCTACTATTGTTGGAATTCCAGCTAAAGAGATTTATAGAAAATAATTGGAGAGTAGAAATGAGCAATACACCTAAAATTTCTGTAATTATGAGTGCATATAACGAGTCGTTTGATGAACTGAGTAGAAGTATTAACTCCATTATAAATCAAACATATCAGAATATTGAATTTATAATTGTTAGTGATAATCCGGAAAACAAGGATATAAAGACGGCAGTTCAAGTAGCAAATGACCAAAGAATAAAATTTATTGAAAATAAAGAAAATGTTGGACTGGTTCAAAGTTTAAACAGAGCAATTAGTGAGGCAACGGGAATCTTTATTGCACGAATGGATGCTGATGATGTTAGCAGAAAAACACGCTTAAAAGATGAACTACAATATATGCAGCAAAATAGTTTGGATATTGTAGGATCTTTTATTGAAATAATAGATGAGAAAGGTGTTGTTCAAAAGGAGATAATGCGTTTTCCGGTTACAACAGCTCATGTCAAGTTATTTATGCGATGGGGAAGTTGTTTGGCACATCCTACATGGATGGTGAAATTAAAAGTCTATCAAGAATTAAATGGTTATAGGAATGTTCCTCGTTGTGAAGATTACGATTTTATACTTCGGGCAATGGCTTATGGCTACAAAGTTGGAAATATTCCTAAAGTTGAATTGAGTTATAGGATACGCCATAGTGGTATATCAAAATCAAATGAAGCAGAGCAATTTCTTATGAGAGATTATCTTGCTCAAAATATGAAGCAGATTGATTCAATTACTGAAGAGTCCATTACAAAGTTTCTTAACTCCGAAGAATTTCATAGGCAATTGGGACAACTTTCACACTACAAAGATGAAAAGCTAATAATTAAAAATGCTACTGGCATTAAGAAATTTATAACCATTACAAAGATTTTAAAAAATCGATTCTTTTGGAAAGATATTGTTGAGAAGATCACTCTATTATTAAGAGAACGAGTATAATTGAAAGTTTAGAAAAAGAGAAAATATATAATATTTATGCATTGGTGATTAACAATCAAATAGTAAACTTTGCATCATGGACTAATGATGAGGTGATTTTAAATGTGTGATATAGAATTAAAAGAAGACATTGGCAACTTAATGAGAGATACTATGATTGGTGTTCTTTCAGGAGATATTAATCCGCTTGATGTATTAGTGGAGTTACAAAAAATTGGAAAATCAATTCCTGATATTTTATTTTATAAGAATATTGAATGCATGTTGAATGGCTTGGATAAGAAAGGTACTATTAAGAGAAAAGTTGGGAAAAAATTGGCTGAAAGTAATTATGGTGCGGATTCAGGTTTTATGCTGTTAAAATATTTGGAATCGTATGAGTATCCTGAAAAGGGAAAGTGTATGGCATATTTACTGGACTCATTGAGTCATGATTTTATTAGTGTTGATGAGTGCCTTTTATTTTGCAAATTAATTAAGGATCTGTCTGTACCGGCACTGATGTTTCTAAAAAAGAATGTTCATAAGAGCGTTTTATATCACATTACGGAAGAAAACAGTTTTTTAATAAAAGAATTGAAGAATAATGCTCTAATGTATGATGCTTGTGATGATGGAATTGCATTTGAATTAGAGGCATATTATTTGGATAAATTTGCTCTGTCATATGATGATGACAAATATGGTTATTCATCAAAAAGAGATGGTATTCCGGAGGATGATAAACTTCCCAAAGTGGTCGTTAATTTAACTACAAATGAAGTAGTATCACACAGATAAATAATATCATATGAGAGGATTAAGATGGATAGACTTTTATTGTTAATGCCTAGATTTATGGATTATGAAAAGAGCCTTAAAGAATACTTGAATAGAAAATATGAGATTTGCTGGTTGGACAGTGATGAATTCGACCAAGAAATATTAGATAAATTCTCTAAATGTAATAAAATTCGATGGGGGGTTAGACATTTATTTAGGAAGTGTTTTAATCATGACTTAGAAAAGGCAGAAGGTTTTTTTTTAGAAAATGAACTTAATAAAATAATTCTCGAAAAGGATTATTTCTCAGTTGTTTTTTGTATTAATGGACCTTATTTATCAGATGAGTTTTATAAAAAGATAAGGATGTTAAATCCGAATGCAAGATATATATATTATGCATGGGATGATGTTAGTAATTTGATTAAAAAAAATCATATTAGGTATTTTGATGAAATTTATTCATATAACATAATTGAATGTAAAAAAAACAAATGGAATTATCTTCCTGTTTTTGTTCAGGAATCGGGTGTAGGGCATAGTAAAGAGGACAAATATGATATTGTATTTATTGGCTCTTTAAATGATGATAGAAGAAAAATTGCTGATGATTTGTACGAAAAGTATTCATCGAGTTATAGATTATTTATTTATTTATATGATAAAGAAAATATTGGAGGAAGATTTTGTCATAATTCACCACTTACAAATAAACAATATATTAGTATTATGAGAGAAGCCAAAGCAATTTTGGATGTTCCACAGATATGCCAAAAAGGTCCAACTACACGAGCATTTGATGCGTTACTGACAGAGACAAAGGTTATTACAGTTAATAAATATATGCAATATTATCCTGTTTATTCAGATAATATGATAATCGTGGATAGAGATAATATTGATATACCTTATGAATTTATCAATAAAAAATATAATATAACCAATTATAAAGCATTGAATGTAGCAGAATGGTTGAAAAAAATACAGCTTTAATAAAAAGTTGCAATGTGAAGAGGTTATTAAAGAATGAAAGAAAAAATTGGAATTACAACATGGTATTCGCCTGGAAATTATGGTACAGGATTGCAAGCAATGGCATTGAGTTCATTTTTATCTAATTTAGGCTATGATGTATATATGATTAATGACAAACGTCTGGTAAAAAACAATGTTGGCATTATATTTAAAATAGAGCATAAATTAATGAGATTTATATCTGGTGAATGGTTTATAAAGCAAAAATATAAAGATAGGCTTATTGTTAAAGAAGGTCTTCAGTCTGATTTTTTGAATGAATATCAGAATATTTATGAAATCAACAATGATAGTGATGTGGATTGGCTAAACAATAATGTTCATTTATTTGTTTCGGGTGGAGATCAGATTTGGAATCCGTATTTTTATGAGAAAATGTTTTTTCTTGATTTTGTTTACGACAATGATAAAAAAATTTCTTTTGGGACAAGTGTCGGAGTTAATAAAATTCCTGAAGAATTAAAGAATGAATATAGAAATAATCTTTGTAAATATAAAAAAATTAGTGTGAGAGAGCCTATGTCAAAAGAAGCTCTAGCAGATATTGTAGATCAGGTTGAAGTTGTGGGAGATCCAACATTATTGTTATCAAATAAGATGTGGAACCATTTCTTGAATAAAGCATCGATTGATAAGAAAAAATATTCAATGCCGTTCATATTGTGTTATTTTGTTGGGGAAAGAAAAGATTATTGGAAATATGTTGAAAAGATGCATAAGGATACAGGGTATAATGTTATCGTTGTTCCAATCAATAAGGCTTCATATAAAAATAACTATGAAAAGTATGTTGAGGTTTCCCCAGCAGAATTTTTATGGCTGATTAATAATGCAACAATAATTTGTACGGATTCTTTTCATGCAACCCTTTTTTCTATACGCTTCAAAAAAGAAATATATATATTAAAGCGTTTTTTAGATGGCAGTGTTGATTCCCAAAATGGCAGAATTTATGATTTGCTTAACAGATATCATTTAGAAAAACTAATAATAGATGACGAGAGTTTGTTTAAAAGAAATCAGAATATTGATTATGGTTATGCTGAAAAGTGTATTGTAAAAGAAAGTGAGAATGCAAGAAAATGGCTGATAGAAGCAATCGAACAATAGGTTTATGTAATAGCGATAAATGTACTGGTTGCGAATGCTGTTATAATATATGCCCGACAAATAGTATAGTTATGACATTTAATCAATATGGAGAATCTTTTCCTAAAATAAATATGAATACATGTATACAATGTGGAAAATGTATGAAATATTGTCATGTACTATGTGATTGTGAAAAAAATGAATCATATAAGTGTTTTGCAGCTGTTAGAAAAGATAAAAATAAAAGAGAAAATTGCTCATCAGGAGGCATTTCTTCACTTTTGGCAGAAAAAGTAATCGGTAGAGATGGTGTTTTTTACGGCGTTGTTTTTTCAAGGACAGATGGTGCTGTTTATAAAAGAATAACATCTGTAGAAGAAATTCATGAAACTGAAGGTTCAAAATATGTACAAGCATCTATAGGTAATGTTTTTAATGATATAAAGCAGGATTTAATTAATAAGCTAGAGGTTTTATTTATTGGTTCAGCCTGTCAGTGTGCTGGATTAAAGATGTTTCTAAATGGTGAAAATATATGTACAGATAAATTGCTTCTCGTCGATTTTTTGTGCCATGGAATAGTCCCTAAAAGCTTCTTGGATGATGAAATAGCATATTTAGAAGATAAGCATAATTTTGTATGTGACGAGATTAGTTTTAGATCAAATGACTCTAAAAAGAATTATTATTTGTCATTATATAATAAAAAAAGAATTATATATAAAAGAAAAGCTGAATTACAGCCTTATTTTTATTGTTTTTTAAAGTCTATTTCTTTAAGAGAAAATTGTTTGAGTTGTAAATATAAAAATATAAATAGAGTTAGTGATATTACGATTGGAGATTTTATTGGATTGGAAAGAAATAGTATCAATGATTTGCCGTCTAATTGTAATCCTTCTCTAATATTAATAAATACAGAAAAAGGTTGTGATGTTTTTAAGAAAATAGAAGGAATGTTATATTGGGAACGTAATGTTAAAGAGGCAGTAAAAGGGGGCCCAAGTTTACGTGGATGTGTTATGCCGGATAAAAAGAGAGAACGTTTCCGTGAACTATATATAGAATATGGATTTGCATATGCAGCGCGCAAAGTAGCTAATAAAGATATTGTAGTTAATTATATGGTTTATTTAAGATATTTGATTTTAAGATATTTTAAAGCTATTATAAAAAGATTATTATTTAGAATAAACAAAAATAGTTAAATTTGTCGAAAGGTTTTATATGTAACATGAAAAAAAATGCTTTCTTAACAACAATAAGAACCGTGATAGCAATGATTATTCCATTGATAACATTTCCATATATAGCCAGAGTATTAAGTGTTGATGAAATTGGGCAATATAATTTTTCGAATTCAGTAGCTAGTTATTTTTTGCTCGTTGCAGGTTTAGGAATAAGTACGTACGCAATTAGAGAAGGAGCTAAAATACGAGATTGCCAAGAAAAAATTAATAAATTTTCTTCTGAAATGTACTTCATTAATTTTATTTCGACTATTGTTTCATAGCGATGGCTATTTCTTTAATAGTTGTTCCTAAGTTTACTGAATATAGGACGCTGATTCTTATATTAAGTGTAAGTATTTTCCTGAATTGTTTTGGAAGGCAATGGATTTTTAACATATATGAAGATTTTACGACAATAACCGTTTTACAGATTGTATTTCAAATTATATCTATAATATTTTTGTTTTTGTTTGTTAGAAGCGAAGGGGATGTTAATATTTATGCATTCGTATGCCTTTTTTCTTCAAGCGGTCCATTTTTTTTGTATGGAATTTTATCTAGAAAGTATGTAAGTGTAAAATTAAAATACGTACATCTAAAAAATCTGATTAAACATATTAAACCAATTAGCATAATCTTTGGAATGGCAATTGCTTCTACAATATATATAAATTCTGACATAACAATTATTGGCTTTTTAAAAAATGATTATGAAGTGGGAATTTATAGTACTGCGGTTAAAATATATAATATTGTTAAACAAGTTTTGGTTGCTGTAATTACAGTCACGATTCCAAGATTGACACTATACGCAGGAACGGAAAAATATCAACGTTTATTTAAGAAAGTATTTGATAGTTTGGTTACAATAACGATTCCTGCTGTAGTTGGTCTTTTTATGTTAAGTAAAGAGGCTATTCAAATTGTTGCAGGAAATCAATACATAGCAGCTACCGGTGAATTAAAAATTTTATGTATTGCAATAGTATGCGCATTATTTGCTAATCTATTTGGTACATGTGTTTTGTTACCTTATGATAAGGAAATTATTTTTTTGAATGCAACTATAGCAAGTGCGGTTATAAATATTGGATTGAATTTCTTGCTTATTCCTAAGTGGGGAGGTATGGCAGCAGCATTTACCACTGCATTATCGCAAATAATTGTTTTGATAATTCATCATTATTATTCGAAAGATTTTGTAGATATAAGGCAATCAATTAGATGCATTGTTAATAGTTGTTTAGGGGCAGGTGTAATCATTTTGATATGTCTAATAGTAGATAATTTTATTCATTCATTATATCTAAAGGTAATGATTTCTATCTTTGTCTCAATGGTGGGATATATTATAATAGAAATTTTATTAAAAAATTATGTGGTGAAGGAATTAATTATATCAATAAAAAACAAAATCAAATTTAGGAGGTATTAAAAATGAAAAACAAGGTTATTATTGCAATTTTGGTGACACAATTGGCATCTTTATCATGTCAAAATGAAGTGATATTTGCATCTAAAACAGATAATAGTGATCAAATTGAAGTGGAGTATAACAATAATAGTGATATTTTACAACAGAATAAAACCACAGAGATGGAGCTTTATGGAGCTTCTTCTTATGATGAAAATGGATTTGCGTGGGATGGATTAACAATTATTGGATATAATGGTAATGATAAGGATATTACAATTCCATCAAAGGCAAATAGTATTGGGCAAGAGGCATTCTATGGAAATAAGAATATTGTGTCGGTAACAGTTCCTTCATCAGTGAAAAGCATAGGTGCTTATGCATTTGGAGGGTGTACTTCATTAAAAAAGATTAATTTATCAAGTAATCTCAAAACAATTTCAGGTGGAGCATTTTCAGGATGCTCAAATCTGAATAATGTGGTAATTCCACAAAAAGTTGAGTCAATAGAAAGTTATGCTTTTGAAAATTGTTCAAGTATGGACAATTTTGAAATAAAAAGCAATGTTTTGTCATCTGCATCTAGTAGGATATTTTCGGGATGTGAGATGTTAAAAAATATTAATATTTCTGGAAATTTGACTAAAATACCTAGCTATATGTTTGAAGGAGCAGAGTATTTGGAAACTGTTAGCCTTCCGCAAACAATTAAAAGTATTGGAACAAGAGCATTTTGTGGATGTAAATCACTTAGTAAAATAGATTTACCAGATGGGTTAACATCAATTGGAGGTGGCGCTTTTTGTGCTTGTTCTAGTCTTAATAATGTAACAATTCCATCAAAAGTATCTGTTATAGAATCAGAGGCTTTTGAAGATTGTTCAAATATGGATAATTTTGAAATAAAAAGTAACGTTTTGGAAAGCACTGGAAGTGGTATTTTTTCAGGATGTGAGAAACTTAAGAATATAGATATTACCGGAAGATTAACTAGTATCCCTCAGTATATGTTTGAGAGCGCAGTATATCTGGAGACCGTAAATCTTCCCACAACAATAAAGAATATAGAGGCAAGGGCATTTTGGGGGTGTTCTTCTCTTAAAGAGATAAAGTTACCTAATGGATTAATAAGCATAGGGTCTGGAGCATTTACTGATTGTACTAGTTTAGAGATGATTGTAATTCCATCAAATGTAAAAGAAATAGAATATGCCGCTTTTTCTGGTTGTACATCAATATCAAATTTTGAGATTAAAAGCCCTTTGTTAACATATGTGGGAGGTTCTGTTTTTGATAATTGTTATAATTTAAAAAAAATTAAAATAACAGGAAATATGAATAAAATACCAGATAGAATGTTTGATGGAGCATCATATATTGAAGAGGTGAATATTCCCGATACTGTTACAAGTATAGGAGTTAGAGCGTTTAGTAATTGTGAAAGTTTAAAAGAAATTTATTTGCCAGATAATGTGAATACAATAGAGAACAGTGCTTTTTCTGGCTGTACATCATTATCGGAAATTAAATTGCCTAAAGGGTTATCTAGTATTGGAATGACGGCGTTCGAATCATGTACTGAACTTAAAAGTATGATTATACCAAATAAAGTTGAAAGTATAGGATCTGAAGCATTTTTTGATTGTACTCAACTAGAAAATATAATAATTAATAATCCGACGGTTTATTTTGGTTCGGATATTTTTGAAAATGATTATTTATTGAAAATGTATTGCTTCAAAAATTCTACAGCAGAGGAATATGCAAATACTTATGGAATTGATTATGATCCATCTTTAGGAATATATTCGGACAAAATTAATATAACTGAGCAACCAGATGATATTTTTGCTGAAAAGGGTAAACAAGCTACATGGAAAGTTACAGCATCAGGAAATAATCTGAAGTATCAGTGGCAGTATAAAAGTGATAATGATAGCACCTGGACAAATTTTCAGTCAGCTACATCATCGAGTATGTCAAAAGTAGTTGGAGATTGGAATGGATGGAAAATAAGATGCAAAATTCGTGATAGTCAAGGTAATGTTTCAACAACTGCAGTTTCTTTATTACATGTTTCTGAAATTAGAATTAATAGTCAGCCTTCAGATATTGCAGTAGCAGAGGGAAAACAAGCTACATGGAAAGTAGTAGCGCAAGGAGATAATCTGAAGTACCAGTGGCAATATAAAAGTAGTCCTAATGCGATATGGACTAATTTTCAGTCAGCAACAGAATCAAGTATGACAAAGACAGTTGGTAAATGGAATGGTTGGCAAATAAGATGTTTAATAACAGATTCTAATGGAATAAGTAAAACAAGTGATGTGGCTACAATATATGTAGCAATGGTTAACATAACAAGTCAGCCGACAGATGTCACAGTGGCAGAGGGAAAACAGGCAACGTGGAAAGTATCAGCCGAGGGAAATAACCTTAAGTACCAGTGGCA
>OHCA01000504.1_pt1 | contig 26243 bp, 16 predicted proteins | sample 1577541 | NCBI WGS metagenome assembly OHCA01 (sample SAMEA3879598, study PRJEB24766) | human gut metagenome | biome: human-associated habitat; feature: feces | place: USA | collected 1985/1987 | reverse complement strand
GAATTACAAATAGAAAACAGGATATAAAAGTTCTGGAAATCATGCCTGACGAAAATTGCAGCCAAATTGATGATAAGACGGTTGTCAATTGGTTATCTGATAAAGAGGCAACTAAAAACGAAAAACAATATGCAGAAAATGAGTCAGCAGATGCTAATTGCTGGCATGGAAAAAATAATTCAAATATACGGAATCCAGACTCGCCTAATAAGGCAATAGATAATAATCCGGATACACTATGGCATTCAGCATGGAATAGTGATAGTGAATATAGTAATTGCAAAAATCATGAACATTATCTGGAGGTAACACTGAAGAAAGAATCAACAATAAATGGATTTGAATATACAGGAAGGAAGAATGCTGATGCGGGTGTTCTGAAAAAATATAGGGCGGAATTTTTTGATTCAGAAGGTAATTTAATTGGAAGTACGGGAAGTAAAACACGTTCGACAGGTATTACCAGGGATAATTATTCAACAATAGGAAAAGTTACATTATCTTTTGGGCAAACATTTACAGAAGTAAGCAAGGTAAGGATATACTTTTCTGAAACATTGGATACAGATGGATTTGCATCTTGTGTACAAATTAATTTCTTTTATGATCCATATGCAGTTTACCCTGAAATTACTCATATGACTGCTTCTGAATTTGCAGGTCATATTGATGATATTGGTTCAGAGTATGATATGATATATATAAGTGATGCGAAGACAGAGGCAGACCATTCTCTGATTACAGGCGGTGGAAATCTTAGATATGTACATGTGGGATCTGCTGTCAGTATAAAATCTAACGACCAACATCTTCTTAAATTATTGGGACAACTTGATAAGGATTATTTAAGTACGGATAGAACAAAGTTTGCTCCATATTCTACATATAATGAAAATGGTTCGGGATATTTTCGTGGTTCAGGTAATGATATGACGAAACAGCAGTACAATATGTTGATGGAATTTGTTAAAAGCGGTTATCCGGTTGTATTTGCAGATGGACTTGTATCAGGAAAGAAAGCAAATTCAGAAGAAGTTGATGCGTCTTCTTATTACAGCCAGTTTATTACGGATGCGTTGGAATATAATAATAATGTGTACACAAAGAGTGAATTGGATAACGAAGAAAATAAAGATATTTATTTCTTTTCTAATTTAGCAAAACCTGTAATAGATTTTGATGTAAATGGCAGACCTGTAGAACCGGAACGTTTGAATAAGAGTGTTAGTGATGGAACAGAGAATCATTATATTGAGGGTAAACTTGAATATACATTTACTGTTAAAAATGATTCAGATTCATCTCCAGCGACTACTTCATATGATTGTAATCTTTATCTTGATTTGAATTTTGATGGAAATTATTCTCGTAATGAGAATCAGAGCAAATATATTGAAATTAAGGATTCAGATGGCAATGTGTTATCACGGAATGATAATGCACAGTATGAATTAAAAGTTGGAAAAAAATATACTCTTACGCGAAAAATTCCATCAGATTATTTTAAAATTATTGCATGGAAACTTGAATTAACTAATAACAGAAACATGTATATTCATACTTCTGAGACTGGATATGCAAAGCAAAAGGGAGATTCAAAGAATAAACAAACCATAAATGTAATACAGCTCGTACCTGACAGGTGTACATGGACGTTGGAAGGAAATACGGATTTTGATACATATATGAATCGAGTGGAAGATTTTCAGCTTAATTTAAAGACTGTTTATGTAAAGGATATTAATGATGGAATTTATAAGATGGATGGAAAAACTTATATTAATTTAGCTGATATGCTAAAGGACCAACAGATGCTGATTATTGGATTTGCGGATGTATATAAAGATATAAAAATAAGTGATGTACAGGCCATTTTAGATTTTATTCGATCAGGAAGAAGCGTTATATTTTCTCATGATACAACATCTTATGTAAATTATAATTACAATGAAATGAATAAAAGTATACCAAAGAATAATTATAATAATTTAGAAGGAGCATATAATGTTCCTTACGATAATTACCTTCATAGTACTGCAAACAATGTAACATGGGGCTTATCCTTAAATACAATTCTTCGCTCTATTACAGGTATGGATAGATATGGAATTACATCTGATGAAGACATTAAGGGAACGAGTGTTGGTACTCTTTTGAAACAGGGAAATGCATTACATGATGGAACATCTGTAAATTTTGAGGAACTGATGAAGCTCGCTGGTGATATTGCGTATCAACAGAATGATAAAACAAGTAGTTATGCACAAACACAAGGATATACAAATGTGCTTCTTTTGAATAAACTAGAGTCACATTCTTGGAATGCAACCAAAGTTAATGATGGCGCTATTACACAGTACCCATACAAAATTAAAGATAATATTTCAATAGCAGAGACACATGGGCAGTATTATCAGCTTGCATTGGAACAGGACAGAGATATCAATGGAATAAGTGATGGATGCAATGATGTAGTGGTATGGTATTGTCTTCCAAGAGGAGCATATGGAAATTCTACAAATGATGTGCGCAATGATTATTATTTCTACAGTAAAGGTAATGTTATTTATACGGGTGCCGGACATAGTTCGATAAGTAATGCAGATGAGATACAGTTATTTGTTAATGCAATAGTTGCAGCAGCAAATGTTACAGCGGTAAAACCGGAAGTGTCTTTTGTTAAAAGTCTTAATCCATCGGCAGAAGTGGAGAATATCAGATATTATATGACTGATCAGAAATTATGGACGAATACTGACCAGAATACATTAGAAAAAGATATGGATTTCTATATCAATGTTAAAGATTACAATATGGTCAGTGCGGATTTAAATCAAGATGATCTTGATAAGCAGGAAATTACGATGCAGTTCTATATTGAAGATGACAAAGGAGAAGTACAGGACGGTAGTGGAACAAATCAGCGTCTGTTAGACATTACAAGACAAATACAAAATATCACAGAATATGGAGGAAATGAGAGTGGAATTAATGTTTCGAATGATGGCATGTTCCATACTCGAAAAAATAATGCCTTTGGTTTTTCAGTGAAAAATATTGAAGATTATTTGCATAATTCTTCGAATAATGATTATAAGAGTTCGTGCAAAATATATGCCAAAATATCCAGTACAGTATATCTGTACAATGTTCCGAAAAAACAAACGGTATGGACATCTATTGACTTGAAACAACGTCAGCTTTTTGATTTAGACTGACCTGATATCTTTACGATAAAATGGTTTCATGGTATCATAAAATAATGATACCGTGGAACCAATAAATAGACTCCCTGCTCAGTTGGAAACATTGCGTTTCTGGTCTGAACAGGGAGTTTTACTATTTTATCTCCGGATTCCCGACAGTTCATCCTCAATCCACTTATCCGTATTAAAGTTACTGTCAAAGAATTTAACAATCACACCATAAGGTTCCGTATCGCTGTTAAAAGCATTGGCTTCATCCGTATCAACGTGCATTGCCAGATGATAACTTCGATGTACTCTGACCACTACATCTGCGTAGATTAGAGCACGTCCATAGCTTTTGGTCAGGACGAAGACTTCGTCGTTGTCTTTTACATGCAGTGCCAGAGCCTCGTCGGGTGTCATATGGATATGGCGTTTAGCGACAAGACCACATTGGGGTCGCACCCTCTGTCGGGAAAATAAAGAAACGAAATTTGTTTAAAAAGTTTTCTAAAGAAAGTATAAAATTCAACTAAGTCACAGACTGGCACCCATCCAGCCTGCGGCTTTTTCACCCACTATTTTTGAGTTGACTTTTTGGCACATTGCGCATATACTAACAGTAGCTAAGGAATGTGGTGAGATTCCTTGAAGCAAAACAAAAGCCCTCAGAGTGCCAGCTCTGGGGGCTTTCTTGCTCGTTACGGTGAACTATTCCGTTTAGACTGTTGCTGTCTATCGTCTGCTGTCCAGCCATTTGCATATGTAGTAGCTAACTACGCCTGCTATAACAGAGACAAGAAATGTGGTGAGAATTTCTTCTATTACTGGCGGGGTCGTGATATTGGGGTCGCACCCCTCAAGGACTGTTTTTGAGGCGCTCCCTTTATGAAATTAAGAAATTAGGAAAAAATATTATTGTTGTACTGCATGATGAGTAAGTGGTATAATAATACAAGTTTATATTGCAGAAAAAAGCTGTTGTTCGTGAGAGGCTGGGAATAATGATTGAGTGGAAACAAATGACGATGCAGGAAGCAGAGAATAAAATGGAGGTGCTTCGGGAGATTTTTGATGTAGTCCGTCTCCTGAAAGGGAGTGATCTGCAGGCTGCCGGAATGGAAAGTAAGCTTGCAGGAAGAGAAAATCTTTGCCAGTGTTATGCTTTCTGGAATAAAGATAAAAGATGTGAGAATTGTATTTCCCTTAAAGCACTGGAGGAGAAGAAACAGACATCCAAAATTGAATTTCTTGATTCTGATATGTATCAGGTATTTGCAAGGTATCTGGAGATTGACAGTGAGCCTTATGTAATGGAAATGCTGAAAAAGCTGGACGAAAACACACTGACTGATGAGGAAGGATATGAAAAACTGACGGAAAAGCTGACTGTATATAGCGAAAAGCTGTATAGGGATGTGCTGACAGGGGCGTATAATCGCAGATATTTTGAGGAAAAAGTCAAAAATATGTCTTTGAATGCCGGAGTTGCAGTTATCGATCTGGATGATTTCAAATTGTTCAATGACACTTATGGTCATGATGGAGGAGATCTGGTACTGACAACCGTAGTAAATGTAATTCGACATTATATCCGTCGCACGGATATTCTGGTGCGCTATGGAGGAGATGAATTTCTGCTGATCCTGCCCGGAATTGAGAAGGAAGTCTTTTCACAGAAGCTCCGTATGATCCAGGAGAAGATCCATGCGACGCATATTCCGGGTTTTAATCGTCGGAAGCTTTCAGTGAGCATTGGTGGAGCTATGTTTACCCATGGCAGATTGGAGGAAGCAATCACCAAAGCAGACAGACTTATGTATATGGCCAAGGGACATAAAAATATAGTAGTGACCCGGTGGGAGCAGAAGCAAAATACAGACAAGATGGAAAAAAGAAACCTGCCTCAGCTTCTGGTTGTTGATGATTCTGAAATGAACCGTGAGATACTTAAGGAAATTCTGGGAAAAGAATACCGGATACTGGAGGCCTGTGACGGGGAAGAGGCTCTGAAGATGCTGGAGCAGTATGGACCTGAAATCTCATTGGTTCTGTTGGATATTATTATGCCAAAAATGGATGGATTTGAAGTACTCGCCTATATGAACAGAGATAAATGGATCGAGGATATACCGGTGATCATGATTTCCAGTGAAGGATCAGAGAGTTATATCCGCCGTGCCTACGAACTGGGGGCTTCGGATTATATAAGCAGACCATTTGATGCTAAGGTGGTATATCAGCGGGTTATCAATATGATCAAGCTTTATGCCAAGCAAAGGCGTCTGATCCATTTGGTAACAGATCAGATTTATGAAAAAGAGAAAAACAACCGTATGATGACCGGGATTCTCAGTCAGATTGTAGAGTTCCGAAATGGTGAAAGCAGGCTTCATGTGTTGCATATTAATATTCTGACTCAGCTTTTGCTGGAGAAATTGATGCGAAAATCAGAGAATTACGATCTTTCCTGGTCTCAGCAGCATATGATCGCCACAGCTTCCGCACTTCATGATATCGGTAAGATTGGAATTGATGAAAAAATTCTGAATAAACCCGGAAAGCTTACAAAGGAAGAATTTGAAGCCATGAAACAGCACACGATCATAGGTGCCCGGATGCTTGACAGGCTGGAAATGTATCATGATGAAGAGATGATGAAATATGCCTATGAAATATGCCGCTGGCATCATGAACGTTATGATGGAAAAGGATATCCGGATGGCCTGAAGGGAGAAGAAATCCCCATATCTGCCCAGGTGGTATCACTGGCAGATGTGTATGATGCCCTGGTAAGTGACCGGGTATATAAGAAAGCATATTCTCATGAAAAGGCAATGGAGATGATCCTAAATGGAGAATGCGGAATATTTAATCCTCTTCTTTTGGAATGTCTGGTGGAAATTCAGGATAAAGTACGCAAGGAACTTGGTATTAAAGATATGAATGAATGTCTGGAATATCTGGAAGAGAGAAACTGATAAAATCCCCCTGAAAAGAGCCTAAACTCAGCGATGAATGGGTGTACATTTCTGTAGATCTGAATGGATTAAAATGGGAAGACAGAGTGATCAAGTTGAACGTGCCGCCTGCGGCAGTGGGAAATCAATAAATTTCTATCAGATCGGAAGGATGCAGAGAATGTTGCGGCTTTGAAAAATAATAAATGGTCATTACAGAGATCGATTCATGAAATGCAAAAATATTTTGTAAAAAATTTTCCTGAGTATCTTGACAGGGAATAAATAATCCTTTATAGTATAGCACAGATTTGGTGTGTTACTGGACAGGCAGGCATTAACCGGTCATAAATGTTATTTTTTAATGTTTATGGGGGTTAGTGCCTTTTTTTGATGTATTTTATGTGGTAAAACGCGGAATAATCATATGTCAGAAGGTTTTAATCTCCCGGAAACAAGACGGTTTATTCGCACGAATAAGGAAAAGGAGACAAAAAAACATGAAAGACAAGATTTTTGGAGTTTTGCAGCGTGTGGGAAGATCCTTTATGCTTCCGATCGCAATTCTCCCTGTTGCAGGTTTGCTGCTTGGTATCGGCAGTTCCTTCACAAATGAAACAACTATCGCTACCTATGGATTGCAGAAGATCCTGGGAAGTGGAACATTACTTAATTCTCTTCTAATCATTATGAACAAGGTCGGAAGTGCTGTATTTGACAATCTGCCGCTGATCTTTGCTGTTGGTGTTGCCATTGGTATGGCAAAGAAAGAGAAAGAGGTTGCTGCTCTTTCTGCGCTGATTGCATATTTCGTTATGAATGTGGCTGTCAGTGCCATGCTTCTTATCAACAATGAAATCACAGCAGACGGTCAGATAGCAGCAGATGTACTGGATGGAACCATTACTTCTGTATGCGGGATCCAGTCTCTGCAGATGGGTGTATTCGGCGGTATTATCGTAGGTCTTGGTGTTGCGGCACTTCATAACCGTTTCCACAAAATTGTGCTTCCGAATGCGCTGTCATTCTTTGGCGGCTCAAGATTTATACCGATCATTTCCACAATCGTATATATGTTTGTGGGAATCCTGATGTATTTTGTATGGCCGGTAGTTCAGAACGGTATTTATGCTCTGGGCGGTCTGGTAACAGGCAGTGGATATCTGGGAACTCTGATTTTTGGTATTATTAAACGAGCACTGATCCCCTTTGGGTTGCATCATGTATTTTATATGCCATTCTGGCAGACAGCAGTGGGCGGAACTATGGAAGTTGCAGGACAGGTGGTACAGGGCGGACAGAATATCTTCTTTGCGCAGCTTGCTGATTCTGCAAATATAGCACATTTCAGTGCGGATGCAACCAGATATTTCTCTGGTGAGTTTATCTTTATGATTTTTGGTCTTCCGGGAGCAGCGCTGGCTATGTATCGCTGTGCAAAACCTGAGAAGAAAAAAGCGGCAGGCGGACTTCTTCTTTCCGCAGCGCTGGCATGTATGTTTACTGGTATCACTGAACCGCTGGAATTCTCATTCCTGTTTGTAGCTCCGGCACTGTTCGTAGTTCAGGTGATCCTGGCAGGTGCGGCCTATATGATCGCACATATGTTGAATATTGCAGTAGGACTTACTTTCTCAGGCGGTTTCCTTGACCTGTTCCTCTTTGGTATCCTGCAGGGAAATGCAAAAACAAGCTGGCTGAGAATCATCCCGGTTGGTATTATTTATTTCGTCCTGTATTATGTGATCTTTACATTTATGATCAGGAAATTTAATTTCAAGACTCCGGGACGTGAAGATGATGATACAGAGACAAAGCTTTATACAAAAGCTGATGTAAATGCAAGAAAAGAAGCCGGAAAGACAGCTGGTGCAGTTGCAGCAATCTCCGGTGATCCGGTAAGTGAACTGATCACCAGAGGCCTTGGCGGAAAGAAAAATATCGTAGATGTTGACTGTTGTGCGACCAGACTTCGTATCACAGTTGCAGAGCCTGAGAGAGTTCGCGATGAACTTCTGAAACAGACAGATTCCAGAGGAATCGTGAAAAAAGGACAGGGCGTACAGGTTATCTATGGACCTCATGTAACTGTTATCAAGGCGAAGCTGGAAGAATATCTGGAGACTGCTCCCAACGAATTCGCGGATGAGACACCGGATAAGGTACAGGTACAGGAAAATGCTGCAGCAGGAAATGCAGATGGACAGAACAGTGCAGAGGTTGAGGACAAAAATGCAGGTACAGCACAGGCCTTGACACCTGTAAAAGAAGAAAAAATCAGAAAAACAGCAATCATTTACAGCCCTGTAGACGGAATCGCAGCAGATCTTTCTACTGCACCGGATGAGGGATTTGCAGGAAAAATGATGGGTGACGGTGCAGTGGTGACACCAACAGAAGGTACTGTATATGCACCTGCAGACGGAGAAGTTGAGTTTATTTTTGATACAAAACATGCCATAGGTTTCCAGACAGATTCCGGTATCCCTATGCTTCTTCATATGGGAATCGACACTGTAAAACTGGAAGGAAAAGGCTTCGAAATCCTGGTAACAGAGGGTCAGAAAGTGAAAAAAGGCGATCCGATGATGAAACTGGATTTGGAGTTCTTAACTGCCAATGCTCCGTCCATCACTTCCCCTATCCTTGATACTGAACCGGAAGACAACCAGAGGATCAGACTTCTGGCAAACGGTGAAATCAAGGCCGGTGAACCGTTGTTTGCGGTGGAAACGCTGGAATAATATTGTTATAATATAGAAATAACGAAGTTAAACATGTTAAAAAACAGTTGGATGATCAAAAGAGATGATATCTTGATTATCTGGCTGTTTTTTTATGCATGTGAATTAAAAAGGATGACTTTTGGCAGGAGAAATCCGGGAATCAAAAATGTAACAAATTTGTGTGACGGGTAGGATTCTTATTCAAAATATGGTAAACTATATCAAACATGCTTTAATGTCAAAGGGAAAATTGTTATAATGGCAATAAATTTTTACAGAGGGGATTACGACAGAGATGTACAGAGTTAGCAAGGTATTAAATAATAATGGTGTTATAGCCATTGATATGGATGAAAACAAGGAGTATGTGATTCTTGGCAAGGGTGTTGGCTTTGGGAAAAAGGTCAGCCAGCGTTTTGATAAGCCGGAGGGATGCACTACATATCGTCTGGAACAGGAGACAGAGCGTGGATCTGCGAAGGAACTGGTAAAGGGAATAGAGCCGGAGTATCTGGAGATTGCAGATGCAATTCTGACAGAGTCACAGAAAGTGTTTGGAGATTCCATAGACAGAGGAATTCTTTTTCCACTTGCTGACCATATTTCTTTTGCAGTCGCCAGAATCCGCAGAAATGAGCAGATCAGCAATCCGCTGACAGAGGATATCAAGGTTCTTTTCTACAGTGAATTTAAAGTTGCGGAAACACTGAAAACAATTCTGAGAGAAAGACTTCAGATAGAGATTGATGATCATGAGGTTGGATATGTGGCATTGCATATTCATTCTGCAATTGGTGACGAGAAGGTATCTGTTGCCATGCAGACTGCGAGAGCAGTGAGAGAGTGTATAGATATGATCGAGAAAGCAACAGGTAAGCCAATCGATGTACTGTCACTGTCCTATAATCGTCTGATGAACCATATGAAGTATATGGTAGCGCGTGCATCTACAGGAGAGAAGCTGAATCTGGACATGAATGAATATATGTTGGATCAGTATCCCCAGGCCTATAAGGTTGCCACTGACATCTGTAAAAACCTGGAAGGATGTATTGGACATAAGCTGGATGAAACAGAGACAGGATATCTGGCAATGCATATTCAGAGAGTGTATAAGGATGCGGTATGATAATCAGTGAAGAAAGAAATTCCCTGCCCGACCGGAAATATTTTATTTCTGGTCTGAACAGGGAATTTTTTATAATTCCGGCAGAGTATCCTTATATTGCGCATATTTACCTTCAGTAAGTAACTTTTCATATGCATCGTAAGCGTCCTGCAAAGTATCGTACGGTTGACCTTTGCTAAGAATATTATGAAAGTCCTTGTTGGTGAGGTGATCTGAAATTGCGACATATTCATTTGTTTTATTGCCAGGGTTGCGACCACGACTACAAGTTCAACCAGGGTAAAGCCTTTATCTTTTCTTTGCATATATTATACCTGTAAATAAAATAATAGTTATGCCAGGGGTAAAATATACACTACTTTACCCCTTAAGCTTTTTAGAATGATAGCACAGAATCTGTTACTGTGCAATATTTACAGAAAATATTTCTTTACAGATATAGGGCAATCGTATGGATCATTTTTTTTACATCCAGTGGTTTGGCCAGATGTGCGTTCATGCCACAGTCCAGTGCGTGGCGGACATCTTCTGCAAAAGCATTGGCGGTCAGTGCGATGATGGGAATGGAAGAAGCATCCGTCCTGTCAAGCTTCCGGATCTGGCGTGTGGCTTCGTATCCATCCATCAGAGGCATCATAATATCCATAAGTATCACATCAAATGTCCCCTCAGGGTGACGGGAGAAAAATTTCACAGCTTCCCTGCCATTGGATACTGCAGTTACCACAGCACCCTCCTCTTCAAGGAGTACCTGTGCCACCTCTCTGTTTATCTCATTATCCTCCGCCAGCAGGATCTTTATGCCCTGAATGGAGTTTCGCTCAGCTTCCGTCTCAGAAGAGATATCCCTTTCTTCTGCCTCTTCAAATGGCAGTGTGATCACAAAAGTACTTCCGATACCCGGAGTACTGGTAATCTCAATGGTACCGCCCATCTGCTCAAATAATGCTTTGGCAATGCTCATACCCAGTCCGGTGCCATGGTATACACTCCGGGCATCCACGTTCTCCTGAGTAAAGGGTTCAAAGATCTTTTCCAGATATTCGCTGCTGATGCCGATTCCCGTATCAGAGATCGTCCATCTGCAGATCAGTTTATGATCATGGGAAGGGAGAGCATCAACCTCCGTATGGATTGCCCCATTCTCTCTGTTGTATTTGATACAGTTACTGTAAATATTCATCATGGCACGACGGAGGTGCAGAGGGCTTCCGTATACAAAGGGATGTTCGTATATCTCCGGTGCGATATGAACGGTGAAATCAATGCCGTTTTTCTGTGCCTGCATATCAATCAGCATCTGTGTCTCTTTTTCATATCTGATCAGATCAAAAGGTTCATGGTTGAGTACAAGTCCGCCTTCCTCGATCTTGGACATATCCAGCACATCATTGATGAGAGAGAGCAGATGACTGGCTGAAATGAATGCTTTTTCACGATTATTTTTAAGGAATTTAACATCATTTTCATGTTTTTTATCAATTTCCAGCAGACCAATGATCCCATTCAGCGGCGTACGCATATCGTGTGACATGCGGGAAAGAAAATTGGACTTCTCTGCGTTGGCTCGTTCGGCAGTGTCAAGAGCTTCTTTAAGGAGCTTCTGGTGCCGGATCTCTGATTCCACCACATCGTCTACATTCAGAAATCCCAGAACAATGATACCGGAGTCTTCGTTTTTGATAAAGCGGAACTGATAGTAGTGGATACCATCCCTGTCATTTATCCGGTAATTTCCCTTGTATTCGGACTGACCGGACAAAACACCCATTACATTGCCCAGGTCCAGGGATTCTTCCAGCATTGTACGGTCATCAGGATGTACACGCTGCCGGATATAGTCTGAGAGGAAAAGATCATAGGGGTATGTATCCTTGTGTTTTTTGTCCTGATCAGGGACATCATGGTCTTCCTGCTTGATCACAGAGAGAGTTTTTTCTCTGGGGTTGATCAGGTATACGTTCAGGTAGTTGCTGCTCAGTGTCTGGACAATACTTACCTGTGTCTCATAGGCTTCCTGTGTTCTGGTGACATCTTCACCGTAGAGGATTGCTTCCAGATGGTTGTTGGAAGGATTGAGCAGCAGTCTCGCCACATATTTGGAAATTCTGATTATATCGTCATCGTAGAGGCAGCGGGAAACCCTGGTGACCTCCACCTGACCGTCCTCGTAGCTTTTCATCAGGGAACTGCGACAAAATGCGTTGATGAAATCATTTCTGTCCTTTAATACCGGGATGAAAACAGAAGTCTCTGCGATAAAATGGTCAATAGAAGCGTCGGCATCCATCTTATAGGCCAGGGCAGAGGTGCCTCCGATCTTCAGAATCTTATCATCTGTAAGGTCGAGATGAAAGTAGCCGGCAGCATGGGTAATGGATGCCAGGAGAGAGTGGAGCTGATTTTCATAAATCTTGCGTGCTGTCACATCATTGTCTTCACAGGCCACTGCAATCACAAAATCCCGATAGTCGTCGGCATTTCCGTTTCTGGCAATGAGCAGATAATAGTAATGGACAGTATCTGTGACAAGCCTGAAATGGAATTTGAAAGAGGCTTCCTGAGAGAGTCTTTCCAGCAGGGTTTCATAATTCAGGTGTCTGGACACATAGGAACGCTCATCCGGATGAACATATTTCTGAATGAGAAAATCAAATGACAGTTTATAATCTGAATTATCTTTAATATCGAGATCCGCAAAAGCATCAGTAAATCTGGAACGATATACGGAGATTTTCCCGGTTTCCCGGTTTACGCCATAAACAGACATATAGTCAGAAGCAAGCAGGTTGATGGCACCCAGCAGACGGAGAGAGTTCTCACCTGTGGGAATAGACTTTGACAGGCTTTCTCCCTCGGCTACTGTGCTGAATACAAGTGCATGTCCTCTGCTGCCATCGGGCTGTACAGTCTCTACTGCATCAACTGTTTCATAAATATGACGGATCGGATCCAGGTAAGTCTTTGGTCCCTGTATCCCCAGTGCTACAGGGCAGGGCGGGCATGGGGAATCAAGCCCCATAAGTGCCTTATAGCATTTTACTCCCGGCTGGAGATTGGGGTACAGCTGTTTGGCAGTGTCGTTATAGCTTAGGATATTATAGTCTTTGTCTATGCTGTAATATCCGGATGAGTGTGTGTTCATAATTTTGTACTCCTGATGTTTAGTATTTCAAAGTATACTCTTTTTACCAAAAAATAGCAATGATAATGGGGAAATTTATAAAAATTGTACAATGTTTCTGATGCCTGCACACGATTCCCAGGTTGACATCCCATCTGCCGTTTGCTACACTAAAACCACATATCTGACAAAGGAACGGGAAATATGAAGAAGAAAAAAATTATAATTTTATCTATTATGATAATTGTGGTTGCCTTACTCCTTGAAGCGAGCATTCTAAAATATGTTAATGACAGAAATGCCCATAGAACATCAAAGGTACTTCTTGATCGTGTGATTACTGTGCTTGATAAAAATGATGAGAGCAGGAACGAGCTGATCGAATCGTTAAAGGACGATTATATTGTAAGGGCTAAAGCTGTGTCATATATGATTGATGCTGATCCGGCGGTAGAATATGATGTGAATGAGCTGCAGAAAATAGCAAAATTAATGGCCGTTGATGAGATACATCTGTTTGATGATCAGGGAACTATTTACAGTGGTTCTGCGCCCAATTATTTTGGCTATAATTTTGATTCCGGTGCGCAGATGGAGTATTTTAAGCCTATGCTTAAGGATAAATCGCTGACCATGTGCCAGGATGTTACTCCCAATACTGCAGAGGGAAAGAAAATGATGTATGCCATCACCTGGAACGAAGACGGAACTAAGATGCTCCAGGTGGGAATTGAGCCAAAGAGACTTCTCAATGAAATAAAGCAGAATAACATTTCCAATGTAGTTGCCGGAATGCCGGTATATAAAGCCATGGAAATTATGGTTGCAGATGGGGATACACAGGTAATAGAAGGAGCCACGGACAGTAGCAAATTAGGGGAAAAACTGGAAGATGTGGGGATATCAGTGGATCATGTCAGTGCTGACGGTGCGACTGTAACACGGATCAGAATGGATGGAAAGCACTGCAGATGCATGATGCACCAGAATGATAACTATATTGTTATTGTAACTGTAGAGGATTCGTTTTACCAGCAGGGTGGCATGATTGCTATTTTTATAGTAGGTGCATATTTGGTACTGGCATCCTGCTGTATAACCTATATGTTTTCCAAAGTGATGAAAGAAAGACTGGAAAAAGAAAAACTGATATACACCTCAAATACGGATGAGCTTACCAGGTGTTTAAACAGGCATGCCTATGAAAATGATATGAAAAAGCTTAATCTTAGTGAGGAATGGGTATACATTTCTGTAGATCTGAACGGATTAAAACGGGCAAATGATTCTTATGGCCATATGGCAGGAGACGAGCTTATATGCGCAGCGGCAGATTGCATGAGAGACAGCTTTCATGAGTATGGAAAGGTATACAGAATCGGTGGAGATGAATTTGCTGTTATCATTACAGAGAATACAAGCCAGGTGGAAGAACTGATACATGGCTTCGACTCCAATGTGGCAAACTGGCATGGAAAGTTTGTTGATTCAATGACTGTTTCGTACGGATGGGTTTTCAGCACAGAGAGAAACTGGGGTAGTGCATATGAAATTTCAAAAGCTGCAGATGCAAGAATGTATCAGAGCAAGGAACGCTACTATAAGGAAAGCGGTGCAGACAGAAGATAGGCAGGTTACAAAAAAGGAGCTGTCGGTAAATAAGCAAAATGCAGATGGCACATATACTTATAAAAACAATTGTAAAGTATATGCAAAAGTATCCAGTACAGTTTATCTTTATAGCAAACCAAATACACGAACTGTCTGGAACTCCGTTGACCTGAAACAGCGCCAGCTCTTTGATCTGGACTAATGCGTAATAATTTTACAAACTATAGTCAAATTAAATTCTATAAAAATGTCTTGAAACTACTGAAGAAGCATGCTAGTATAAAACCAAAGCATATTTCTCTTAAGTTTCAGGGCATTTTGCCGTCTTATATTCTAAATTCATTTCAGAAATCCATGCTTTTAATTCCAATTAAATTAGAAAAGCAGGAGTTCTGAACAATTCGGAAAAGAGCAGTATGTTCTTGCACTCCTGCTGACACAGGAGGTATTGTCTATGACAAAAAGAAAGAGCAAAAAAGTCACTGCAAACCGCAATTACAAGGATACAGTATTCCGAAAACTGTTTTCTGACAGGAAAAATCTGTTATCTCTGTATAATGCAATCAATGGAACAGCGTATACAGATGAAATGAAGCTGGAGATTGTTACACTGGAGAATGCAATCTATATGGGGATGAAGAATGATCTGGCGTTTATCATTGATACGAATCTTTTTCTGTATGAACACCAGTCAACCTACAATCCTAATATGCCATTGAGGGATTTGTTTTATATATCCAGCGAATATCAGAAATTAGTGGACAGAAAATCCCTGTATTCATCAATACTGCTGAAATTACCGGCACCGAATTTTATTGTATTCTATAATGGAAAGCGGAAAATGCCGGACAGATGGACGAACTGTCTGTCAGAATCTTACGAAAACCAGCAGGGAGAGCCTAATCTGGAGTTAAAGGTAGTTACGATCAATATCAACAGGGACTGCAACAGGAAATTGATGGAGCAGTGCAGGATTCTTGGAGAATATGCGCAATATGTAGAAAAAGTACGTGAAAATGCGGAGACTATGAGCTTGGATTCCGCTGTAAAAGAAGCAGTGGATGAATGTATTCAGAAAGGAATTCTGGCGGATTTTCTCAGAGTCAACCGCGCGGAGGTTATTGCGATGAGTATATTTGAGTATGACAAAGAGGAAGAGGAACAGAAACTGCAGGCAATTTATGAAAAGCAGGGTGAATTAAGAAAGGCAAAAAGCATAGCCATCTCGCTTGCGCAGGAAGGAGAATCCATAGAAAGAATAGCAAGAATCCTTGGTGAAACGGAAAAAACGATTAAAGAATGGCTGGCTGAAACGCATTAAAATTGGTTCCGCAGTATCATCAATTGAATGTTACTGTGGAACCTTTTTATATTCATCTGCTATTTTAGCCGGGTAAGTCGGATTTTATCTGCGTATCCCTGACAGTTCGTCTTCTATCCACTTATCTGTGTTGAAGTTACTGTCAAAGAACCTGACGATCACGCCGTAAGGTTCTGTATCACTGTTGAATGCGTTGGCTTCATCAGTGTCTACGTGCATTGCCAGGTGATAATTTCTGTGGACTCTGACTACTACATCTGCGTAGATAAGTGCACGTCCGTAGCTTTTGGTCAGGACGAAGACTTCGTCATTGTCTTTGATATGCAGGGCAAGTGCTTCATCCGGAGTCATGTGGATGTGGCGTTTGGCTACGATGACCCCTCTGGGGATTTCGATATCACCGCATGGACCAGATAAAATACAGCCGGGAGTTCCTTCGATATCACCGGACTGGCGTATTACACTTGGAATCCCCAGTTTTCTGGTGTCTGTAAGGGACATTTCTACCTGCGTGTCGCTGCGGAAAGGACCGAGAAGTGCCATGTTTTCGAAAGTACCTTTCGGTCCTTTGACAGTTACTCGTTCCCGGCACAGATATTGTCCGGGCTGGCTTAATTCTTTGATAAAATGTGGTTTGCTTCCTTCTCCGAATAATTTTTCAAAATCTTCCTGCGAGATATGCAGATGTCTGGCAGAAGTTTCTATAGGTATTTTGATGCTCATTTATTACAATACTCCCTCAATATGTTACTTGTATATGTCTGTCCGACATCCTGTTGCCTGATGGGATACAGAGCAGTTATACTTACTTTTTAGTGTATCTCTTTAATTGGAAATATGCAATGTTTATCTTGTAAGAAGGACAATTTTTATTATAAAATAGTGTTAACTTATTTTTATCGGTTTACAAGGAGAAGTGTTCTGGGCTATAATAAGATACATTAGAATAACAGTTACTGTGAGCGGAGTGAACAGTAACGAATAATAATTCTAAATGTGACAAAACAGAATGAAATAGTAATGTAATATCAGACTTATAGAATAATAACCAAGAAGGATTATTGAATGAGCAAAAAGAGATTTTCCGGGCTGCGTCTGATTCTTATGGTGCCTGTGGTGGTGCTTCTGGCCGGTGGACTGATCATCGGCGGAAGAGCTTTGCAGGAACCGGGGGAAGTAAGGACTCTTAAAAAGCAGGAAGTAGCGCAGACGGATGAAGGACATCAGGAGTATTATTTCGGCCTTCTTAATGAGGATGAACAGAGAGGCTACCGCGAGATCCTGGAAGGGATCAGAAGCTTTGAGGATAAATTTTATCTGTCTCTCTCAGGAGATAATGAGATAGACAGAGTGTATCATGCAGTGCTGAAGGATCATCCGGAGCTGTTCTGGGTACATAACCGGGAGAAAGTTTATAAGACGACTTATTCGGGCAGAGATTACTGTCAGTTTTCTCCGGGATATACTTATACAGAGGAGCAGAGACAGGAGATCACGCAGGCTATGGAGAATGCGTATCAGGAGGTGTTATCGCAGATTCCGGATGGTGCTGATGATTACACGAAGGTAATGACTGTTTATACTTATGTCATAGACAATACAGAATATGTGATCTCTGATGATGACCAGAGTATAGCAGGAGCTTTCTGGAAGAAACAGGCGGTATGTGCGGGCTATGCGGGAGCAGTGCAGTATCTGCTGGAGCGTCTGGATATCCCCTGTATTTATGTGGAGGGTGATGCTGCAAACAGTACCCAGGGACATGCCTGGAATATTGTAGAGCTGAACGGACAGTATTATTATGTGGATGCCACCAATGGGGATCAGCCGGACTTTCTGGAGGGTGATGCCACGCTGCTGGCAGAGCATAAGACAACGATCTATGATTATCTGTGTCCGTTCCCACAGGAGTACGAGGAGAATTATACGGCCTCTGATGAGTTCTCTGTTCCTGCGTGTACAGCGACTGACATGAATTTCTATGTGAGAAACGGCGCCTGTTTTGATACCTATGACTGGAACAGTGTATATGACCTGTGCAGACTGCGTATTGACAGTGATGCTGCGGTGGTACGCTTTAAGTTTGGCAGCCAGGGGGCTTATGATGAGGCATATATGGATCTGATCGACAGTAATCATATCCAGGATATCGCAAAATATTATATGGAAGTCCATGGGCTGTCACAGATTTCCTATCATTACGGCGTGATCGACAATATGAAGACCTTATACTTCATGTTCTGACGGGTTTAGCTCAGATGTGTCAGTTGATGATAAGGAATGCTATAAATATATAACTAAAAGGAGTGACTGAAAATTATGGTTAATATGACAGATATATTTGGAAATGCGCTGAGTATTGCCGGAAGTTTTATGGATTCAGATCTGGTGAATCGTTTTATGATGGTAATATTTGCAGTGATCCTTGTGTTTGGAGTGCTGAACTGTATTCTGGGATACAGGCTTCTGCGTTTCTGGATGATGCTGGGAGGTTTTCTGGTAGGCGGCGGTCTTGCGCTGGTGGTTGTACATACAATGGGAATACAGGAGAAATCAACAATGCTGATCGCAGCACTGGCGGCAGGAGTTGTGTTCGCAGTGATTGCATTTCTGATCTATAAGGCAGGTGTGTTTATCCTGGCAGCAGGTATCGGCTGGGCGGCCAGTATTTATTTCCTGCATCCTACCAGCTCCGCAGTATTTTTTGCATGTATTCTGATCGGCGTAGCTCTTGGTTCCATGGCGGTGAAATACTGCAGGGAAGTGCTGATCGTGGCTACAAGTCTGATCGGTGGTATTATGGCAGGGGTTTCCCTTGCACAGCTTGGAAATCTGGCAGATATTCCCTATGGACTGGGAATGAGTGTGGGATTTGCAGTTCTGGGTATGCTGATTCAGTTTGCTATCAACAAACCGGTTTCTGATGAAGAGGATGAAGAAACGGTTGATGAAGAAAGCACTGAGCAGATTTACAGGCGAAATCAGGACCTGAGACAAGACCAGAGTTTTGAGCAGTCTCAGGACAGAGACATGGAGGAATCAATATATGCCAGAGGACAGAAAGGACAGGCGAGAAAAAATGGCAAAAGAAGCTAAGACAAATGCAATGAGAATGCTGGACAGACAGAAGGTTAAATATGAGGCGTTCTCCTATGAATGTGATGAATTTATTGACGGGATCCACAGTGCGGATAAGATCGGTGCTCCCTATGACCAGTCTTTTAAGACTCTGGTAATGGAAGGAAAGAGCGGCGGTTATTTCGTATTTGTAGTTCCGATTGAAAAGGAAGTTGACCGTAAGGCGGCTGCAAAGGCTGTCGGTGAGAAGACAGTGGACATGATCCATGTGAAGGATATCACAAAGATTACCGGATATGTGAGAGGCGGCTGCAGTCCGCTGGGAATGAAGAAACCTTATCCTGTTGTGTTTGATGCATCTGCAGGAGAATTTGAGGAGATTTATGTGAGTGGCGGCCGTATCGGACTGACACTGAAGGTTCCCCTTGCTGATCTGCTTAAGGTGACAGGCGGAAAGCTGGCGGATATTATCATGAAGACAGAATAAAATAACAGGGTACGGCTAAGCCGTACCCTGTATTTTATTCTTTAGTTATCGGAAGCGTCCTCTTCGTTGATCTCGAATACGTGACGTTTCTTAGCCATCTCATCACTTGCCAGATATTCATCGTAAGTAGTGATCTTGTCGATCATGGTTCCGTTTGGAAGGATTTCCATGATACGGTTGGCTGTTGTCTGTACGAACTGATGGTCATGTGAGGTGAAAAGGATAACACCCGGGAATTTGATCAGACCATTGTTCAGTGCTGTGATGCTCTCCATGTCGAGGTGGTTGGTTGGCTCATCCAGGATCAGGATATTTGCACCGGAGATCATCATCTTTGAAAGAAGACAGCGAACCTTCTCACCACCGGAAAGAACACGTACACGTTTAATGCCGTCTTCACCAGGGAAGAGCATACGTCCGAGGAATCCACGAACATAAGTAGCATCCTTGATCTCAGAGTACTGTGTCAGCCAGTCTGTAATGGTAAGGTCATTATCGAACTCTGCAGTGTTGTCCTTAGGGAAATATGCCTGAGAAGTGGTAACACCCCATTTATAATTTCCTTCATCCGGTTCCATTTCACCAACTAAGATCTTGAACAGAGTAGTGATTGCCTGTTCGTTGGCACCGACGAAAGCTACCTTGTCATCATGTCCGAGTGTGAAAGAAATGTTATCCAGAACTTTTACACCGTCGATGGTCTTGGAAAGGTTCTCCACCATAAGGACTTCGTTACCGATCTCGCGGTTTGGACGGAAGTCGATGTATGGGTATTTACGGCTGGACGGACGCATATCGTCAAGCTGAATCTTTTCCAGGGCACGTTTACGGGAAGTTGCCTGTTTGGACTTGGAAGCGTTGGCACTGAATCGGGAAATAAATTCCTGAAGTTCTTTGATCTTCTCTTCTTTTTTCTTGTTGGCTTCCTTCATCTGTTTGATGAGGAGCTGGCTGGACTCAAACCAGAAGTCGTAGTTTCCGGCATAGAGCTGAATCTTGCCGTAGTCGATGTCTGCTGTATGAGTACATACTTTATTTAAGAAGTAACGGTCATGGGATACAACGATGACAGTGTTGTCAAAGTTGATCAGGAATTCTTCGAGCCATTCAATAGCAGGCAGGTCAAGGTGGTTGGTAGGCTCATCCAGAAGAAGAATGTCCGGATTACCAAACAGTGCCTGCGCCAGAAGAACTTTGACTTTCTGGCTTCCTGTAAGGTCAGCCATCTGGGAATAGTGGAGATCGGTTTCAATTCCAAGACCATTCAGAAGAGTAGCAGCATCAGATTCTGCTTCCCATCCGTTCATCTCTGCAAATTCACCTTCCAGTTCGCTGGCACGGATACCGTCTTCATCAGTGAAGTCCGCTTTTGCATAGATAGCATCTTTTTCTTTCATGATCTCATACAGTCTCTTGTTACCCATGATAACAGTATCCAGAACTGTATATGCATCATATTTGAAGTGATCCTGCTGCAGGAAAGAGAGACGCTGGCCCGGAGTGATAACAACGTCACCGTTGGTAGGCTCTAACTGTCCGGAAAGGATTTTAAGGAATGTGGACTTACCGGCACCGTTTGCACCGATGAGACCGTAGCAGTTGCCCTCAGTAAATTTGATATTTACATCTTCGAAGAGGGCCTTTTTACCTACGCGCAATGTAATATTGTTTGCTGAAATCATATCATACCTCTTTTTCGTGAAATTATTGTTTTGCAGTAACTGTCCGGCAGATTGTTTATGGAAAACGTATCTTTCGCAGGAAACAGTTACATTATTTCCTATTATATAAGTTACAACCGTTTATCATTGTACCGTAAATTGGGAAATTTGCAACTGTTTTTTGCTTTTTTGGGTTCTTTTATTTACAAAAAAAAGAAGCACTGTTATAATATAGAATAAATATAGCCTCTTGACGGACAGAAATATGAGGCATTGATATGACAGAAATAACGATTACTGTTTCCATTGTTTTATGCAAAACAGCGATGTGGACAGTAAAGGATAATTAATTTTAGAGAGGTTGCAAAGACTATGTTTATTACAAGAGAGTGCGATTATGCAGTTCGAGTGGTACGTGCGCTTTGGGGAGAGAGCAGACTGAGCGTATCCGATATCTGTGAGAAAGAAGCAATCACAGCTCCTTTTGCCTATAAGATTCTGAAGAAACTTCAGAAGGCAGAGATCGTGAAGGGATACAGAGGCGTACATGGTGGTTATTCTCTGAACAGGGGACTGGATGAGTTGACTTTATATGAGGTTTATTCAGCGATTGATCCAGATATGTTTATCATCGAATGTCTGGATCCGAAATATAACTGTGTCAGAGACGGACAGGATGGATTGCCATGTCTGGTACATAGAGAATTGTTATCTGTACAGGATGAACTGATAAGTCTCCTTAAGAGAAAAACAATACAGCAGATCATGGAGGAGGCGTAGAGTCTCCTTTTTTTACTTTTATCTGCCTGATTTGTCCGAAATTTGGCATATCTGCATAATGTTAGTTATATGCAACTCGAAAAATGCACATATTTGCTACTGAAATAACAGAAAATCTCTGCTTTGTACCTCAGAAGATACAAAATATGTCAAAACAAATTGGACACAGGCAGAAGATTATGTTATAATCTACAATGAAATTTGAGGTATATTTTACTTATGCCTTGAAATAAATAATTAATTTTCATCAACCTTTAAGGAGGAAAAACAAACTATGGCAAGAAAGATGAAAACCATGGATGGTAACCATGCAGCTGCTCATGCTTCATATGCATACTCAGATGTAGCCGCTATTTACCCGATCACTCCTTCATCTGTTATGGCGGAAGCAACAGATGAATGGGCAACCCAGGGAAGAAAGAACATTTTCGGACAGGAAGTTCAGGTAACTGAAATGCAGTCTGAGGCTGGTGCAGCAGGTGCTGTACACGGATCTCTGGCAGCAGGTGCTTTAACAACAACATATACAGCATCTCAGGGTCTGTTACTTATGATCCCGAACCTTTACAAAATTGCCGGTGAGCAGTTACCTGCAGTATTCAACGTATCTGCACGTGCACTTGCTTCCCACGCACTTTCAATCTTCGGTGATCACTCCGACGTTATGGCCTGTCGTCAGACCGGATGCGCAATGCTCTGCGAATCTTCTGTACAGGAAGTTATGGACTTAACACCTGTTGCTCACCTTTCAGCAATCAAAGGTAAAGTTCCGTTCATCAACTTCTTCGACGGATTCCGTACATCTCACGAGATCCAGAAGATCGAGACATGGGATTATGAAGATCTGAAGGATATGGCAGATATGGATGCAATCGCTGCATTCCGTAACCATGCCCTGAATCCGAATCACCCATGTCAGAGAGGTTCTGCTCAGAACCCTGATATCTTCTTCCAGGCAAGAGAAGCATGTAACCCATACTACGATGCTCTTCCGGCAGTAGTACAGGAATACATGGATAAAGTTAACGCTAAGATCGGTACAGATTACAAATTATTCAACTACTACGGAGCTGCTGATGCAGAACATGTAATCGTTGCTATGGGATCTGTAAACGATACAATCGAAGAAACAATCGATTATCTTGCAGCAGCAGGAAAGAAAGTCGGTGTTGTTAAAGTTCGTCTTTACAGACCATTCTGTGCACAGGCACTCATCGATGCAATTCCGGATTCTGTAAAACAGATCACAGTTCTTGACAGAACTAAAGAGCCGGGTGCACTTGGCGAGCCACTGTACCTTGACGTTGTAGCAGCATTAAAAGACAGCAAATTCGGCGGCGTAAAAGTATTCTCCGGACGTTATGGTTTAGGTTCCAAAGATACTACACCTGCACAGATCGTAGCTGTTTATGAGAACACTGCTAAAGAGAAATTCACAATCGGTATCGTTGATGATGTTACTAACCTTTCCCTTGAGACAGGTGCTCCGATCGTAACAACTCCTGAAGGAACAACAAACTGTAAATTCTGGGGTCTGGGAGCTGATGGTACAGTAGGTGCCAACAAGAACTCCATCAAGATCATCGGTGACAATACAGACATGTACGCACAGGCTTACTTTGATTATGACTCCAAGAAGTCCGGTGGTGTTACAATGTCCCACTTACGTTTCGGTAAAAAACCGATCAAATCCACATACCTGATCCACAAAGCAAACTTCGTAGCATGCCATAATCCATCCTACGTAAACAAATACAATATGGTTCAGGAACTTGTTGACGGTGGTACATTCCTCCTTAACTGTGCATGGGATATGGAAGGTCTTGAGAAACATTTACCAGGACAGGTAAAAGCTTTCATCGCTAACCACAATATCAAATTCTACACAATCGACGGTGTTAAGATCGGTATTGAAACTGGCATGGGACCAACACGTATCAACACAATCCTTCAGTCTGCATTCTTCAAACTTACAGGAATCATTCCGGAAGAGCAGGCAATCGACCTTATGAAAGCTGCTGCTAAGGCAACATACGGACGTAAGGGTGATGATGTGGTACAGAAGAACTGGGCAGCTATCGATGCCGGTGCTAAACAGGTTGTTGAGATCCAGGTTCCGGAAAGCTGGAAAGATGCTGAGGACGAAGGTCTTCATATGACTCATGCAACAGAAGGACGTCAGGACGTTGTTGATTTCGTTAACAATATCCAGGCTAAAGTTAATGCTCAGGAAGGTAACTCCTTACCTGTATCTGCATTCAAGGATTATGTAGACGGTACTACACCATCAGGTGCAGCTGCATATGAGAAACGTGGTATCGCAGTTAACGTTCCTGTATGGAATCCGGAAAACTGTATCCAGTGTAACAGATGTGCTTATGTCTGCCCGCACGCAGTTATCCGTCCTGTAGCTCTGACAGCTGAAGAAGCAGCTAATGCTCCTGAAGGCATGAAGACATTAGACCTTACAGGTATGAAAGAATATAAATTCACAATGTCCGTATCCGCACTTGACTGTACAGGATGTGGTTCTTGTGTAAACGTTTGCCCAGGTAAGAAGGGTGCGAAAGCACTTGCTATGGAAAACCTTGAAGCAAACATGGGAGAGCAGAAATACTTCGATTACGGTGTAACCCTTCCGGTTAAAGAAGATGTTATCGCTAAATTCAAAGAGACAACTGTTAAGGGAAGCCAGTTCAAACAGCCGCTTCTTGAGTTCTCAGGAGCTTGTGCTGGATGTGGTGAGACACCTTACGCAAAACTGATCACTCAGCTTTTCGGTGACAGAATGTTTATCGCTAACGCAACAGGCTGTTCATCAATTTGGGGTGCAACTGCTCCTGCAACACCTTATACAAAGAATAAGAAGGGTTACGGTCCTGCTTGGCAGAACTCACTCTTTGAAGATAACGCAGAGTTTGGTCTTGGTATGGCTCTCGGTCAGAAGGCTATCCGCAACAGACTTATCGAGTATGTTGAGGGTATTCAGAAGGATACAGACAGCGCTGACCTTAAGACAGCTTGTCAGAACTATCTCGACACAGTAACAGATTCAACTTCAAGCCGTCCTGCAACAGACGCTCTTATCGCTGAACTCGAAAAGAACACAGAGGATGCAAAGGTTGGCGAACTTGTTAAGAAAACACTCGTTGACAAGGACGAACTTGCTAAGAAGTCAATGTGGATCTTCGGCGGTGACGGTTGGGCTTACGATATCGGTTTCGGTGGTCTTGACCATGTAATCGCATCAGGCGAAAATGTTAATATCCTCGTATTCGATACCGAGGTTTATTCTAACACAGGCGGTCAGGCTTCAAAGGCTACTCCTGTAGGTTCGGTTGCACAGTTTGCCGCTGCAGGTAAGGCTGTTAAGAAGAAAGACCTTGCCGCTATTGCAATGAGCTACGGCTATGTTTATGTTGCACAGTGCGCTATGGGTGCTGACAACAATCAGGTTCTCAAGGCTATGGTTGAGGCTGAAAGCTACAACGGTCCGTCACTCGTAATCTGCTACGCTCCGTGTATCAACCACGGTATCAAGGGTGGCATGGGCATTGCTCAGCTTGAGGAGAAAAAGGCTGTTGAGGCAGGTTACTGGAATATCTTCCGTTACGATCCTCGTCTTGCAGACGAAGGAAAGAATCCGTTCATGCTTGACGGTAAAGCTCCTTCTGCATCATATCGTGACTTCATCATGGGAGAAGTTCGTTATAACTCACTCACTCGTTCATTCCCCGAAAGAGCAGAAAAACTCTTTGAAAAGGCTGAAAAGGTTGCTGCTGATAAGTATGCTCACCTTGAAAAGCTTGCAAGCCTTCCCGATGCCGAATAATTTTGGCTAAAGCTTGTACAAAGTGAATATGTGAATAAATAAAAAATTCTCCCGAATATGGCATTTGCCGTGTTCGGGAGAATCTTTTTTAATTGAAAATGTAAAATGGAAAATTGAAAATTATGGTCAGCGGTGTGCCACCGCAGTCCTTTCGGGAAGACAGTCTTGTTAATGAGAGAGTGAATATGCCCGAGTGTAGGTATGCAATGTTTGTACAAATCTGTATGGGCGAACACGGTGTCAAGTGCAACATGGTAACCACCTGTGCAAGGACATGGTATACAAATTCATAATCTTGAAATCTTGCGGTGAATACGCTTGCCGGATGACGAGTCATACTCAGCAA
>OHCA01000497.1_pt1 | contig 26617 bp, 19 predicted proteins | sample 1577541 | NCBI WGS metagenome assembly OHCA01 (sample SAMEA3879598, study PRJEB24766) | human gut metagenome | biome: human-associated habitat; feature: feces | place: USA | collected 1985/1987 | reverse complement strand
CCTGCCCCCCACGGGCGGCCTCGGCTTCGGCGTGGATCGTCTGGTCATGCTGCTGACCGACAGCGCGTCGATCCGTGACGTGCTGCTGTTCCCGACAATGAAGCCGCTGGACTCCGACAAGAAGGTTTCCAAGGAAGTTTCGGCTCCTGCGGAGGCTGCTCAGGCGGCTCCTGAAGTCCCCGAAAAAATTGATTTTTCCAATGTTCAGATCGAGCCACTGTTCCAGGATCAGGTCGATTTTGACACCTTCTCTAAGAGTGATTTCCGTGCCGTGAAGGTTAAGGAATGCGAAGCCGTGAAGAAGTCCAAAAAGCTCTTAAAGTTCGTTTTGGATGACGGAACCGGCACAGATCGGGTCATTTTGAGTGGTATTCACGAGTATTATGAGCCGGAAGAGCTGGTTGGAAAGACCTGCATCGCCATTACGAACCTCCCGCCCCGCCCCATGATGGGTATCGACTCCTGCGGCATGCTCATCTCCGCCGTGCATCACGAAAACGGCGAGGAAAAGCTCCATTTGCTGATGGTGGATTCCCACATTCCGGCAGGCGCAAAGCTCTATTGATTGCCCCCTGATCGGGCTAAAAAAGCCTCTCGTACACCAATCCGTACACCAATTTACACCAAGGGTGCACCACGGATGCCGAGAAAAATGTGCGATTGAATTTCAGCCTCGCAGAAGCGATTCTGCGGGGCTGTTTTTTTGAAAACTATATATTCAGATATGAGACTCGGTGAGAAATCACCGGGTCTTATTTTTTGCGCTCACTACGCCTACTAAACAGGCGCAGTGGGCGCTTTTTTGTTTTCTAAAACCGGCACAAAAAATTTTTTTGAAAAAGTGTGGGAATCTCGCAAAAAAATTCGGCAAAGAGAAAGTGAGAAGGCGAAAAGCCTTCCGGGAACCTTGAAAATTTCATATACATTCATCAGATACATTCCTTGAGCCAACAGCCAAATGAAGGTACGCCAAGACCCACCTGCCGCTAACGGTATCAGCGGGACAAAAGGTGGAGAGCGACCCCGAAACCATTCTGAAATATCTGGCAGCTACGGATACGGCCACGACAGGCTTAGGGTATAATGATACTTTTCTACGGAACCGGCGGAGTACCCGGCGGGGGTGAGATTCCCATGGACCCGATTCGCTATCGGGCATCTGATGACTTCCTTTTCTGCATTTAGGGTTCGAGGAAAAATGAAATGCAGCGACGAAAGCCCCAAAGGATGCTTTGAGGCTTTCGTGGATCAGCAATGATTCAATACTTTGAAAGGAGGATAACCCCATGGAAAAATGTAAGGTGATCGCCATCACAAATCAGAAGGGCGGAGTCGGTAAGACAACAACCACAGTCAACCTCGGCGTGGGTCTTGCAGCTGCCGGTAAAAAGGTTTTGCTGGTCGATGCTGACCCACAAGGTAGCTTGACGGTGAGCCTCGGAGTGAAAAATTCGGACGCTCTTGATGTGTCGCTTTCGTCCCTTATGCAGTCGCTCATGGAAGATGAACGGCTTTCGGGCAATGCGATTATCAAGCACAAAGAGGGTGTGGATTTACTCCCCTCAAACATTGAACTTTCCGGCATAGAAACAGGACTGTTCAATGTAATGAGCCGTGAGTATGTTCTGAAAAACGCCATCGAAGGTATGAAACAGAATTACGACTACATCCTCATTGACTGTATGCCATCTCTGGGAATGATGACGATCAATGCGCTCGTTGCTGCAGACAGTGTGATTATCCCATCTCAGCCGAACTTCCTGTCAACCAAAGGACTTAACTTGCTTCTGCGTTCGATATCGAAGATCAAACGGCAGATCAATCCCAGACTAAGGATTGACGGTATTTTGCTGACGATGGTAGATAATCGCACCAACAATGCAAAAACGATCATTTCATCGCTCCGTTCCACAGTCGGAGAAAACATCCGGGTGTTCCATTCCGAGATTCCGTTTTCGGTAAGAGCGGCGGAGTGCAGTCTGTATGGTGAAAGTATATTCTCTCATGACAGAAGCGGCAGGGTTGCAGCGGCGTATGCGGCGTTGACGAAGGAGGTGACTTTGATTGAAGAACGTGCCAAAAATCGATCTGGGTCTGACCGGGTACGATGAGTTATTCATGAATGACACGGAGCGAATGGAAACCAAGCTCCCCCATATTTATGATATTCCTCTTGAGCTGATTGACGATTTTCCCGACCATCCTTTTAAGGTTAGAGATGACGAGGATATGATGCAGCTTGTGGAGAGTGTCAAAGGGCGTGGAATCATTACTCCTGTCACCCTTCGACCCAAAGAAGATGGACGATACGAAATCGTATCGGGTCATCGCCGCAAAAAGGCTTGCGAACTTGCCGGGTTTGAAACCGTAAAAGCAGAGGTGCGGGAAATGACCCGTGATGAGGCCATCATCCTGATGGTCGAAAGCAATTTCCAACGGTCGCAGATACTGCCCAGCGAAAAAGCCTTTGCTTATAAGATGAGGCTGGAAGCGATGAAACGACAAGGACAGCGTACAGATTTAACTTCTGTGCCAGTGGCACAGAAGTCGAAAACAGCTCGTGAGGAACTCGGTGAGCAAGTTGGTGAAAGCCAAGACCAAGTTCGCCGGTATATCCGCCTGACAAACCTTGTGCCGGAGCTTCTTGACCTTGTGGACGAGGGCAAAATCAAAATGCGTCCTGCGGTGGAGCTTTCCTATTTGGACGAGGACAGCCAACGGGCGGTGGTTGATGAAATCGACCTGAACCAAGCCACACCTTCCCACGCACAGACCATTCGGATGCGCCAGTTCTTCACGGACGGCAAGCTCACGCCGGAGGTGGTGTCCGCCATTATGAGCGAGGAAAAACCAAATCAACGGGAGAAGATCGTCCTGCGTGGGGACAAGGTGCGAAGTCTGATTCCGAAGAATGTCCCCGTAAGCCAAACGGAGGATTATGTGGTCAAAGCACTGGAGCATTACAGCCGCTTTCTTCGTCAGCGGGCAGAGCGTGACAGCCGATAGACACACGGAGTATGTTTCCTGCCGTCCCCTTCCTCACACTCCAACCCCTGAGAACTACCAGACTATCCGAAATAAACTATCTCCTGATTTATCTCTATCTCTCTAAGCTAAATCTATCTAAGAGCAAACGGAGTTCGCACAATTCGGAAAACTGCGTTTTGGCGGTATGATGAAAAGTTGCGCTTCAAAACGCACCTTTGTCGGAGCAGTTCTCATCGGGTAGAATGTGGTCGAAGGGAGTGAAGCGTATGAAATCCAAAATCGCAGTTCTTTTTCTCATTGTCCTTTTGTGTCTGACTACGGGATGCAACAACGCCTCGCATATTGCAGAACAGCCCGCCCCGGTTTCTTCTTCGGGAAGTAACGAAGCCCCTGACCAAGCGGAAACGGCGCAGGCAACAGAGAAAACGGAGGTTGAACAGCCCCGAAGTTCAGAGCCGAAAGACGATAGCCATTCATCAGAAGCAACGGTAAGCGTATCGGAAAGTGGTATTCAAACAAAACCGGCATCCGAACAGCCTAACAGCGGCGCAACGCCACCACAGGTAAGCGAACCGTCCAAGACACCTGACGAGTCCGTGCGCCAGCCGGAAGCCTCTGCACCGTCCGAAAAGGAACAGCCCACACCTCCGGCAACGGAAGAACCAAAGCCGGCAGATCAACCACAACCCACAGAGCCACCCAAGCAGGAATCCACAGAGCCGGCATTTGACATCAGCTACTGGATCAGTTTTGCCAAGAGCTATGCCGAGAGTGTCGGTCTTACGCTGAACAGCGAAGCTGTGTACTGCTGGGACAACCCCATTGATGCGGATGCAGGATGTATCTATCTGGAACGGGACATACAATCTCGACTCAATCGCTATGCGGCAGATGCGGGAATCACCGATGTGTGGGTCTGGTATGAGCCCGTCTCCGCTGGCAGCTATCTGATCTACATCGGATACGCATAAAACAAAACACTTTGAAATCAGCATCGCAGCAATGCGGTGCTTTTTTCGTATCTACAAGGAGGTACGCAAATGAAAAAACTCTATCGCAGAAGCATTTCAGGGCTTATGGCGCTGATGATCTGCTTCACAACCATTCTCGGCGGGGGTATCACCGCCTTTGCCGCTTCTTCTTCCGGCGAAGTGGCAAAATCCTATTCCATTGGCTTCCCCCGCAGTGGGGATGCTAATCTTGATTACAGCGGCACCTGGGGTCATGATGAGCTGCATTATATGAACGGCTGGACCTCCGGTGAGGCAACATGGATGACCACACTGCACACCATCGGTTCCTTCGATGGCCCTGCCTGCTACTGCATCGAGCCGGGTGTTCCCCGTCTGCTGGAGAAAACCTATACAAGATACGGCGAGGATTATTGGAAGAACTATCCATCTGATTACAACAGCACGATTGATGCCGATACCATCAAGACACTGCTGGGTAGAATCATGCAGTATGGCTATCAGGGCGATCTATCCCTCGATTGGCGCTCGCAGAATGAATCCGATGCCGACAAAATGGCGCACATGATGGCTACGCAGGTGCTGGTATGGGAAACGGTCGTCGGAGAGCGGGACGCAAACTTCAACCATGTTGACCCCGGCAGTGCTGATGCTGTGAAATCCGTGTACCGCACTTCTCACCCGCTGTATAGTCGTTTCTCTGCTTACTATGACAGCATCGAAGCCAGCGTTCAGAGCCACACGGTCATTCCCAGCTTCATGAGCAAGACTCCCAACAAGGCGCAGACGGTCGAGCTGAAATGGGACGGTAGTCAGTACACAGCTGCCTTGACCGACAGCAATCATGTGGTATCGGACTATACCTTCAGCAGCAACCTGTCCGATATTGTCTTTACGACCAATGGTGACACGCTGACCATTACCGCAAAGACTGCTCCTGCGGAACCTGTGGCCATCTCCGCCAGCAAGAACAATATTCGCAAGGGCGTTGTCGTATGGAGCGATGGTCACTATGGGCCTGACGGAACCATGCAGGATGCGGTCACTTACGCAGCCACGGTTATGGACCCTGTGCAGGCGTTCCTCAATCTGAAGGTGTCCTACGGCTCTGCCAAGATCGTCAAGACCTCGGAGGACGGCAAGGTGGATAACCTCACCTTTACCGTTACCGGCAACGGCGTCAATCAGACCGTCAAGACCAACTCCAAGGGCGAAATTCAGATCGACAACCTGATGCCCGGCGTTTACACCGTGACCGAGATGGATTACGACAAGTATGAGCCGCAGGAGTCCCGCCGTGTGACAGTGGTTTCCGGTCAGGTTTCTACCGTAAACTTCAACAACAAGCTCAAGCGTGGAGATTTGCAGGTCATCAAGTCCTCAGAGGACAATCTCAATGAGGGCGTGACCTTCCATCTGTACGGTACTTCTCTTTCCGGCGTTGCCGTGGATGAATATGCCGTCACGGACGCAAACGGCGTGGCGACCTTTGAAGATGTCCTTATCTCCGGTTCCACACCTTATATCGTGGAGGAAGTGGACACTGCTGTTCGCTATGTTGTTCCCGAAGCGCAGTCTGCGCCTATCAACTGGAACGAGGTCACGAACCGTAGCTTCCTCAATATTTTGAAGAAGTTTTCCGTGACCGTTACCAAGAGCGACGCTGAAACCGGCACGGCGCAGGGTGATGCTTCTCTTGCCGGTGCTGTTTACGGCATCTATAAGGGCGAAACCCTTGTGGATACCTACACCACCGACAAAAACGGGCAGTTCGTTACCAAGGAATATATCTGCGATAACGACTGGACGGTGAGAGAAATAACTCCCTCTGAGGGCTATCTGCTTGACACCACCGTTCATAAGGTCGGTGCAGAGCCGCAGCTTTATACCGTGGAGCATAATCAGACGGCAAATGATGTGACCGAGCAGGTTGCAAAGGGCAATATCGCCATCATCAAGCACACCGATAACGGTGAAACACAGATTGAAACACCCGAAAGCGGCGCAGAGTTTGCTGTGTACCTGAAAGCCGCAGACAGCTACGAGGTTGCCGAGGACACCGAGCGTGATTATCTCACCTGTGATGAAAACGGCTTTGCTCAGACAAAGGATATGCCTTATGGCATCTACACCGTCCATCAGGTGTCCGGCTGGGAGGGCAGCGAGCTGATGCCCGACTTTGATGTGTTCATTTCTCAGAATGGGGCGACTTATCGATACCTTATCAACAATGCACCCTTTAACAGCTTCATCAAGATCGTGAAGCAGGACGCAGAAACCGGAAAGACCATTCCTTACGCCGGCGCAGGATTCAAGATTTATGACCCGGACGGTAATCCCGTAACAATGACCTTCACTTACCCGACGCCCACCACCATTGATGTGTTCTACACCAATGCAGAAGGTTCTCTTGTCACGCCGGAAAAGCTGTCTTTTGGAAAGGGATACTCTATTGTCGAGGTACAGGCTCCCTACGGCTATGTCCTTGATGAAACGCCCGTGTACTTCGATGTCACGGAGGATAATTCCACAGAAGAAAGCGGGGTTACGGTAGTAAAAGTGGATAAGCCCAATATGGCACAGAAAGGCACCATCACCGTGGAAAAAACCGGCGAGGTGTTCTTCGGCGTTTCCGTCATCGGCGGCGTAGATGAAAGCGGAAACGAACTGCCCACCATCTATCAGCCGCAGTATGAAAAGCGTGGACTTACCGGTGCGGTCTATGAGATCATCGCCGCAGAGGATATTATCACGCAGGACGGCACTGTCCGAAATCAGAAGGGTGAGGTCGTGGACACCGTTACAACCGATGCAACCGGCACAGCCGTGAGCCGTGAACTCTATCTCGGCAAATATGAGGTTCGTGAGATCACTGCACCCCACGGGATGGTGCTAAACCCGGAACCTCACTGCGTCGAGCTTGTTTACGCCGGTCAGAATGTTGCCGTAACGGAAACGGCGACTTCGTTCGAGAACGAGCGTCAGAAGGTGGAAATCAGCCTTGTAAAGTCCATCGAGCAGAATGAGCACTTCGGCATTGGCAATAACGGTGAAATGAAGAACATTTCCTTTGGGTTGTTTGCCGCCGAGGAAATCGTATCTGCCAGCGGAACTTCCATTCCCGCAAATGGTCTTGTTGAGATCATCTCTCTGAATGAGGACGGAACGGCAAAGGTTAAGACCGACCTTCCTTTTGGAAGCTACTATGTGCAGGAGCTTGCTACCGACAATCACTACAAGCTCTCCGATACCAAGTATCCCGTAACCTTTGCGTATGTCGGTCAGGATACAGCGGCTGTAAAGATTGCTGTCAATGATGGGAATGCTGTTGAAAACAAGCTGATCTACGGTTCTGTTTCCGGCAAGAAGGTCGATGAAAACGGCAGTGCTCTCGGCGGTGCGCTGATCGGACTGTTCCGCACGGATGACGACGAGTTTACAAAGGAAAACGCTCTGATGACTACCACTTCTGCTGAAGATGGTAGTTTTTCTTTTGAGAACATTCCTTACGGCACTTGGTATGTCCGTGAGATCGAACAGCCCGCCGGCTTCGTGCTGGACGATACCATCTATCCCGTGACCATCGGCGCAGACGGTCAGGTCGTGGAGATCGAAATCGTCAATGAGTATGTCCGTGGCAACATCCATCTGACCAAGGTGGATTCCGAATATCCTGACAATAAGCTAACCGGAGTGACCTTTGAGGTCTATAAGGACAGTAACGCAAACGGCAAGCTGGACGACAGCGATGAGCTGCTCGGCACACTGACCGAAAAGGAAATCGGTGAATACGGTATGAATGACCTGTTCTACGGTCGCTACTTCGTCAAGGAAACCAAAGCCCCGGAGGGTTTTGTCCTCGATACCGGCGTGTATGAAGTGATGATCGACACCAACGGCAAGACCTACGAGGTGGAGAACAAGGCAGGTGTCGGCTTCGTCAATGATGCTATGCGTGGCAACCTGAAAATTGTCAAGACCTCCTCTGACGGCAAGGTCAAGGGCTTCGCTTTCCGCATTACCGGTGCAAATGGCTATGACATTATCCTTGAAACCAACGACAAGGGTGAGATCTTCATTGACGGGCTTCGCATCGGGGACTACACCATTTCTGAGGTAAGCAACTCGGCTTCTTCGATGTATGTCCTGCCTGCCGACAAGAAGGCAACGGTCAAGCTCGGCTCCACAACCATTGTGGAGATGCACAATGTTCTGCGTGATACTCCCAAGACCGGAGACACTACCAATCTGCCGCTGCTCTATGCCCTTGCAGGTCTGTCCGCAGTGGGCATCGCTGTGTGCGGCGTTATCGGATTTAAGAAAAAGAAGAAGGAGGATCGTAACTAATGGAACCGAAAACCATCGTGGCTATCATGCTGGTAGCCTTTATCATCGGCGGCTTTATCTTCTTGCAGATTAGATCGAAAAACAAGAAGTGAGCTGATTATCCAAGGGGCGGAGCAAAAACTCCGCCCCTTTTCTACTACCCGAAGGAGGGAACTGATGAATCAACAGAAAACCGTGGAGAGCCGTGTGCTTTCTATCTTGAAGGACTGTCCGAGAGCAAGGTTCGACGATATGATCCTTATTATGCACTACTACAACCGCTATGCGACTTATCTCAGAGCCGGCGAACTGCCTCTCAATGACCTTGCATTCAACTACAAAGTCTACGGACTGCCGTGCTTTGAAACCATCCGCAGGGCAAGGCAGCGTGTGCAGTCGCTTTTTCCGGAATACTCCCGCAATGCCGAGCAGAATGATATGGTTATCATCATCGGCATTCTCTGAGGTAACGGCTATGGAAAATGAAAAGAGAAAGGTCGGTGATTACACCGTCCTCTGTGCCGTGAATATCGGCGCCCGTGAAATCATCCTTGCCGAGAATGAGCAGAGTACCAACGGAGAACGCTTCCTCTGCTGCTACGGAGAGCGCAACGACATCTTTGAGAAGTTTACCGAATGTGCCGTTGGCGACGACTATATTGATGCGGCACTATTCTTTGCAGAGCGTATCAAGAAAGATGCCGAGCAGTTTCGGGCTGAGGTTGAAAAGCTGGATATTCCTGTGACGGTTATCACCCAAGCGGACTGCATCCCCGACCACTATAAGAACGACATCAACGGCAAAATCATCGCCATCAACCCGGCTGTCCTCAAGCCGGAGTATCAAAGAGCAGATCGACAGCTTTTCCTTGTGACCGGCGGCTTCGGCGCTTCGGCAAATGCCCGTGGCAGTGCCGTATTTTGCAAAAATCTCTATGACGGCAAGAATACCCGTTATGAGCGTATGGATGTGCTGGGGGAAGTAAAGCCGGAGCGTATGCCTGATTGGGCAAAAGAAAAAGCGGCTGCTTTTAGCCGCACAATTCAAGGAAAAGACCACGAGCGATAAGGAGGCAGATTTCTATGGCAACAAAGAAAACCGCAGCCGAACAGGGCTTGCAGCAAAAAATGAAGGTGCTGGCAAAGCTCTTTGACGCAGGCTGTAAAACCGAAAAGGATTTGAAGGCGCTGACCTTGCCGACGATTCTGAAAATCCCCGATGTGACCGTTCCGGATATGACGGTCATCACCGAGCTTCAGGAGCAGGTTGCAAAGAACCGCCTTTTCTCATACTTGGGAGGTGGAGCAGATGAGCCAAGCGACACGACCGAATGACCGCCACATCATTTGGAGCAACCAAAACCTTGATGTGGACGACTGGCGAGAGGACTACAAGGAGTTCCTTGAAGCCAACGAGCTGGACGATGACCCGAATGATGAGCAGGCACTCTATGAGTGGATGGAGGAAACCAATTACGACTACCTCTCCGATGAGCGAGTCAACCTGAATGTTCAGCTTTCCCAGCCGATCATTGTCATTGGCGACATCGGCAGATGGAACGGCAGAGTGATGGGCTACAAGGACATCCCCTCCGGCAACATCCGAGATTGTCTGTATGCCGACACCGACTATACCGAATGGTATGTAGATCAATACGGCGACCTCCGTGCCGATGCTACTCATCACGACGGCACAAATCACTATCTCTACCGTGTGTTCAAAGACGGCGTTTCCGAAACGCAGATGGAGAACCTGAGAGATAAAATCTATCACGGCAAAGCCACACGAGCCGATATTACCCGGCTGACCCGGCGACTTGGGGATGAGATCGCCGCCGTTTACGGCTTTGACATCCCGAAACAAAGAGTATCTCAAGAGAGGAGTGAGCGATAATGGTAGATTTCACACTGCGACCGCTGACCGTTCCCGAACGCAAATACACCTACGCTCAAAGCTCGCAGCTTCAAGGGCAGACAGGCAATATCGGTTATCTGCGTGGGGACTTCGGCTCAAGCGGCGATCAGTTTTATACCACTTGGTTTGATACCCGACCGCAATGGAAAAGCGATGAGTTCAAGCGGGACTTGGATGATGTAATCAACGCCCTGCGCTCCGAGGAGTACGGACTGCTTCAAAGCCGTTCTCAGTTGGTGCGTTATGGGCGTGAGAACAAGGAAAGCGAAATGCAGGGTGCTTATACCACTGAGTTCGGCTTCCGAGCAGATACCGAGAAATATGCGTTCGTGCTTCGCTGTAATCCAACGAGGGGCGACTATAACTTCTACTGCCTCTGCTATGTAAAGGAATGGCTGGACAAGCACATCGAAGAAGCCAACCGGGATATTCGCTTTATTGACAGCCACTATAAAGAGCTGTTCCGTATCCCGGACGGAGAGCGCATCATTGTGACCGACCGTGACGGTAAGACGGAAAGCTATCCCTGCCGCTATATTGACAACTATCACACAGAGGTTGGACGCAATCTCTTTCACATTTGCGAGTTTGCCGAGCGTATGGAGCAAGGCGGCTGCATCTACGCCCCAATGGAGCCGCCCTTGCCTCCGATGTGCTATTCCATACTCCCGTCTACCGGCGAAGTCATTCAAATCGACCGCTGGCAAAAGGGCTATACCGCCACAAGGTTTAATGACGGAAACCGTGCAGAGAACGAAGCAATTAAGGATAAGTTCAATGAGAAGCTGGGTGTCAGCAAGGCGCAGGAGCAGGCAATGCTTGCCGGTTCTATGATCCGGTGGGACTCCATTGCCGCCAAACCCAAGAGCTATGATGAGAACGGCAAAGCTATCAAGCCAAAAGACTATGAACGATAAGGAGGTGTCCGCCGATGGCACGAAAATACGACTTCATTTCGGAGCTGTATAACCGAACCTGTAAAACGGTCGTTGCAAACCCCGCAAGCTGGGAAGCGTTTCTGCGCTCTGCCTGCTACAACTACCGTCTGCGTTTTGATGAACAGCTTTTGGTTCACGCACAGCGACCGGACGCCACCGCCGTTCTTCAGATCGACGACTGGAACCAAAAGTTTGGGCGATGGGTCAATCGTGGAGCACACGGCATTGCCGTCTTTGAGGATGCCGACCAACGCCGCCAGCGGCTTGTCCACTACTTCGATATTTCCGACACGCATCCCAGCCGCTTTTCCCGCAGAGTTCCCATTTGGCAAATGCGGGACGAATACACGGCAGAAGTGATCGACACGCTGGAAAGCACCTTCGGAGAGTTGAACGACAAGGAAACCCTTGCCGTTGCCATCGAGTCGGCGGCGAGAAATGCCGTAGAGGACAACATCCCCGACTATCTCTCTGATCTGATCTACAGCGTGAAAGACAGCTTCTTGGACGGCGTATCCGAAGAAGAAATCACCCACATTTTCAAAAAAGCGGTGAGAAACAGCGTCGCCTATATGACGATGACCCGCCTGGGCATTGAAGCCGGAGAATACTTTGAACCCGATGACCTTCGGGATGTGGTGAATTTTACGACCCCTGCCACATTGAACGCCCTCGGCTATGCCACCAGCGATATTGCGGAGATGGGACTTGCGGAGATTTCCCGCACCATTCTTGCCCTCGACCGTCAAAATCGCATAATTGCAGAGAAAACCAAAGCCGATTACAATGTAGGCAAAGAAAAAACCGAAAGGAGTCCTGACGATGAACGAGATCACTTACACGAGGCAGGGGGATTATCTGCTCCCCGATCTGACAATGCCGGAGCAGCCGGAGCTGTCGATGGGCAGGTACGCCCGGATGCGGAAGAAGTTCCTGAAGGAGCATCACAAGGTACGCTACTACAACCTGCTGACGAGCTGCGCCCTGAACGAGCATCTGAACGACACGGAGCGCAGAGCGAACGAGATGGAACAGATGCTGACGGAGCAGATGGCAGCGTCGGAGGGCGTCACGGAGAATCTGAAAGCGACGGATATGATGAGCTGGGTTCGGAAGATGAACAGTATCCGGAGCCGGGTTCAGGAGATCGTGATGGCGGAGGTAATCTTCGCTTAGACTACTACGACCGAAGCCACGAGGATAAAAGCCTGCCGTTCTTTGGCGGCGATGATACGATTCGTGAAATCCTCGGCACCACGCCGCACCTGAAGGCAAGCAAGGACGAGATACGGGCATTCTTTGAAGCTACCGCTGATGAGAACGCCCGTATTTCTTATATCAAGCGCATTTTCAACAACGACTATACCGAGGTCATTCTGAGCGATGGACGGCGTGTGGGCTACAAGACCTATCAGAATATGTTGCAGCTTTGGGAGGGCAGTTATCTCTCTCGCACAGCACAGAGTTTCTATGATTGGGGCGTAATTGCCCAGCATTTTGAAGCGATGCGGCTGCTTGGAGAGTTGCAGGATACAATGAAGCCGCTGCCGTCCATTGACGGGCAGTTGAGCTTGATGACAGCAGGAGCAGAGGAACGAAAGCCCTCTGCTTTTACTTTTTCTCAGGAGATCATCGACGCTGTGCTCACCCGTGGCAGCGGCATCTCCGAGGGGAAAATGCGAATCTATGAGCAGTTCCAAAAGAGCCTGTCTGCAAAGGAAAATGCCGACTTTCTGAAAAATGAATACGGCTGGGGCGGTGCTTATCCCGTAATCGTCGGAGCCGGTATTGATGAACAACACGACGGTAAGGGTATCCGTATTTCTAAAGGCATCGGAAACGATAAACCCCATATCGACCTGAAATGGAGTCAGGTGGAGAAGCGTATTGCCGAGCTGATAAAACTCGACCGTTACCTGAACCCCAAGGAAAAGGCACAGTACCCTGAGTGGCTGCAAAGGCAGGAGGAACGCCGTGTAGCACTTGCCGAGGAACGAAGGAACAGAGAAATCTTGTCCACCGAACCGTCCGAAAAGACGGAGCCGAAAAATGAGCGATATGAATACCATCTCGGCAGCACCGTCTATCTCGGCGCAAACGAGTATGAAATCCTGTCCTTTGATGATAAGCGTGTAATGCTCTATGATACGCAGTTTCCGCTTTTCAACAAGGAAATGACGAGAGCTGAATTCGACAGCAAGGTGCAGGAGAACCCGCTGAATGAGCATTTGAAGGTCGCTAAAAAACAGCCCGAAGAAAAGGCGGTCGAGTATGACATCGGGATGGGTTATCTCGGCAACGGACTGACCGTTTGGAACCGTGCCGTGGAGGTCAATGGGGACTATCAGAACATTGCCCACATCTCCCCCGAAGGTGAGATCACTTTCTATGTGCAGGACTTGCCGCAAAGCGTTGTGGAGCGTATCGAACAGGCGGCAGAAAGAGAAAAGTCAAAGGATGCTGCTTTGCCGGAGTTCTATCAGGCGTATCTTAAAACCAAAGCAGACAATCCGAGTAGCCTTTTGCTGTATCAGGTGGGCGATTTCTTTGAAGCCTATGCCGAGGACGCAGAGGTCGTCGGGACTGCTCTTGACTTGACGCAGACGACCCGTGCCGTCGATCACAACACCCGTGTCCCTATGGTGGGATTTCCGCAGCACCGCTTGGAAACCTACCTTACAATGCTGACCGACAGAGGGCACGATGTAGAGGTCAACGCTTTGGAGGACGGTAAACGCATTACCCGCACCGTGGTTTCCACCACGAAGGAAGCACCCATCGAGTCCAAACCTATCGGCAGGATCGACTATCTCGGCACGGACGGAAAGGTCGGTGAAAGCATCGAGTACACCAGTCCTTATCAGTTTGAGAAGGACATCAAGGAGGAAAACTACTACGGTGTGCCGATGAGTATTGTTCTGTATAAGGACAAAGACGGCAACACGATTCCGCACGGTTTTATCGCACAGCTTGACCCACCGCCCAAGGGCTTTGAGATCATCGACAGCCCGTATTTGCCGGAAAATGCTCTGGATAAAGCGAAGCATCTCATTGATGATTTTTGCCGTGAGGAGTATCAGCGTGAGGGCGGTGCGGATTACACCGACCTTACCAATGTAGGTATTGCCTATACCACCACAGAGGATGACAAGCACGAGATTCAGGCAAGGGTCAACCTTGTGGATTTCCGCATCGAAACTCTTGCGGATGGAAAAGTCGTCCGCAGTGAGCAGTATGCGTCCATTGAAGAACTGACCGAAAAAGGACTGCAAGCACTGTCCTTTGACGACCTTGTTTATCTCTCCGAGGAAGAACTGGCACAGACAGAAGTACCCCTTGCCCCTGCTTGGGAGCATCCGAAGAAAAGCCGGGTGCAGACCTTTGATATTCATCCCGAAATCCCAATGGCAGACCGTCATACCTTTGACCTTGCTTCTCACGAGGTCGAGGAGGTAAACAAGAAAGAACGCTTCCACCGCAACTATGCGGCGATCACCGTTCTGAAAAGGTGTCAGGAAGAAAACCGCTTCGCCACACCGGACGAGCAGATCATCCTCTCTAAATATGTGGGCTGGGGCGGTATTCCCGAAGCCTTTGATGAGCGAGCCGGTTCTTGGCAGACAGAGTTCAGTATGCTAAAAAACATCCTGACGCCGGAGGAATACGCTTCAGCAAGGGAAAGCACTCTGACCGCTTTCTACACGCCGCCAACGGTTATCAATGCCGTGTATAAGGTGATGAAACAGCTTGGCTTCCGTGAGGGCAACATCTTGGAACCGTCCTGCGGCATCGGGCATTTTATCGGTATGCTCCCCGAAGAAATGAAGGAAAGCAAGATCTACGGTGTGGAACTGGACACAATTTCTGCCGGTATCGCACAGCAGTTATATCAAAAGTCCTCTATTGCCGCACAGGGCTTTGAGGAAACCAACCTCCCCGACAGCTTCTTTGATGCCGTTGTGGGGAATGTCCCCTTCGGGGATTTCAAGGTTCCTGACAAGCGTTACGACAAGCACAAGTTCCTCATCCACGACTACTTCTTCGCCAAATCCTTGGACAAGCTCCGTCCGGGCGGCGTAATGGCTCTCATCACCAGCAAAGGAACGATGGACAAGGAAAACTCCGCTGTCCGAAAGTATATTGCTCAGCGAGCCGACCTGCTTGGTGCTATCCGTTTGCCGAACAACACCTTTAAGGGTAACGCCGGAACGGAGGTCGTTTCGGACATTCTTATTCTGCAAAAGCGTGACCGCATTGTGGATATAGAGCCGGATTGGGTACAGCTCGGCACGGATGAAAACGGTATCCTGATGAACAGGTGCTTTGTTGAGCATCCCGAAATGATACTCGGAGAGATGAAAATGGTGTCGGGGCGTTTCGGTCCCGAAGCCACCTGCGTCCCTTACGAGGGGGCAGACCTTGCCGAGCAACTCAGCGAAGCCGTTTCCAATATTCACGGTGAGCTGACCGCATATGAGGTGGAGGATGAGCTTGCAGAGGAGGACAATTCCATTCCCGCAGATCCCACCGTTCGCAACTTCTCCTATACGGTGCTGGACGATAAAATCTACTTCCGAGAAAACAGCCGTATGGCTCCGGTGGAGGTATCGGCTACCGCAGAGAACCGCATAAAGGGTATGATCCGCATCCGTGATTCGGTCAGAAAGCTGATCGAATTGCAGACGGAGGACTACCCCGACTCGGAAATTAAAGCGGAGCAGGAGCGATTAAACGCTCTTTATGATACCTTTTCCAAGCAGTACGGACTTATCAACAGCCGTGCCAACATCTCCGCCTTTTCGCAGGACAGTTCCTTTTCTCTGCTCTCGGCTCTTGAGGTCTTGGGCGATGAAGGACAGCTTGAACGCAAGGCGGATATATTCTACAAACGAACCATCAAGCCACACACCCCGGTCACTTCCGTAGATACCGCCAGCGAAGCGCTTGCTGTTTCTATGGGCGAAAAAGCCCGTGTGGATATGGATTATATGTGCGAGCTGACCGGCAAGACCGAAGAAGAAATCTTTGCAGACTTGAAGGGCGTTATCTTTCTGAATCCGATGCACGGGTACGGCAATTCCACACAGGCAAAGTACCTGATGGCGGATGAATACCTCTCCGGCAATGTCCGTGAAAAGTTGGCACTCGCCCGAAAGTCGGCGGAGCTTTACCCCGAAGATTACACCGTCAATGTGGAAGCACTGGAACGGGTGCAGCCCAAAGACCTGACCGCCAGCGAAATTGCCGTTCGGCTCGGTGCTACTTGGTTGCCGACCGAAATTGTCGAACAGTTTATGTTTGAGTTCTTGGGGACACCAAGGTACGCACAGTGGAACATCAAGGTTCACTTCTCTGCCTATACCGGCGAATGGAACATTGAGGGCAAGTCCTATGACCGCAGCAATGTGAAAGCATACAGCACCTACGGTACGGGGCGCATCAACGCCTATAAGATCATCGAGGAAACACTGAACCTGAAGGATGTCCGCATCTTCGACTATGTAGAGGACGCAGACGGCAAAAAGAAAGCCATTCTGAACAAGAAGGAAACGGCAATCGCACAGGCAAAGCAGGAGCTGATTAAGCAGGGTTTTCAGGATTGGGTTTGGTCTGACCCTGAACGCAGAGAACGGCTTTGCATCCTTTACAACGAGAAATTCAACAGCTTGCGTCCCCGTGAGTACGATGGAAGCCACATCGTTTTCAGCGGTATGAACCCGGAAATCGAGCTTCGGGAACACCAAAGAAATGCGGTGGCGCACATCCTCTACGGCGGCAATACGCTGCTTGCACACGCCGTTGGCGCAGGGAAAACCTTCGAGATGGTTTCGGCGGCGATGGAGTCCAAACGGCTTGGATTGTGCAGTAAATCCCTGTTTGTCGTACCCAACCACCTCACTGAGCAGTGGGCATCGGAGTTCTTACAGCTCTATCCCTCAGCCAACATTTTGGTGGCAACGAAGAAAGACTTTGAAACTAAGAACCGCAAAAAGTTCTGCGGAAGAATTGCCACCGGCGATTACGATGCCATCATTATCGGGCATTCGCAGTTCGAGAAAATACCGATGTCCATTGAACGGCAGCGGGCGATCCTCGAACAGCAGCTTGATGAAGTTACGGAGGGCATTACGGAACTGAAAAAGAACCGTGGAGATAACTTCTCCGTAAAACAACTGGAACGCACAAAGAAATCTGTCAAGCAGAAGCTCGATAAGCTCAACGACCAATCCAAAAAGGATGATACCGTGACCTTTGAGGAGTTGGGTGTTGACAGGCTCTTTATCGATGAGAGTCACTACTACAAGAACCTGTTTCTCTTTACCAAAATGCGAAATGTAGGCGGCATTGCTCAAACCGAAGCAATGAAGTCCAGCGACCTCTTTATGAAATGCAGGTACTTGGACGAGCTGACCGGAGGGCGTGGGACAGTGTTTGCGACAGGAACGCCGATCTCCAATTCGATGGTCGAGCTTTACACCATTCAGCGATACTTGCAGTACAACACCCTTGTTCAGAACAACTTGCAGCACTTCGATGCCTGGGCTTCCACTTTCGGAGAAACCATTACGGCAGTTGAACTTACACCCGAAGGAACGGGATACCGAGCCAAAACACGCTTTGCCCGCTTCTACAATTTACCGGAGCTGATGGCGATGTTTAAGGAAATCGCAGACATCAAAACAGCGGATATGCTTGACCTGCCAGTGCCGAAAGCGGTCTTTCACAACATCTCGGTGAAGCCCTCTGAAATCCAAAGGGATATGGTTGCGGGGCTTGCGGAAAGAGCCGAAAGGGTGCGGAACGGTATGGTTGATGCAAGAGTGGATAATATGCTCAAGATCACAAACGACGGCAGAAAGCTGGCACTTGACCAGCGGCTTATCAATCCGTTGCTCCCTGATTTTGAGGACAGCAAGCTCAACGCCTGCGTGGACGCTATGTTTGAAACTTGGGTGCGTGGCAGTGAGAAGCGGTTGACCCAGCTATTTTTCTGCGACCTGTCTACGCCGAAAAACGACGGCTCCTTCAATGTCTATGACGACATTCGACAGAAGCTGATTGCCCGTGGTGTACCCGCCGATGAGATCAAGTTTATCCACGAGGCGGATACCGAAGCAAAGAAGCTGGAGCTGTTCAAGAAGGTACGCCGAGGGGATGTCCGCATCCTGATGGGCAGTACGCAGAAGATGGGAGCCGGTACGAATGTGCAGAACAAACTTGCCGCATCCTCCGATCTCGATTGCCCGTGGCGACCCTCCGACTTGGAACAGCGGCTCGGCAGAAGTATCCGGCAAGGCAACGAAAATGCAGAGGTTCACATCTACCGTTTCGTGACGGAAGAAACCTTTGATGCCTACTTATATCAGCTCGTGGAAGGCAAGCAGAAGTTCGCTTCGCAGATAATGACCAGCAAATCACCGGTACGCTCCTGCGAAGATATTGACGAAACCGCACTGTCTTACGCTGAAATCAAAATGCTGGCGACCGGCAATCCCCACATCAAAGAGAAGATGGACTTGGACATTCAGGTTCAGAAGCTGCGGCTCTTAAAGTCCAGCTTCCTCTCCGAAAAATATGCTTTGGAGGATAAGATCATCAAGTTCTATCCGCAGGAGATCGCACGGCGGACGGATGTAATTGCGGGATTAAAATCCGATATTGAAAGAATGGCAGAGCACCCGAAGCCGTCTGATGAAACCTTTGTGGGTATGACGGTCAAGGGTGCTTTCTATTCAGAGAAAGCGGATGCCGGCAACGCCATCTTGGAGGCGTGTAAGGCAATGACGAATCCCGAACCCATTCCCCTCGGTGAGTACCGTGGTTTTACGATGGAGCTGTACTTTGAAGCAAGAGAATACAAAGTGCGGCTCAAGGGTGAGCTTGGTTATCCCGTAACCCTCGGCACGGACACCTTCGGTAATATCACCCGCTTGGATAATGCGCTGGAGGGACTTCCAAAGCGTTTGGAGATGAACGAAATGGAGCTTGATAACCTCAAAAAGCAGTTTGAAACTGCAAAGGTCGATGTGGAAAGACCGTTCCCGCAGGAGGAAGAATTGAAAGCTAAGACCGACCGGCTGAATGAACTCAACGCCCTGCTCAATGTGGATAAGCGTGAGAACGAGATCGTCGGCGGTGAACCCGATGAGGGTGAAGAACCGCCCGAAAAGAAACCGAGGGACTTGGAACGCTGACTAATGCGGTATGGGAATGATCTCATACTGCCGACACATAGCCGCTTGGTTTTCAAAAGAAATCAGGCGGCTATTTCTATTTTGAAGGAGGTGTTCGCTATGAGCGAAACAGATTACAACGCTCGCCTTTATGAGAAAATGAAAGCCGAGCAGGACAAATATCGGGACTGGCTGCTGCATCAGGAGCCGTCCGAAATCCTCAACCACACCTACGAATACACGATGCGGGAGGACATCGTAATGTGTATGGAGGAGCTGGAACTTGAGCCGGAAAAGGCAAGGGCTTTGCTTCGTTCCCCTTGTCCTCTGAGTGATGTGTATAAGGAGTTCCGGGACAGAGAAACCGAGCATATGGATACCATCCGGGACTCCATCGAAACGGAAGCGGACAAGAGCCTGCAACGGCAGGAGAAGAAACAGCAACGGGAAAGCAGGTGATTTTATGCCGTATATCCCACCGGAGGTGGTGGAACAGGCACGGCAAATCGATCTGCTGACCTATCTGCAAAGCTGTGAGCCGCAGGAGCTTGTCCGCATTTCCGGCAACAATTATACCACCCGCACCCACGATAGCTTGAAGATTTCTAACGGCAAGTGGATGTGGTGGTCACAACGCATCGGCGGCTACAATGCCCTTGACTATCTTGTGAAAGTCAAGGGCTGTTCTTTTGTGGAGGCGATTGAAACGCTGATGGGAAAGGCGGCGGTGATGCCGACGGTGACGGTCAAGCCCAAGCAGAAAACGGAGCCGAAGATCTTGCTTCTGCCGGATAAAAGTGCTTCCACAGAAAGAATTAAAGAGTATCTTTTCGGCAGGGGCATCGACTATGCCATCATCCAATACTGTATTGACAAGGGGCTGATTTTCGAGAGCTTGCCGTATCACAATCTTGTGTGCGTAGGCTTTGATGAGAAAAATACCCCTCGCTATGCTTCCTACCGAGCGACCAATGACCGCCGTATTTTGGGTGACTGCTCCGGCAGTGACAAGCACTATTCTTTTCGGATCGCAGACAGCGACAGCGGCACGGTGCATCTCTTTGAGTGTGCCATTGACCTGCTTTCCTATGCGACGCTTGAAAAGATGGCGGGCAGAGATTGGCGAAAAGACAACCTCGTTTCCCTCGCCGGTGTGTATCTGCCCAAGGAGAGAATCGAGGACAGCACTACCCCTGCGGCTCTTGTGAAGTACCTCAATGAGAAGCCGCAAATCAAGGAAATTCTCCTGCACTTCGACAACGACAATGCCGGGAGAAAAGCCAGCCTTGCGCTGAAAACCATATTGCCGAGCAAGTATGAAGTCATTGACAGCCCTCCGCCCTGCGGCAAGGACTACAATGACTTTCTTTGTTTCCAGCTCGGTATCCACCGCAACAAAGCCAAAGAAAGGACGAATGAACGATGACTGAGTTCAGTATTTATCAGATCAATATGGACAGGGATACCGCCAATGTGTGCTTCATCGGAATGGAATCCCTCGAAAAAATCAAAGGCACTAAGGATGTCCACGCAGCCGCTTACGACAGAGTTTATGACGGCAAAATGGACTGCATCTCCCTCGAAAATATCTATCAGAAGTTCAATGTTGACCATCCTGCCGACTACAAGGGACGCTCTCTTTCCGTATCGGATGTAGTCGAAATCAGGGAAAGCGACACCCTAAATCCCGGCTTCTACTTCGTGGACAGCATCGGGTTCAAGGCGATTTCTTTCGACAAATCGCTCTGCAAGGAGCCGGTGAAGGCAAGCGACGGAAAGATTTCCGTCCTGCTTGTGGAGCCGAACAAGTACCCCAAGATGATCGAGATCGACGACACCTTGGAAGCAATGCAGGAGGTGGTCGGCGGCGACATTGAGGAATATATGCCCTTTGAGGATGAGGTCGCCATCATCTGCAATGAGGAGGGCAAGGTCAATGGGCTGACCCCGAATCGGGCGGTTTATGGAGAGCCACAAACCGTTGAAATGACCTTTGCCGAGATGCGTAGCCGCTTTTGTGAAGCGGAAAACGAGGGCAAAGAACACCTCTCCGGCTATATCGTTTTCACGCAGGACAGCTTTGACAAGCCATACGATGAGAGGTCAAGGACCTATGGCGTCAGCTCCAACAACAAGGCGTTTCAGGCTGGAATGGGTGGATATTCCATCTTCGGGTCGTGCCTTGACGGAACTGACCCGTGCGTCAGACTGGACGGTTATATGTTTGGCGAAAACGCTTGGAAAATTGAAAAGTGCTATATGATGGAGCCTTCCCGTGAGATGCTGGACATTATCTGTGGGAAGTTTTTCATTACTTACGCACCTTTCGATGCAGAGAGGTTCCAGTCCCTCCCGCCTGATCTTGCGGAGAAATACCGTGAGAAATTCAAATACCCCGAACGCTTTATGAGAGTCAACAATGAGATCGTAGCTGTGCCTTTTAAGCCCGTCAGGGTGGACAAAGAACGCTGATCTCAATGAGAACGGGGTTCCCCCGAACGCTCTGTATTATCTTAACGAGCAGACTGTTTTTACTCCTACCGGGCAAAAACAGTAAATCGCTCGTTAGGGGAACCCCCTAATACCCCGTGCAAGAAGCACCACACATTTCAAAAGAAAGGATGAAATCCATTTATGAAAAGAACGATCAAGAAGCAGTTTTGGTTTTCCCGTGACGAAGCGCAGGACTTGCAGAAGAAAGCAAAGAAAACCTGCCTGTCTGAAGCGGCGCTCGTCCGTCTGTTGCTCCGTGGTTATGAGCCGAAGGAGAAGCCCGACGACCGTTTCTACGATGCGATGCGGGAGTTCTCCGCCATCGGCAATAACATCCATCAGATCTCTGTTAAGGCAAATGCCCTCGGCTTTATCGACACGCAGAAGCTGAACAGTGAGTTGGATCGTCTGCACAAGTTTCAGGCAGATATGGAGCGTCAGTTTCTTCGACCCGGCGAGAGCAACCTGAAATGGCAGTAAGTAAGCTGTGGCCGGTCACGGTTCGCCTTGCGACCGTTCTCGACTACGCTTCCAATCCTGAGAAAACCACAAAGTCAAAGTCGAAGTACAGCGATGCCGATTATCAAGCACTCCGTGATGTTGTCGCCTATGCAAAGGACGGAGAGAAAACAGAACGGGAGTTGTTCTGTGAGGGCATCCACTGTAACCCGCAAACTGCCCGTGAGCAGTTCATCACGGTGAAAGAGCAATTCGACAAGCCGGATGGCATCCAAGCCTATCACGGTTATCTCAGCTTTGAGGAAACCGACATCACACCGGAGCTTGCACAGCAGGTCGGTATGGCGTTCGCAGAAAGAATGTGGGGCGACCGGTTTCAAGTCCTTGTGACAACGCATCTGAATACGGATCATCTTCACTGCCACTTCGTTGTGAACTCCGTTTCGTTCAGGGACGGCAAGCGATTGCAGAACAAAGAGAAAGCGTGGTGGTACTTCCGCCATATTGCCGATGAGGTCTGCTTGGAACACGGACTGTCCGTGGTACAGAACCCGGAAGCCTATCAGTCGCCCCGTATCCTGACGCAAAAGGATAAAGCCGGTATGCCCACACGCTATAACCTCGCCCGTGCCGCCTTGGATGAAGCCATCGCAATGAGCCACAACCTCAGACAGCTTGAATACCATCTTTCTGAAATGGGCTACACCCTCGGCTCCAATCCCAAGCGAAAGTATTGGACGATTAAGGGCAAGGGCGATGAACGCCCCATCCGATTGCACAGGCTCGGTGAGGAATACACCAAAGAGCGCATTACGCAGCGGCTCATTGAAAACCGTGATAACATCGACTTCGAGCCGTTTCAGCCGAAAACCTACCGACCGAAGCAATACCGGCTCAGAACACGGAGCGACAGAATTGGAAAAGTCGGCGGTCTGTATGGGCTGTACCTTTACTACTGCTACCGGCTCGGCTATTTGCCGAAGTACAAGGCAGGACAACAGAATCACACACGAGTTCACTATCTTTTCAAAGAGGACTTGATGAAGATAGATGAACTCACCAAACAAGTCACGCTGCTCGGCAAGCACCACATCGGTACAGACGAGCAGCTTTTTTCATATCAGCACTCGGTCGAGGAGCAGATCAAGACCTTAACTGCCGACAGAACGCACCTCCGAAATGAAATACGAAAAGTGAACATCACAGATGCAGAGCTGTCGCAGGCAAAGGCAAGTATCTCACTTCTCGGCGAGAAGCTGAAAGAACTCCGCAAGGAGGTCAAACTCTGTCAGGACATTGCTGTCCGTTCCAAGGTTATCGAAGAAAAGGTGGATGCAGTCCGAGCAGAGGAAGAAAAATCAAAACGAAAGGAGAACCGCAACTATGAACAACGGCGGTGATGCGGCTGAGCAGGTCGTCAGGCTCTCGCTTGAAGGCTTTGAAGTTGCCGCAAAACTCACAGGCTCGGCGGCAAAGAATGTCGCCCTGCTTCTCGTGTCCGTGCTGAAGCAGGAACAACAGACCAAAGGCAAGGCACGGCTCACTAATATGATCAAGTCCGGCAAGGAACTGAAAGTCTTTTCTATCCCGAACAAGGACTTGGCACAGTTCACCAAACAGGCAAAGCGCTATGGCGTTCTCTATTGTGTCCTGAGAGATAAGAGCGCCAAGGGAGATGATGTACCCGTGGATATTATCGCCCGTGCAGAGGACGCTTCCAAAATTCAGCGCATTGTGGAACGCTTCGAGATCGGCAAGGTCGATAAGGCAGGTGTTATCACGCAGGCGGAGCAGGATAAGGCTGACCGTGAAGCGGTGGTACGGGAAGTGCCGACCAAAACCAAGGGCGAGATCATCGTGGAGGAAGCAATGGGAAAGCCTTTGCAGAAAGAAGGTCAGTCCCACGAAAACCCTACGGTCGCAAAGACGGAAAAAAGCCCTCCGTCCGAGCGAAGCTCCGAGATCAGCGGTACGGCTATTGACCGGGGTACAGCAAAGCAGGCAGACAAGAAGCCTTCCGTGAGAGAAAAGCTGGAGCGCTACAAGACTGCTGCAAAAGCTGACAAGGAAGCAGACCGTGCCGAGCCTGCGCTTTCCAAGGAGAAAAGCAAGACTCCCGAACCGAACCGTCAGACGATTCACACCCAGCCGAAAAAGCATAAGAAATCGAAAGAGAGGTAATCAGCTATGACTAACAATTTCACTCCCAAGAAGTCCGGGACTGCGGCTCGTCCGCAGCTCTCCCCGGAGGAATACGCCGCCAAGAAAAAGGCGGAGAAGGATGCCGTGTATCAGATGATCGACGATACCGCAACCGAGATTGTCCGTGACCCCGACAAGTTTAGAGCCTATCTCGATACGCAGGCACGAATGGATCGCTACTCTGCCGCCAACGCTCTGCTCATTTATAAGCAGCAGCCGCAGGCGACTCAGCTCAAGGATTTTCGTGATTGGCAGGAGGACGGCGTGAAGGTCAACAAGGGTGCTAAGAGCCTGTCCATTCTTGAACCTGTTGAATACACCAAGAATGACGGCTCTACCGGCATTGCCTACAATGTCAAGAAGGTATTCGATGTGGCGCAGACCAGCGGCAAGAAGCCTGCTGCACCTACCCTTGACCGTGACCCCCGAAAGCTCGTTGCCATTATGCTCGACACGGCTCCCATTGATGTGAGCACAGTGGAGGAGCTGCCTTCTCCCAATATGGGGGCGTTCTATAAGAACGAGGATCAGACGCTTTATATCAAGCGGGACATTGGGGACAGCGTTGCACTCTGCCAGTGCGTGGCACAGGAACTTGGTCACGCTCAGCTTGCAATGAACTGCGAAGCATACAGCCGCAGGGATATGGGCTTCTCTGCCGTATGCGTTGGCTATATGCTCTGCCGCAAGTTCGGAGTGGATGTGAAGAACTTCGCCATTGACCGTATCCCGGAGGAGCTGGCGGGCAAGTCCCCCAAGGAAATCCGTGCGGAGCTTTCCAAGACCCGTTCTGCGATGAGCGAGATCGGCTCCCGTGTGTCGGAGGAAATCTACCGTCGCCGTGCTGACAGAAACAAGGAACAGGAAAGATGAGGTGTGAGCGATGAAAGAGGAACGCTATCACATCGCCTTGGACGATTATGAACACGGCGTAGTGATTCGAGCTTTGAACGATACCAAAACCGAACTGATGAATGAGGGTAAATCCACCGATGCCGTGGACGATCTTATCATCAAGGTCGGGTATGCCCCAAAGAAAAAGTTCAAGGTAGTGGAAAGAAAGGACTGCTCCTGTCGTGAATCGAGATAACGACAGACAGATCTCCATCATCCTCTCCCTGATCGGCATCCTGCCGATTGTGTGGCTCGGACTTCTCATTGCGCCGTCTGTGAAGGGCGGCTTGCCGGAGATACTGCCGAGCTTGATGAATGTGATGAGCGACCCATTTCATATAGAGCTTTGCGAGGACAGCGTAAAAACTGTCCTCGTTTTGCTTCTCTGCTATGGAATGGGCATCGGTATCTATTTCTCGACACGCAGGAACTACCGACGCCGGGAGGAACACGGCAGCGCAAAATGGGGCAATGCCAAAGCCGTGGACAAGAAATACCGGCAGAACCCACCGACCGAAAACAAGCTGATGACGCAGGCAGTCCGTATCGGACTCAACGGCAAGAAACACCGCCGCAATCTGAACACCCTTGTCTGCGGCGGTTCCGGTGCCGGTAAGACCCGCTTTTACTGCAAACCGAATCTGATGCAGGCGAACACCAGCTTCGTGATTCTTGACCCGAAGGGCGAGATCGTCCGGGATGTGGGAAATCTGCTGGAGAAAAAGGGCTATGAGATCAGAGTTCTCGATCTGATCTCAATGGAAAAGAGCCACTGCTACAACCCGTTTGTCTATCTCCATTCGGACAACGATGTGCAACGGCTTGTGACAAATCTGTTCAAGAGCACAACGCCAAAGGGGTCACAAAGTAACGACCCTTTTTGGGACACCTCAGCTTCAATGCTGCTGTCTGCTCTCGTCTATTATCTTCACTACGAAGCGCCGGAGGATGAACAGAACTTTGCAATGGTAATGGAGATGCTGCAAGCGGCTGCCATCGACAATGAGGAAGATCCACGACCCTCGCCGCTGGACTGCCTGTTTGCCGATTTGGAGTTGGACAGACCCGACCACATCGCTCTGAAATACTATCGGTCTTATCACACCGGTTCGGCAAAGACTCTGAAATCCATTCAGATCACACTTGCCGCAAGGCTTGAAAAGTTCAACTTGGAGAGCTTGGCGGCACTGACTTGTACCGATGAGCTTGACCTTGCTTCTATGGGCGAAAAGAAAGTGGCACTGTTCGCTATTATCC
>OHCA01000496.1_pt1 | contig 26666 bp, 13 predicted proteins | sample 1577541 | NCBI WGS metagenome assembly OHCA01 (sample SAMEA3879598, study PRJEB24766) | human gut metagenome | biome: human-associated habitat; feature: feces | place: USA | collected 1985/1987 | reverse complement strand
GTATTGTTAATGAATATATTTCAGTTAAAAATAATAGCTATGATTGCTATGTTTTTAGACCATATAGCTTATTTCTTTCCTGATTTGCCAATGTCTTTGCCGTTACATTGGATAGGACGAATCGCTGCACCTATTTTTATTTTTGGTGTTGTTAATGGCGTAAAGTATACTAGTTCTAAGCGGATGTATATATTGAGGCTATATTTAGCAAATATTGTGATGGCTGTTATTCAAATGAGTACACAAATTGAATTAAATTTCTTTAGAACATTATTTATCGTTGCATGCATATGTTATATCTTAGAATTAAGAAAAAACCAAAAGGCTGTTTCCTGGATAAAAGTACTAAGTTTATATATCACTTATCAAGTTATTGTATGTATAGTATGTGGTTATCTGAGTTCAATTAGTAATATGTATACGGAAACAACATGCTTCTATTTGATACCAGCTCTTTTGGGAAGTGTGTTTACAACGGAAGGTGGACTTATTTTTGTTGTTTTAGGAATTATAATGTATTTAGCTTATGACAACAAGAAAAGACTTATTCTGTCGTATATGATATTTGTTATTGTGTATATGTTTTTTATGTCCACTAATATTGTTCCCATTATTTTATGGAAAATCAAGGAATTAATTCCGATAATAGGAACAGGGCTTTCCCATGGCATGGAATATCTATTGTCTGTAATAGGTGGAATTTCTCCTATGGATGTAGGAGGGAATATATTTACAATTCAGTATCAGTGGATTATGTTTCTTGCTCTTCCGCTAATACTATCATACAATCATCAACGAGGGAAAAAGTGTAAATATCTCTTTTATATTTTCTATCCCATACATATAATATTGCTTTGGCTGTTATCGAATTTTGTTTTTGTTTAAAACAGTGGAACAAGGAACATATTTATTACATTGAAACATCCAAACCAAAAATGGAGTGATGAATGTGCCTTTAAGCTTTAAGTACAATTCGATATATTCAAATCTGATTTAACAGCATACTATCTACAATTAAATACACTATCCCAGTAGCTCGCACAAAATTCATGTTTTGTGCGGGCTTTTTTGTATCCGAAAATTTTTTCAAATCTTTTCAAATTCCTGCAACAAATCACACCTTTCCGTACCGATATGGTGCAGTTCTGCCCACAAGAATGGGAATAGTTGAGATACTAACAAAGCTTTCCAATACCATCTGTTTGCTTCTGTAACATTGTGAAAAATACGCATATTGGATAAGCCTATGTGCGTATGTTGAGAATAGATAGTTGATTAAGGGAGCTGATACATTGACTAAAAAAAAACCTGCACAATATATTGTAGAACGAGAATTTTTATGTAAATTTTCTGTAGAAGAATTACTTATCCGTATCGTGAAATCTCATATTAAAAACGCATATCAAGAGGTGAAAACCTTTGAAAATCATGGAAAGAAGCCGTATTTTATTGTATGATATTATTATAGGTACGGCAGTTGAATAGGTGGAAAAATGATTTATCAAAAAGCGTCAAACTTATTTAATGCAGCTGTTTATATCAGATTATCACGAGAGGACGGAGATAAGGAAGAAAGCGATAGTGTAGGAAATCAGAGAAAACTTTTAACAGAATATGTGAACAAGCATGATGACTTTATCTTATATGATGTTTATATTGATGACGGTTTTACGGGAACGAATTTTAATAGACCAGACTTTCATAGAATGATTGCTGACATTGAAGATAACAAGGTAAATTGTGTTGTTGTAAAAGACCTTTCCCGTTTCGGACGAGATTACATTGATACTGGGCGTTATTTGGAAAGAATATTTCCAGAGCTTAATGTCCGTTTTATTTCTGTAACAGATAACATTGACAGTATGAAGCAGTCATACGATATGTTGCTTCCTATTAAAAATATATTCAATGAACAGTATGCAAGAGATATTTCTAATAAAATTCAAGCGACTGTAAAATCAAAACAGAAGGCTGGAGAATTTATAGGAGCATTTACAAGCTATGGCTATAATAAATCACCTGCGAATAAGAATAAGCTTGTGATTGATGAATATGCGTCCGAAGTTGTAAAACGAGTATTCAGTATGTACGCACAAGGGATAGGAAAACAGAGCATTGCAAAAATATTAAATGCAGAGGGTATCCTTTGTCCGTCTGAATATAAAAAACTAAATGGCGAAAACTATAAGAATTGTACTCGTTTAGAGAAAACTTCCTATTGGACATATTCCACTATTAACGTGATGTTGCAAAATGAACTTTATATTGGAAACATGGTGCAAGGAAAGAAACATCAACGTATGAGAAGCAAACAACGCCTAGTTGATAAAGAAAACTGGATAAGGGTTGAAAATACACATGAACCGATTATAGACCATCAACTTTGGGATAAGGTACAAAAACTGCTGACGAAAAAGCATAGAGATATTGATTTGGAAACAAACAAAAATATCTTTGCAGGTTTTATCAAGTGTGGCGATTGTGGTCGGGCAATGATGAAAAATTTGTGGCAACATGCTGACGGAAGTAAGTCCTACTCATTCTATTGTGGAACTTATAAAAGAAGCGGAAAAAATTACTGCACTCCGCATACTCTCCCATTTCAAGTATTGAATGATATTGTACTGGGAGATTTAAAGCAGATTATCAGCAATGTAGAGAATTTGCAGGAACTTGTAAAATTACAATCTTTCACAGCTCCGAAAATCAGAAAATCAACAGACATAGAACTGACAAAGTTAAAGACAGAGCTTGAAAGAGTAAAGAGACTGCAAAAGGCAATTTATGAAGATTACAAAGACGAACTGATTTCTAAAGAAGAATTTCTTTCTTATCGAGAGGACTATCAACAAAAAGAAACGCTTTACTCCAAACAGATTGAAACGCTGGAAGAAAAGAAAAAGGAAAGTGTAACAGAAGATGTTTTTGAAACACCGTGGTTAAGGCGGTTGTTGGAACTGAAAGACATTGAAGAATTAGACAGAGATATTATTGTGGAAATGATAGACCAGATAACAGTTTACGAAAACCGCAAAATTAAAATCTCATATAACTTCGGAAATGAACTGGAACATTTATTCTCAAGCGTTTACTGTAAGGACTTATAGAAAAAGGCTATCTAATCTCAATACATATCACAATTTGCGTAAACTACAATCAACACATGGTGGAAGTGATCCCGGTAAGATTTCCACCTCCGGCGTCATGGAAAAGGATGTCAACCTGAGTATTGCAATGGCTCTTAAACAGCTGTTTGAAAACAGAGGCTTTACTGTTGTCATGACCAGAACCACCGACTGTGATCTCGCCCCGGATAATTCCAAGCATCCAAAGACAGATGATCTGACAAAGAGAACTGCCCTGATGTCTAAAAGCAATGTGGCAGTCAGCATCAGTATCCATCAAAACAGCTTTGAGGACAGTTCAAGCTGCGGTCCACAGGTATTCTATTATGAAGCCTCTGATGCAGGAAAAGAGCTCGCATCCTCTGTTCTTGGAGCTTTAAACACTTCTCTTTGTGTCGCAAAGCCACGAAGCATTAAGCCCAATAAAGAATACTTTATACTTAAAAAATCCACATCCCCGACCGTAATCGTAGAATGTGGATTCTTGAGTAATCCTGCTGAGACACTTCTTCTTACTGACAAAAACTATCAGGATGACCTGGCACATGCAATATATATCGGTGTTACAGACTATCTTGCGCAATCACCCTCTGAACATTTACAATAAACTGCTCTGCGATGTGATATAGTCTGGTTGTCTGGACACTTTCACTGCCATCAAGCTGCTTTTTAGTCTCATTATCTGACATCTTAGACTCTTTTGCAGATATATCATGCTCCAGTGCCACATCTATGCGCACACGCTGTTCACCATCACTTATTCCTGCCTCAAACATAGTGATATTGTCTTCAAACAGCTTTTTAGTCTGCTCATCGTCTGTGACTATCATAGCAGATACTGAGTTTTCCTTTGCCTCAAAATATGCAGCTACCCTGCCGCATTTTTTATCCTCAAGGAATATGTCAACCAGTCCCCTTTTATCTTCACCTCTTACTATGCGAAGCTTCATACCTGTGACCCCGTCTGCAGTCTCTATTGGTACAATATAGTTTTCCTGTCTCGACATATTTGAAGCTATCCTTAGCTGACTGCATAATAGCTTCATCTGTCTGAGGTCTATTGAACCTGTGTGCCTATCCTCTATAATCATCGAATCCATAACATGCTCAGCTGTATCAGCCAGCGTTTCCTGCGCCTGCGCAAGCTCCTTTGGATTTTTAACCGACTCAGAAAATCGTCTGAGAGTCTCATCCAAAAGAGCCCTTGCCGTAGCACTGTCTCCACGCTCCCAGAGATTTCTTACTGCCTCTGACGGATTTTTCATTAGCCTTGACGCAGCCATGAGGTTTACCGCGGTTGTTTTTACATCATATTTCTCTAGAAAAGCATATACGTTCTCAGGCGCCGAAACTGCCTGATTGAACTGTCTTAGCTGTTCTGTAGCATATTGCTCTGACAGTGCGTTATCATCGTCTGCCTCATATACAGCCTGCCTTAACTGCTCCGGAGTCATATCAAGCCAGCTGTCATACTGCACAAACTCCATTTTCTCAGGTGAAAGTGTATCAAGCACATCCCTTAGGCAGTTTGTATGATATGCGCTTTCTATCTGTGAGTCAATTTTAATGCCACTGCTTACACTGTCCACTCCGGCAAAGGTATCGTCCACCTTATAGTCCATGGCACTCTTTCCTCGTACCCGGACCGCTGTAAGCAGATTTTTCATTGTAATATCTGCTCCCTGATTAACAAGTGAGCCTATCACAGCACCATCTGACTGCTCCACCTGTGAAATAAGCCTGTATATGCCTATATATGAGTCTCTTTCCTCCTCTGAGATTTCATTTTTCTTTTCAAGCTTCCAGAGAAACTCGCTGAATTTCTCATCCCTTTCGTCAGGATTTTCTGATTTTATCCGTCTGGCAGTGTCACTTATGTCACTCATGCTCATATCAAGCGGTGATATGCCTCTTTTTATCATCTCAATCGTCACCGCCGGTGTCATATCGCTGAATGCTCTCTGCACCTGCTCATCTACAGACTTTATCTGCTTTATATTGTCCTCTGTGATGTCGGTACTGTTGTACGCAAGTATCCGCACAGCCCTGCGATTGCTTTCAGATGTATCTATCTGAAGCTCTTTAAGTATATCATCCACATTCTGAAATGCTTTTGATATACTGTCTCCCATATCTGCCCGCGGTGATGTCATAAGAGTCTCATATCCTGAGGCTGCTGCTTCTAATGACTGCTTCATTGCTTTACCTGCTGTATACAGCTCATACACAGTGTCATCAGCAGATTCCAGGGTCAGTACATACGCCGGCTGCTGCTTCATCTGATTGAAAATATCACAGACATTATTGTACATACGTACCCTATCATCAGATGCCTCTACACTGCTATCACCAAACAGCGCTCCGTAGTATTTATTTTCCTGCTGCTTAAGCAGCTCCACTACACGTTCAATAGGCTCTGTGTCTATTGAAACTCCTTTTTTTATGAGTGAAAGGTTGGCTTCTGCTGTCATGGAAAGTCTCGCTTCCTCAAGCTTTCTTTGAGCTGTCACAAGCCTTGCTTCCCGGCTGTCTGTAATCTGATTATCCGCAGCTTTATTCGCTGAGACTTGCGATGCTGCACTATCCTTGCCCCTTGCAGCTATAAGCTTTGACAGATTCTCTATCGTGACAGGTATGTTATCTGACTCTAATGTGACAATGTCATCTGCGGTCGCCTCACCTAATACATCACAGGCTTTCTTTGCCATGTCAAATGTCAGACCATCTTGTGACATAGTGGCATCAGCAGCCTTTTTTCCCATGGCCAGTGCTTCTGTCACTGCCCTTGCATAAAAATCACTGCTCACATTTTCTCCTGCTGCAGTGATGCCGTCTATCTGATTCGCAAGCAGCACATTGTCAGGTGTAACGGCTATATCTTCATCTATCAGCCACCTGCACTGATTCAGATTCTCATCACTACTGTCTATATGAACTTCCTCTAATATCTGCTTTAGCTGTGGCTTAAGCTCTTCAAAAAGCTCATCAGATATTTTTCCCTGTGATTCTGCGCCCTTGTCACCATACTGATTATCATCATACAGCTGTTTAACATTATCCGTTATTCCAACCTTTTGCTTGTAGTTTTGTACCTGACTGCTGCTGTACGTAGCCTTGTATACATTGGAAACCGTCGGATTCATGTTATTTCTGACCAGATATGCCTTTGTCTCATTGGATATATTTGTAAGGCTCTTTGCCCGGTCTATGGCATCTGTACCTGCCTTTATATTGTCATCTGTAGCAGGAATATCATATGCTTTCATCTGATTGACAAGCATGGCCGCTTCAGTCTGGCTTCCCGTGATGTCTGTAAGCTGCTCCTTGCTCAGATCATCTCCATATATGGATATATCTACACCTGCCTTTGCCAGCACTGCTTTTATCTTATCGGTCTCAGTGACAATGACATCGTAGCCGTCATCCTTTGCAGCTTTGTAATCATCACTCGTTGTGGTGCTTGCAGTGACAATCATATCATTTCGCCTGTTTTCTGAGGTCTGATTCATGTCATTTAGCAGATTTTCTGCCATATCTGTGTCATCGTTGTTCCCGGCTTCGTTTTTAGCCTGTGGTCTTGCATATATCGTATCCGACATATCAACAGAGTTTGACGAACCGACAACAGCCGCCTTTTTTGACATATTGTCACTGCTGTCTGTCTTTATGTAGTCTGACACACGCATACCCGCTGTCATGTCATTTATGGTTTTTGTGTCCGTATTTTTCGTATCTGTGCTTTTATTAATCAAATTCTCTATCTGCATATTTCCTGCTCCATGCCCTGCATATATACCATCTCTGCAGCCTTTATTTATGGATATTCATACCTCGTATTTTTTATCCAACTGTTCAGAGCCACCTTGAGAACAAGAAAATCTGCTGCTTACATGCAAGCATGACGCATCAGTTTTTTTGTTCTCAGTGGTTCTGAATAGTTATCTTTTTATTTTATATCGACATATAATACGCAAAAATAAAGACCGCGCCTTAAATTGGCGCGGTCCTTTACCCTGCTATTTACCGGTATATTAGTATTTAAATACAGCAACTCCGTAAGGCGCAAGTGGATAAGCAAATGAAAATGGTCTGCCGTCACACTCTGATTTGACTGCCTTATAGTCCAGCTTCTTATATGACTGTTTTGCTGCCTTGCCTCTGCCCTTTGCAGCCTTCTTTACAGGCTCTTGTACCGTTTTGCCGGTAAACTTAGGATCCTCACTATCTAAAACAAGCTGATATGTCTTGTGCTTTGGAACTCCGACTCTGTAATCAGGTCTCTCTACCGGTGTGAAATTGATGACAAAAAGCATATTATTCTTGCCATCCTTGCTCTTTCTGATAAAGCTGAAGATGCTTCTGTCTGCATCGTTTGCATTTATCCATTCAAAGCCTTCCCAGCTTGAATCCAGCTCATACAGACAGCGGTTTCTCCTATAGAGGTGAAGCAGCTCCTTTACCCAGTTTTGGATCTTTTTATGCTCCGGATTCTCAAGCAGATACCAGTCGAGTTCTCTTTCCTCACTCCACTCCTGCTTCTGTGCAAACTCCTGTCCCATGAAAAGAAGCTTCTTTCCACAGTGTCCCATCATAAATGCATATCCTGCCATGAGGTTCTTGAATTTATCCTCTTCTAAGCCCGGCATTTTGTTGAGCATAGAACACTTCAGATGTACCACCTCATCATGTGACAGTACCAGAATATATTTCTCACTCTCATTATAGCTCATCGCAAATGTCATCTTGTTGTGGTTATTTTTACGGAAATATGGATCCAGCTTCATATAATCAAGGAAGTCATGCATCCATCCCATGTTCCACTTGTAGCTGAAGTTCAGTCCGTCTTCCTCTACCTTGCCTGTTACCTTTGGCCATGCGGTAGACTCTTCGGCTATCATTACAGTTCCGTGATTTCTTCCAAGTATGAGTGTATTGATATGCTTGAAAAACTCTACTGCCTCGAGGTTCTTATTGCCTCCAAACTTGTTTGGCACCCACTGTCCGTCGCTCTTTCCATAGTCAAGATAAAGCATTGACGCAACTGCATCCACACGGAGTCCGTCTACGTGGTAATTTTCTATCCACATCAATGCACTTCCGATAAGGAAGTTCTTTACTTCATTCTTACCGTAGTCAAATATCTTTGTGCCCCAGTCGGGATGCTCTCCCTTTCTTGGGTCTGCATACTCATATGTGGCTGTTCCGTCGAAATTGGCAAGTCCATGCGCATCCTTTGGGAAATGTGCAGGTACCCAGTCGAGGATTACTCCGATATTATTTTTATGGCACTGATCAACAAAGTATGCAAAATCCTCAGGCTTTCCATACCTCGATGTAGGTGCATAGTAGCCTGTCACCTGATATCCCCATGAGCCATCAAACGGATACTCTGAAATACCCATAAGCTCAATATGTGTATATCCCATAGTTTTCACATAGGATACGAGTGATTTTGCAAGCTCCCTGTATGTATAAAAGCCCTCATCATCCCTGCCCGGATGTCTCATCCATGAGCCCGGATGGCACTCATATATAGCCATAGGTGAAGAATATACATCAGCATCTGACTTTGCTGCTCTTTTATCCATCCACTCTTTGTCAGTCCATGTGAAGTGCTCGATATCTGTGATGATTGACGCTGTTCCCGGACGAAGCTCTGCGTAGTTTGCGTATGGATCCGCCTTGTACAGCTTATCACCCTGTTCAGTGACTATAATAAACTTATACATCTGACCCTTTTGCGCTCCCGGTACAAAAAGCTCATACACTCCCATGGTTTCCGGCTCTACACGCTTCATCTCATGACTGGTCTCATTCCAGTCGTTAAACTCACCAAACACGTATACTTCCCTCGCATGTGGCGCCCAGACGTCAAAGCACACTCCTTTTTTTCCTTTGCGCTCAGCTAAGTGAGCACCCATCTTCTTGTAGATGTCATAGTGTGTTGCCTGACCAAACAGGTAACAATCCATTGCTGTAAAATTACACATATATATACCCCCATAAGTATTTATTTTTCCCTGAAATGATCCTCTTTGAGTACAATTCGGTCATCATCTGTATATCGCTTGGCTGTCAGAATACTTATAGCCTTCTTCAGTCCGCTGTGAGCCTCCCTGTCTATGGCCTCGTCAATTATATCCTTGACCTCTGTCAGAGTGGTAGCCTGGTCTATCCTCTCAATATTGCTGATTCTGTTATGCAATGCCAGAATAGCCATCTCATCTATCTTGTACCCAAGCTCTGCAGAGTACGATTTGGCAAACAATACGAGTTCATCATTTGTAAAAATAGGGACCGATATCTTTTCCGTGAACTTGGATGCAAAGCCCTCATCCATTGAGAGAGCCTTCTTTATACCCTTTGATGTATCCTCAAGTATATAGAGTGTTCCTGTAATATCATGCTCCATCAAAAATGATAGCTGGGCAGCTATGCTGCGGTCGATATCACCGGCTCTTTCTATGATGAGACAGCCTCCTGTTATCTTTCTGACTACCTGCTGCACATCCTTTTTATTGAGTGCGGCAGCATCAATCTTGCCCATCTTTCCTGTAAGCTGTTCACCATCTTTTTGTAATACCTTTATAAAGCTTGTAGCAAGCATTGTCTTTCCGCAACCCTGCTCTCCCTGTATAATGAGGTTGCCTGTGGATGCGTTTTCTTTCCTGTTGAAATGATCAAGTACTGCATTATATGCCTTGCAAATCTGATCCTCCATACCCTTTACCGGTATGAAATATGAAAATATAGCTTTCTGTTCGCTTGTAAGCTCTTTTATATGTTTTGTTTCTTTCAATTTCGAGTCATCTTCTTCGCTGTCTAAATCCTCCGGCAATGAAATATCCGGCATTTTTCTTGTCTTAGCCATATCCAGCTTCTTCTCCAGTCCCGGATTCTTTGCTGTCATCTTGGCTATTTCCTGCTCGATAAATGATGTCACATGATCAAAATCTCTCTTCTCAGAAACGTTTTCTTTCTCCTGTGAAGTCTCATCATCTGATGTATCATCATCGACATTTAACATATCATCTGTTATTTCAGGCATTATGGTAGTCGGCTGCGTGAATATCTCGTCTTTCTCAGACTCCTCTGCCACAATTATATCCTCCGGCTCTCCAACCGGTTCCTTGGCTTCATATGCAGCCTCTTCAGGTACTTCCTGTGACTCCTGTACTTCGTCTATAGCCTCTTCAGGTGCTTCCTGCGGCTCCTGTGCTTCGTCTATAGTATCTTCCGGTGCTTCCTGCGGCTCCTGTACTTCATCCACAGTCTCATCTGCATAAAGCTCCTGCATATCCGGTTTCTGCGCTTCTTCAGGCTCCTTCACGGCAGCTTTCTGCTCTATAATATCAACCGGCACCTTCAAATACTCCTCCTCAAGAAGTTCCTTCGGAGTGACACCTGCATCCAGCTTTGGAATGACATCATTTAGTCTCTCCATGATGTCTCCTGCCTCCTGAAGAGCTCTTGCCTTAGCTGACTCAAGCTTCTGCTGCTCAGCCTCTTTAAGTGCAATTTCAGCCGCATGTCTGGTCTTTTCCCATTCTTCAAGCACATCCTGTATAGACATCTGTCCTGTAATCTGATGCTCAAGCTGAGTCTTTTCACTCATGACCATAGACATCTGTCCGTCAGCGTCTTCACCCAAAAGCTCCTTGAAATTCAACTTAAGTGAACCATCTATCTCTTCATCTGTAGCGATATGCTCTGTCTCTTCCGGCTGCTGTACATACTCTTCCTGCTCCTTTTCGAGCTTGAGATAAGGAATATCCTCAACTATCTTTTTGATGGTATCCATCGTATCAGCAACTTCATTCTTGCCCTTGGCCTCCATGATCTGCTGCATACCCTTGGCAATCTCCTGCTGTAAATTTACAGTATTGAACTTCTCCTGATTTACAGTAATCTGCGGAATAGTTACGTCATCATGCACTATCTCTCCGCCCTTTACCATCTCCATGGCACCTATCTCAGTGACCTCAGCCTCATCCTTTATCTTAGCCGGCTTTTCCTTCTCTGCCTTGAATCGTCTGTACTTTTCCTCCTGAGCCTTGGTAAGTGGCTGATAAAGCATCTTAAGCTCCAGCGCACGCTCCACATATGGTCCGTCTCCGAACCACAGAATGAGCTCATCGCAGGCATCTATACACTTATCGGCTTTTCCGGCCTTGTGGTATAGATATGCAAGCTCATATGCCCACTCCTCAGTGTATTCTTCATCCTTGTACTCTTCAAGAATAGTGATAAGCTCATCAAATGAAGCTCCCTGCCCTTTTTTAATGGCATATCTTAATACATACTTCATATCATCATGAGGCGCTATCTCAACAAACTCATCATAATACTCTGTAGCAGCATCATAATCACCCATCTTGATGGCGACCTCAGCCAGTCTGTATATAATCATCCTGCCGATTGGTGAACGGTCATAGGCCATTAAAAGTATGTCCCTTGCATCCTGGTATCTTTCGGCCTTCTCGTAGATTTCGCCGATTTTAACGAGTGTATTTACATTTTTAATTTTGTTCCAATTTATGCTATCTGCAATCTCTGCTGCGCTCATATAGCCCTCCTCGGCGCTTAGGGCTTTTATCTGATCCAGCTTGAGATTGTATTCGTATTTATCCACTTATTTCACCTACTCGTATTTAAGCTTATTATTTTTTGTATCTACGCCTGTTGTCTTTGTATAATCCCTTGTGTCCTCAGGAAGCTTCTTTTTCCTGAGAGCATAATTAACAACTCTTTTCACAATATAGTATATCACAGCAAAGGTCGGAACACCAAGTAACATTCCAAGAAAACCAAACATTCCTCCGCCGATTAGTATGGCAAACATAACCCAGAAGGTCGAAAGACCGGTAGATGAGCCAAGTATCTTAGGCCCTATTATATTGCCATCCACCTGCTGCAGCACGACAATAAATATCAGAAGATAAAGCGCATGCCACGGACTCTGAATTACTACTATGAGTAACGATGGAATTGCACCGATAAACGGTCCGAATACCGGAATCACATTTGTGACGCCGATAATCACTGCAACGAGCACCGATGATGGAATCCTTAAAATCAGACATCCGAAATATGCAATCACACCTATAATCAGTGAATCTATAATCTTACCGCTTATGAAGCCTCCAAAAATCTCATTTGTCTTTCTGATCGTCTCAATGATGATATTGCCTGTCTTTGGCTTGCAGACAGCATATATTATCTTTTTACTCTGTCCTGCGAGAGTCTCCTGAATACTCATCACATAGACCATCACGATTATTCCGATAATGAAATTGAATAAACCTCTGACTACCGAAATCACACCGGTTGTAATCTGTGCAACATACTTCTGTGCCTCAGGAATTATCTTTTCTGTGGCATAATTCTCAATGTAGTCGGTTGCATTCTGTAAACCTGTGCTCGCGAGCTCAGCAATTTTGCTGTCCCCGAAATTGCCGTTCTTTATCATGTTGATGAATGCCGCAACATCATTTGGCAGTGTCTTCATAAGTCCTGATATACTTGCTATGACAGAAGGCACAATAGCCGCAATGAGAAGCGAAATAATCGCTACAAGAATAATAACCGAGCCTGTGATTGCAAGAGCTCTTGAAACCTTTCGCAGCTTGCTTTCGCTTTTCATCTTTTTGGAAAGAAGCTTTTTAAAGCATCTTTCCAGCCACAGCATGACAGGATTCATCAGGTATGCAAGCACAAGTCCCATTATAATAGGCATTGCTGCCGCAAGCAGCTTGCTCCATATGCCTGCAAAGCCCTCAAATCTGTACAGTGCAAAGAAAAACAGTATACTGACTGCAAACGTGACAAATACCATGACACCTATTCTGATCAAATGTGGCCATTCCTCACGCCCCGGGTGCGAATTCTGCTTCGCACCCTTATCTGCATTTATCTCAATGTTTGATTTTTTACCAGCTTTTCCAGTTTCTTCCATCGGATTAGACTCTCCTTATTTACGGTTATAGTTTATGAGACATCCCTTTAATATTATCTCTCTTTCATCATCTGTGAGCTCACCCATCTTCAGTGTAAATGGCTTTAATTCACCATCCTTGACAACATATGCCTCAAACTCCGTCTTTGCATCCTCTATTTCCTTCTTGATTCCCGGAAGGAAGATATAGTCGAGATTGTGGAACGGAAGCTCTCCCTCATCGATGATGAATGGAAGCATTCCCCAGTTGATAAGGTTTGAACGATATCTCTTTGTGGCATACTCGTTTGCGATATTTGCCCAGCCTCCGAGTACCTTCTGGCAGCTGGCAGCCTGCTCTCTTGCTGAGCCGTCACCCGGCTTAACAGCAAAAATTGTACTTCCGAAGCCCATATTCTCATGGCTTGCCTCAGGGAATTTTTTCTTTACTACTCCCATGATTTCAGCAACCTCAGGAACAGCCTTTCCTGCGCACTCACCACTCTCTATAGCCTTCTGGGCCTTCTGGATTTCCTTTGCTCTGCCTACATACTCAGGATCCTTTCTTGAAAGTGCGAACTCTGCAAGTCCAAGAGGGTTTGAACGATATGATGATGTCTCTCCTGAAGGAATGAGCTCATCTGTTGTAGTAACAGGATCATGAATCTCTGAAACCACCTTAAGGAGCATATTCTCAGGAAGTGCACTCATTGCCGGCCAGTCCTTGATGTTTGGTCCGAACTGGATTTCAACTGAAGGATCTGCCACTCCATGGCTGTCAAATACACGGTTCTCATATATAGTCTTGTCAAAGAAATATTTTGGCTTTGTAAAGTTGACATCAATATCCGCTGCTGATGTAAGGAAGCCCTTGTTTGCTGCTGTTGCAGCGATTGAACGTGCATCCATGAGTGCCACTGAGCTGATCTGTCCGTTCTGTACCTTAGAACCCTCTCTGTTAGGGAAGTTTCTTGTTGAATGACGGATAGAGAATGCGTTGTTGGCAGGTGTATCTCCTGCACCAAAGCAAGGTCCGCAGAAAGCAGTCTTTACGATTGCACCTGTCTCAAGAAGCTTTGCTACAGCTCCGTTTTTCACAAGCTCCATGTATATTGGAGTAGATGCCGGGTAAACACTCAGTGTAAACTCGTCTGCTCCGATTGAATGTCCGTTTAATATGTCAGCCGCATCGCAGATATTCTCAAATCCACCGCCTGCACAGCCTGCGATGATTCCCTGGTCTACATACAGTTTTCCGTCTCTTACCTTACTCTTTAAATCAAGCTTCACCTTTCCGTCAAAGCTTACCTCAGCTCTCTTCTCACAGTCATCGAGAATATCCATGAGGTTTGCATTGAGCTCATCGATAGTATAGGTATTGCTTGGGTGGAATGGCATAGCTATCATTGGGCGGATCTGGCTTAAATCAATCTCAATAAATCTGTCGTAGTAAGCCACCTCACCCGGATTAAGCTCCTTGTGGTCCTCAGCCCTACCGTGAATCTCAAAGAATTCCTTAACCTGGTCATCTGTTCTCCAGATAGAAGAAAGACATGTAGTCTCTGTTGTCATAACATCGACACCTATACGGAAGTCAACGCTCAGATTAGACACACCCGGTCCTACAAACTCCATAACTTTGTTCTTTACAAATCCGTTTCCGAATACCTCTCCGATAATTGCAAGTGCGACATCCTGTGGTCCAACGCCCTTGATTGGCTCTCCTGTCAGGTAAATGCCTACTACCTCAGGCATATCAATATCATATGTCTGTTCAAGAAGCTGCTTAACAAGCTCAGGTCCACCCTCGCCGACTGCCATAGTACCAAGTGCACCATAACGTGTATGTGAATCAGAACCAAGTATCATTTTTCCGCCGCCGGCAAGCATCTCTCGTGCAAACTGATGGATAACTGCCTGATGAGGTGGTACATAGATTCCACCGTACTTCTTTGCACATGTGAGACCAAACATGTGGTCATCCTCATTGATTGTTCCACCAACTGCACAAAGGCTGTTGTGACAGTTTGTAAGTACATACGGGATAGGGAATTTCTCAAGTCCTGAAGCTCGTGCTGTCTGGATGATACCTACAAATGTAATATCATGCGATGTAAGCTTATCAAACTTAATCTGAAGCTTGTCCATATTGCCGGATGTATTGTGCTCCTTTAAAATACCGTAAGCAATTGTCTCCTGCTTAGCTGTCTGTTTATCGATGTCCATGCCGGTCTTGCTTTTGACAGCTGCCTGAGCCTCCGGTCCATCAATTATTACTTCCTTACCGTTTAAAAGGTAAGCACCATTTTCATATAATTTCACTTATTCTACCTCCGTATGTGTATTTCAAAATTCTTTTATTTACTATTATATAATATTATAGGTAATTGTGGCAATAAATAAATCACCATCTACCTTAATTTCGAATTTTCCTCCCATCAAATGGGTCAGATTCTTTGCAATCGAAAGTCCAAGTCCACTTCCTTCAGTAGTTCTCGACCTCTCTCCCCTCACAAAACGCTCTGTCAGGTCTACATTTCCGTTGCTTACTATGTCAAGCTCGTTCTTAGACACATTCTTTATTGTAAAAACTGCCTTTTTATCTGCCTTTTCAAGCTCTACATATACTCTGGTATTTTCCAGTGCATATTTTGCGGCATTAGTATACAGATTTTCAATAGAGCGGTAAAGCTGACGCCCATCCGCATATATAAATATCTGTTCTGATGGAATTTTTGTAACTATTGTCAGATTTCTCGACTCAAAGCGCTCATTGAATTCACCTCCGGTCTGGTATAAAAGCTCAACCAGATCAAGCTTTTGCATATTGAGCTTCACATTTCCCGAGGTAATCTTTGATGTCTCTACCAAATCCTCTGTAAGCTGCTTTAAGCGCTGTGACTTTTCCTCCAGCACATGTATATAGTATTTGGCATTTTCATTTTCCAGATTTTCCCTCTTAAGCAGGTCAACATAGTTGACTATTGAAGTCAGAGGTGTCTTTATATCGTGTGATACGTTTGTTATTAAGTCTGCCTTTAGTTTTTCATTTTTAAGGCTCTCATTTACCGAGCTCATAAGACCCTGGCGTATATGGTTGACAGCCTCCGCCACCTTTTTCTGCTGCCCATGAAACTCATTGACATTAAGTGTAGTGTCAAGCGCTCCTTCCGAGATAGCTTCAAGAGCCTCCTGTATGCGCATTATCTCTTTGGTTTTTTGTGTGTGGATATCCTTTTTCTCAATAACTCTTTTCAAAAGCTCATAGCCCTTGTACATCAGGCTGTGTGTGTAAAGTATATTGCCTTTTATCTTCCTTACAATGCTCTGGTATAAAATAATAAAAGCCAGATCAAACAAAAAAGTAAATGTGCCGGCCGTCATAATGAGTGATGCATAGTCAAAATGCTGGTTTTTTACGCCTGAAATCACTTTTCCCATAAATACCATGAGCAGTGTAAATATCACTAGCATCACATCAGAGTATACCTTGTCAATCGGTAAATAGTATATTGTATAATCATCCTCTGATTTTCTGCCGGCCACGTTTGCCATATATGCCAGGCTCACAAAGCTGCCTACCAGGCCCGCAAGCGATATTAGTGTATATATATCAATATTTCCATGCGCATCGTGCCTGAATGCATAGCCTGTGGCAAACACTCCTGTCACCATAAGTATCATGCATAGCTGATGTAAAACTATGACCGCTGCTTTTTTTCCTATCGTATACTGCTTCATTTGTTGTCCTCTATCTTATAGCCTACTCCCCAGACCACCTTCAGATATCGCGGCTCTTTAGGATTTATCTCTATTTTTTCCCTGATATGTCTGATGTGCACAGCAACTGTATTATCGGCGCCTATCGCCTCCTCGTTCCATATGCTCTCATATATTTCGTTTATTGAGTAGACCTTTCCCTTATTTTTAAGGAGTAAAAGCAGGATATTGTACTCAATCGGTGTGAGCTTTACCTCCTCACCATCCACAGTCACCTTTTTTAAATCATCATTTACCAAAAGGCCTCCGGCTTCATAAACCTTGTCTCCGGCTGCATCATTGCTTGACAGAGTGGTATATCTGCGAAGCTGTGACTTTACCCTTGCCACAAGCTCAAGCGGATTAAAAGGCTTTGTAACATAATCATCAGCACCCACATTGAGGCCTAAAATCTTGTCAGCATCCTCTGTCTTTGCCGAGAGAATAATTATCGGCCCCCTGCTTTCCTTTCGTATCTGCAGAGTAGCTCTTATTCCGTCGAGCTTTGGCATCATGACATCTATTATCATGAGGTCTATTTTTTTATTCTTCATAATTTCAACCGCCTGTATGCCGTCGTAAGCCTTCTCCACGTCGTAGCCCTCCTGCATCAGGTAAATCTCAATTGCCTCAACTATTTCCTTGTCGTCATCACAAACTAATATTGTCATATTATCCTCCTTCTATGAATTTTGAACAGAAACCTTCTCCTGCCGTTAGTCAGCTATATTTTATCAGATTATCCACTTTGTTTTTCTTAAAATCTGCTTAATATTACCCACTTTAAATATAAGCCAAAAAGCAGCCGTTCTGTTTTGAACTGCTGCTTTATATTACATAGGTGTGTTTCATTTCCCTTTATTTCCGGTGATGCTCTGCCACATTCTGTGGATACCGTCTGTGAGCTCCTTCCCTTCCTTTGTGTTGATAACAGGTGGATTGCCGGCTTTTCTGCTTATTGCCTTATAATCCTCATCAACAGACGATTTTAAGCCGGCAGCCTTGGCTTCATCCTTATCATTGCTATGATTTAATCCGGCATCAGGTGTATCGTCTGCAAGCTTCACTTCACCCACTACACCATCTCCCAGGTCCTCGCCCTCAGCAAGTCCCAGTTTTCTGATATAATCCATATTTACCTTGATTTCAGTCTGTCTGTTTGCATAGATGGACTTCTCTTCATTGTCAATAGTACGCTCCTCTACAGGTTTACCTGCATTTTTCTGACGTTCTATCTCCTTATTTCTGTCATCGATAATCTTAAGATACTTCTCCGTATCGGACAAATCCTGAAGCTGTCCCTTGAGCTCATACTGGTTAGTTTTAACTATCTTCTCCTGCTCTGCAATCTTATCCTTCATATTCTTGCACAGCTTTTCAAGTGACTCGTTGGTATCATTGATGATATCACGCACTCTTGAAAGCGCCTCATCCGTATAGATAACCGATGCTGCATACACATCCTCAGCCTTTCTGCTTGCATCCCAGACTATCTGATCCCCCTTCTTTCTGAACTCTCTCTCTGCGTGATTGCGACTCTGCTCAGTAAGCTCATACTCATCCTGTATTGCATATATACACTTATTCAGCTCAGCAAGTAAATCTATCATTTGCTGCTTGTTTATGATCACCCTGCTCGGCTCCGGCTTATACGGCTCCGCCTTTGAGAGCATGATATGAATTTCTCTTAGTACCTTTTCTGTTTTATCGTTCGCATTCATTTTCTATTTCCTCGGATTTAAATTAACATTATAACTATTCAGGGTGGTTATGAATACTCACCACTTACCCATATTTTATATGAAAATCCGCTTCTCGTAAATAGCCAAATGAATAATAGTAGTTACTATAATTAAATCAATCCCGCTGCCGCATTTCTCAGTTCATCTGCCGCATGCTTTATCTCGGCAGCCTGCTCTTCGCTCACATTTCCGGGCTTTGTCCTTGAAATAAGCTTCTTCACATACGAAAGCGATGATTTCACACTTTTTTTCTGTGCGCTGTCCATAGCCTTTCTTTTTTCCTTGTCAGCCATGACATTTTCCACCTGGCGCACAAGCGTATCAGCCTCACTTCTTGCATCAATATAAGCCTTTCTCTGTCCGTCTGTTGCCTCATACTCCTGTGCCTCACGGATAGCCTGCTCAATCTCAGAATCAGACAAATTTGAGCTTGCGGTAATCGTAATCTCCTGATGCTTTCCTGTGCCCAGGTCCTTTGCAGAAACCTGCACAATGCCGTTTGCATCTATATCAAATGTCACCTCTATCTGCGGCACACCTGCCGGAGCCGGCTTGATGCCCTTTAGCCTGAAGTTTCCAATCAGCTTATTGTCCCTTGCAAACTGCCTCTCACCCTGCAGTACCTTTATATCCACAGAGGTCTGGAAGCTTCCTGCAGTTGTAAAAATCTGGCTGTATCTCGTAGGAATAGTCGTATTTCTGTCAATAATTTTAGTTGAGACACCACCAACTGTCTCAATTCCGAGTGAAAGCGGTGTGACATCCATCAGTATAATCTCTGCCGCACTGCTGCCTGCGACAATTGCTCCACCGAGCTTGCCGCCCTGTACTGCTGCACCGAGTGCCACGCACTCGTCAGGATTTAGGTTGTGTGAAGGCTCTTTTCCTGTAATTCTTCTGACCTCCTCAACAACAGCCGGCACACGTGTCGAGCCTCCTACCAACAGCACCATTCCAAGCTCTGCTGCGGAAATACCCGCATCTGAAAGTGCCTGATTGACAGGAATAGCAGTTCTCTCCACCAGATCCTTTGTTATCTCATTAAACTCAGCCCTTGTGAGGTTCATCTCCATGTGGACCGGCTGTCCCTTTACAGTGGTGATAAATGGCAGGTTGATAGTGGTTGAGGATGATGATGAAAGCACCTTTTTTGCCTTCTCAGCCTCCTCCCTGACACGCTGCATAGCAGTATTATCCTTTCTCAGATCCACATTCTGCTGTCTGTAAAACTCTGTGACAAGATAATTCGTGATTCTCTCATCAAAATCATCTCCACCCAGATGATTATCACCGGCTGTGGCAAGCACCTCTATCAGATTGTCCCCTATTTCGATAACAGACACATCGAAGGTTCCTCCTCCGAGGTCGTAGACAAGAATTTTCTGCTGCTGTCCGTGGTCCAGTCCGTATGCGAGTGCCGCAGATGTTGGCTCATTTATGATTCGAAGCACATTAAGCCCCGCAATCCTTCCTGCATCCTTAGTTGCCTGCCTCTGCGCATCCGAAAAATATGCAGGAACTGTGATTACAGCGTCTGTCACTGCCTCACCAATATAGTCCTCTGCATCCTTTTTCAGCTTTCTGAGAATCATAGAAGAAATCTCAGGAGCTGAATACAGCTTTCCGTCCACCTTTGCCCTGAAATCGCTTCCCATCTGTCTCTTTATTGAGAAAAATGTCCTGTCCACATTGACTGCTGCCTGCCTCTTTGCAGCCTCGCCAACCAGTCGCTCTCCATTTTTTGTAAAAGCCACTACAGACGGAGTTGTTCTCTGACCCTCGCTGTTAGTTATGACTACCGGCTGATTGTTCTCCAATACTGCCACACAGCTGTTTGTTGTTCCTAAATCTATACCTATAACCTTGCCCATTTTATGCCTCACTGTTTACTAATGTTTATTTTCTGAATAGTTACATCTTAATAATACTTTATGCTTCGAAAATTCACTCGTCAAGGCATGAGGCTGTTATTTCAGAGAATGTTTATACTTTTAATTTTTAATACACAACATAACAACAAAGGCACCGCCGAAGCAGTGCCTTTGTTGATTAGTTTATAGGTTGGATTAAAAAATGATAATTGAGGATTGCTTATTCACTTACTTTCTTTTTGAGTAATCCGAGTAATCCACATGCAATGAAAGATCCGATTACTAATGCAACAAGATACATTAACGGATTTCCGATTGTAGGTACTACGAAGATTCCTCCGTGAGGTGCCATGAGTGTACATCCAAATGCCATTGAAAGTCCACCTGCCACTGCTGAACCAACTGCACATGCCGGAAGGACATGAAGCGGATCAGATGCTGCGAATGGGATTGCACCCTCTGTGATAAATGATAATCCCATGATAAAGTTCGTAGGTCCTGCCTTTCTCTCCTCTGCTGTGAACTTGTTCTTGAAGAAGATTGTTGCAAGAGCAATTGCGAGTGGTGGAACCATACCACCAATCATAACTGCTGCCATGATATTGTAGTTTCCGGCAGCGATTGAAGCTGTACCAAATACATAAGCGGCTTTGTTTACAGGGCCACCCATATCTATTGCCATCATTCCTCCGAGAAGTACTCCGAGAACTACTGCGCTTGCACCGTTAAGTCCATTAAGACCGTTGTTGATAGCTGTATTTAAAGCTCCGATTGGAGGCTCAACTACAAACTGCATTATAACGCCTATGAGGAATATACCAAGCAGCGGATAAAGAAGAACCGGCTTCACACCATCAAGACTCTCAGGAAGCTTAGAGAATATCTTCTTTAAGAGATTTACAATATATCCTGCAACGAAACCTGCAACCAGTGCTCCAAGGAAGCCTGATGTACCGTTTGCTGCGATTGAACCGCCTACGAAACCAACTGCAAGACCCGGACGGTCAGCAATACTCATAGCGATAAAGCCTGCAAGGATAGGAAGCATAAATCCAAATGCTGTTCCACCGATTCCCTTAAACAATGCTGCGCCCTGTGTAATAGTACCGAAATTTGCTCTCTGGTCAGCCGGCAGTGAATTAAGGTCAACACTGAATCCATCGATAAGGAACGCGATTGCGATAAGGATACCACCACCAACTACGAACGGAAGCATATGTGAAACACCGTTCATCAGATGCTTGTAAATCTGATGTCCAATGCTCTCCTTTCCACCAATAGATGAATGTGAAGCCTCTTTTTTACCTGATGCCTTAAATACAGGAGCATCACCGGCAGCAATTCTCTTTACGAGCTCCTCTGTCTTATTTATTCCGTCAGAAACCTGACACTCAATAACCTTCTTTCCGTCAAAACGGTCTGTAGGCACATTTGTATCACATGCAACGATAACACCGGTAGCCTTTGCAATCTCATCATCTGTGAGTACATTTTTAGCTCCGGCTGAGCCTCTTGTCTCAACCTTTACCTGATATCCCAGCTCCTTGGCCTTTTTCTCAATAGCCTCAGCAGCCATATAAGTATGGGCAATTCCTGTAGGACAGGCTGTAACTGCAACGATAAATACATCGTCCTTCTTCACCTCAACAGGCTCTTTCGCCTTTGCCTCCTTTGCAGCCTCCTTCTCATCCTTTGCCTTTTCAGCACTGTCGATGATATTTAAAAACTCATCTACTGAGCCGGCATTGATAAGAGAATTTGTAAACTGCTCGTCCATCAGCATAACAGAGAGCTTGCTGAGCACCTGAAGATGCACATTGTCCTCTGTGTTTGGTGCAGCGATAAGGAAAATAATCTTTGCAGGTGTACCGTCGAGTGATTCAAAGTCAACCCCGTCCTTTACAACCATTGCCGCAAGACCTGCTTTAGTAACAGCATCAGACTTACAATGAGGAATTGCTATACCCATTCCAATTCCTGTTGTGCCTTCCTCCTCTCTTGCAAAAACACCCTTGCGATACTTCTCCACATCGGCTATTTTGCCACTTTTTGCCATCAAATCAATACACTGATTCAATGCTTCGGTTTTTCCGGCAGGCGTACCATTTAAATTGATACTCTCAGCTGCCAACAAATCCCTGATTGTCATACATCATTCCTCCTAATAGAATATATTAATTATTTATATCAACCTTTTTGATACCGTTTGTTTAATTGGAAGCACTGTCCCATTTATCAATAAGTGCCTCAACCTCAGGCTTTGTAGCCAGCTCCTCAGAAAATGCACTTGCACTTCCTGTACATACTCCATAAATAAATGCCTGCTTATAATCATTTGATTTGAGGTATCCGTAAACAAATCCGGCTACCATCGAATCACCTGCGCCTACAGAGTTTTTGAGCTTTCCTTTAGGAGCCTGTGCCTTAAATTCCTGTCCATCCTCGGTCACAAGCACTGCTCCGTCACCTGCCATAGAAACAAGCACGTTTCTTGCGCCCTGCTCCTGAAGCTTCTTTGCATACTTTATCACATCGTCCTTGTCTGTAACCTCAACCCCGAATATCTCACCGAGCTCATGATTGTTTGGCTTGATAAGGAATGGCTTATACGCAAGCACATTTGTGAGCAGATTTCTCGTCGCATCAACCACGATATTTATTCCGCGGCCCTCAAGATGCTTCATGATATCCATATACATTGATGAAGGCATCACATCAGGAATACTTCCTGCGAGCACAAGCACATCAGACTCCTTTAAGCAGTCAAGCTTCTCATAAAGCTTTTTAATGTTGTCCTCAGTGATTACCGGTCCCTGACCATTAATCTCGGATTCCTCATTTGAGCGAAGCTTCACGTTAATACGTGAAATACCATCCTCCACCTCTATAAAATCAGTATTAACGCCTTTTTTTCCTAGAAGTCTTTTAATTTCATTTCCTGTAAAACCCGCTGTAAAACCAAGTGAAGTATTGCTCATTCCAAGATTCTTAAGAACCATGGAAACATTGATGCCCTTACCACCTGCAAAAATCTTCTCTCCGGTTGTTCTATTGACTACTCCTGTCTTAAAATCTGTTACATCAACAATATAATCTAATGATGGATTAAAGGTAACTGTGTAAATCATGTTAGACCTCCTTAATATTTTTGTATTTCTTATAGTTGTCATTGTTTAGTGCATTTGTAACAATTACAGCATCCTCAAAATCAGCAAACTTGATACTTGATACCTGTGAAAACTTACTGTCATCCGCAAGAATGTATTTCTCCTTGCTATTCTCCATGGATTTCTTTTTAACCATGGCCTCCTTTATCTCCGGAGTTGTAAATCCATTCTTCACAGTAATTCCGTTGGTCCCCCAGAAGCCCTTCGTAAAATTATATTTATCGAGCGTCACAACGGCCTCATCTCCGACAATAGCCTCAGTAGTAGACTTGAACTCGCCACCCAGAATATATACTGTATATCCCCTATCGGAAATTCTCTTGGCATTAGTCAAAGAGTTTGTAACAAAAACCACATTCTTTGCAGTAATATAATCAATCATGACTGCTGTTGTAGTACCGGCATCTATATAAACAAAATCATTATCCACAATAAGTGATGCCGCATATCTGGCAATCTGTTCCTTTTCGCTGCGATTCTGCTTAAGCCTGTTGATAACCTTCTCATCCTGAGTATGGATATTCGTATTATTGGCAATCGCACCACCATGTACCTTGGTGAGATACCCCTTCTTGTCCATTGCAACCAGATCACGTCTGATTGTTGACTCGGATGTATCAAGCTCATCCATAAGCTGCTGAACAGTCACACTTCCCATCGAATCTAATATATCGAGTATTTTTTTACATCTATCTTCCGCCAGCATCTAATCACCCCTGTTTTCAAATTGCTCAAAGACTATCATTTAATCTTTTATATTCAATTATTTTCCTTTTTTATTAAAATCAATAATCATCTAACTTGTAGTATTATTATATTTTCAAAATCAGTCATTGTCAATCATAATCAGTCATTTATATTCACAAATAATCACCATGAAAATTGTTAAAATTATATAAGGTCAAATTTCAAATTGTGTAATATATGCAAAAGTAATATTCTAATTTTGTGCAGAATATACTACATAAATCTTTATTACTTGCCTAATTGCTAATTTTAGTATCTTTTCTATTACTAGTTTATAATCTAAAATATAGTTCAAATTAACTAATTTTAATTTAGTCACTATCAAATTTGACTGTTTTTGACTGTTTTGAATCTAAATGCATTGTAATTCATAATTCATCATGCTAGAATATGTTCATTATGGTACATATTTTATGATTAAAGGGTCAAAAGGTATCATCAATGAGTTTATATTTTGTTATTTCACACCATTTTAAATAATTTATGTACCATCACAGCTACAATACTTTAAGTTAAAAAGGAGGATTTCACATGAAACAGCTTAATTGGGCAACACTCGGCTGCGGCGTAATAGCTAATGAGCTCGCGCATGCTCTCTCAAAGGAAGGACGCACTCTTTATTCAGTTGCCAACAGAACTCATGAAAAGGCCGTAGCTTTTGCACAAAAATATGGCATTTCAAAGGTATATGACAACATTGATGACGTCTTTTATGATCCTGATGTGGATATCATTTACATCTCCACTCCACACAATACTCACATCAATTATCTAAGAAAAGCCCTTTCTAATGGAAAGCATGTACTCTGTGAAAAATCTATTACTTTAAATATCGCAGAGCTCGATGAAGCCGTCTCACTGGCCAAAGAAAATAACGTTATTCTTGCTGAAGCCATGACTATATATCATATGCCTGTTTATAAAAAGCTAAACGAAATAATTGCAAGTGGACAACTCGGCAGGCTAAATTTAATTCAGGTCAATTTTGGAAGCTACAAGGATTACAATATGACAAACCGATTTTTCAGTCGTAAGCTTGCCGGAGGAGCATTGCTTGATATTGGAGTTTACTCACTTTCTCTTATCCGCTGGTTCTTCAAGGAAACACCAACACAAGTATCGTCACAGGTTAAATATGCACCAACCGGTGTTGATGAACAGGCAGGTATTCTGCTTATGAACGATGCTGCCGAGATGGCAACTGTCACATTATCTCTACATTCCAAGCAGCCCAAACGCGCTACACTATCTTTTGACAAAGCATATGTGGAAATCTTTGAGTATCCAAGAGGAATGGAGGCAACTATTACATACACAGAGGATGGTCATAAAGAAGTAATTGATGCAGGTGATACATCAGATGCACTGTATTACGAAGTATGTGATATGGAAAAAGCTGTAAGCTCAGCATCATCCGATGAAATAGAAAACCTCATTCACAGTCAGTATACATATGATGTCATGAAAATCATGTCTGATATAAGAACCGAATGGGATATGAAATATCCAGAAGAGGAATAATAATAATACAACAACTATTCAAAAAAGGATAAGAGTTGTTAAAAAAGAGAAATATAATTCTGTTTATCAGGCTTATATTTCTCTTTATTAATTTAGTGTAGCATCCTGAAAAGTAATATAGAAAATCTAAAAATAACGAAATCTTTGCAACACATATTACGTATATCAAATAAAATTCACAATATATTTTATTTGCAAATTATATAAAATAAAGACCACATCATAAACTGATGCAGTCCTTTTAAGAGAGGTGACAGCCGGATTTGAACCGGCGATGACGGTGTTGCAGACCGGGGCCTTACCACTTGGCTATGTCACCATATATTATACTAAAAAACTCCCCGAGTAGGGCTCGAACCTACAACAACTCGGTTAACAGCCGAGTGCTCTACCATTGAGCTATCGAGGATTATTAAGGTTTGTACCTTCAAAACTTCATACAAATCCGATTTGTTTTTCTCAGTTATTAACCAGATTAAGCCCTCGACCTATTAGTAACAGTCAGCTCCACATGTTGCCATGCTTCCACCTCTGCCCTATCTACCTTGTAGTCTTCAAGGGGTCTTACTCCCGAAGGAGGGATATCTCATCTTGAGGGGGGCTTCACGCTTAGATGCCTTCAGCGTTTATCCCTTCCAGACTTGGCTACTCTGCCATGCCGTTGGTCGACAACAGATACACCAGTGGTCCGTCCATCCCGGTCCTCTCGTACTAAGGACAGCTCCTCTCAAATATCCTCCGCCCGCGCCGGATAGGGACCGAACTGTCTCACGACGTTCTGAACCCAGCTCGCGTACCGC
>OHCA01000456.1_pt1 | contig 28990 bp, 31 predicted proteins | sample 1577541 | NCBI WGS metagenome assembly OHCA01 (sample SAMEA3879598, study PRJEB24766) | human gut metagenome | biome: human-associated habitat; feature: feces | place: USA | collected 1985/1987 | reverse complement strand
TTCAGTCCCTTTAACAGAGCTCCCAGTCCAGTGGTAGCTGCTCCGGTTTCTTTGTAGTTGAAGGTTTCTTCCTTCTCAACCGGCTCCTCCTGAGCCAGAGCCTTCATGCTCAGGCTGATTTTACCGTCCTTAATACCGATAATCTTAACAGTCACCTTCTGGCCCTCTTTCAGAACCACGCCCGGATGCTTGATTCTCTGAGTGCTGATCTGAGACACATGCAGAAGACCGGACAAACCGCCGTCCAGATTTACAAATGCGCCGTAGTCCTTCAGGCTGTCAACGGTACCCTCAACAACAGCACCAACCTCTACAGCAGCCATCTTCGCAGCTTTCTCTTCCTCTTCCTTCTGCTTCATCACAGCTCTCCCGGACAGAACCAGTTTTTTGTTCTCCGGAACCACGGTAATCGGAGTAACCTCCAGATGCTGGCCTACCATATCCTCTAACTTCTCTACGTATTTGGTAGAAATCTGAGATGCGGGAATAAAGCCCTGGATATCATTCACATAGGTTACCAGTCCGCCCTTTACAGCCTCTTTCACCTTTACATTCAGAACTGCCTTATCCTGCATCTGCTGTACCAGCTCTGCCCACTTCTCTGCATCAGGACCTTCCTGTTCCTGATACGGATTGCGGCGCTCGTCAAACTCCTTGTAGGAAGCCTCCAGCTCGCTTGCAAAATCTTCCATTGTCTCTTTTACTTCTTCGCTCATTGTTGCACACTCCTTTTCATCGTCCTCCTGGGCAGAACAGATTCTGCCCGTTATACTTGACTTTACCACATTTTCGCCTTTTTTACCATAGTTTTGTTAGAAAAGTATCTCTGATTGTGATATACTGTTACAAGAAATACACCGTTTAGGAGAGCATAATCACCATGACAGACATTCTTGATCTGCATACCCATACCATTGTCAGCGGGCATGCATACAATACGCTTTATGAGATGGTTCGCTCTGCATCAGAAAAAGGGGTCAGCCTTTTAGGCGTTACAGAACACGCTCCCAAGATGCCCGGCACCTGCCATCCTTTTTACTTTATCAATTTTAAGGTAGTTCCCAGAGAGCTTTACGGAGTCAAGCTGATGCTGGGCTGTGAACTGAATATTCTGGATTATGAAGGCACTGTGGATCTGAGCCCACGCTACTGCAAGGGACTTGATTTTGCGATTGCCAGTATCCATGATCCCTGTTACAAAAGCGGAACCGTCAGCCAGAACACTGCAGCCTATCTGGGTGCCATGAAGAATCCATATGTCCAGATTATCGGCCATCCTGATGACGGAAGATTCCCTGTGGATTACGAAACTCTGGTCTGCGCAGCGAAAGAACACCATGTGCTTTTGGAGGTCAACGCCTCCTCTCTTCATCCTCAGTGCCACAGAGAAGGCGCACGGGAGAATTATATTTCCATGCTGGAGCTGTGCCGAAAACACCAGGTATCCGTCATTATCGACAGTGACGCCCACTGTGAAGCTGATGTGGGAAATCACAGACGTGCCTGGGACCTGATACAGGAAATTGCCTTTCCCGAAGAACTGATCGTCAACGCTTCGATAGAAAAGGCCGCTTCCTACATTCCCTGCCTGAAACAGCCGGTTTACACAGGAGGCTTTTCTCATGATTAACTTTCTTAATCTGGAATACTTTCTGGTAGCCGCTGAGGAACTGAACTTTACCCGGGCAGCCAAACGGCTTTTTATTTCCCAGCAGTCCCTGAGCAATCATATTTCCAATCTGGAAAAAGAATTTGATGTGGTTTTGTTTAACCGGACCACACCTCTGACCCTCACCTATGCCGGACAGGCTCTGAAAGGAAAGGCACGAAAAATTCTGGAGCTGCGGGATGAAACCTACCGTGAACTGGCTGATATCAAAGACTTTTCCATTGGCCAGCTGACTATCGGGCTTTCTCACACCAGAGGAAGGATGATTCTTCCGGAAATTCTCCCCTGCTATAAAGAACGCTTTCCTAATATTGATCTGAGGCTGGTGGAAGGCAATTCCTCCACCCTGGCTTCAGCCCTGCTTCACGGAGATGTGGATCTGGTTATTGATATGCAGCCGTTTAAAGCCGAAAATACAGAAACCATTCCGCTCTGTGAGGAGGAAATCCTGCTTGCAGTGCCAGATGCTGTTTTGGAGCGGACCTTTCCTGGCCGTCTGGAAGAAATCAAAGAGCAGTTAAAACAGCACACGGATCTGACCCTGCTCAGAGACTGCCCGTTTCTTCTGATTAACAAGGGAAACCGGGTTCGCACCATTGCTGACGAAATGTTTGAAGAAGCCCAGATGACGCCCAATGTCGTACTGGAGACAGAAAACATTGAAACTGTGCTGGGGCTGTGCATCAAGGGCATGGGAATCACATTCTATCCCAGGATGTTTATTTCCGGCCATCAGGAATTCCGCCAAAAAATGCAGCAGCAGAATTCTCCTGTCAGCTTCTATTCCCTGGATTATGCAAAAGCTCATGGAATACTGGCAATCGGATATCACAAAGGCCATTATATGTCACAGGCCACCAAAGAATTCATACGAATTGCAAAAGAGACTATCTGACGTTAACTATAAAAAGTAACTGTGCCGTCTGACAGAAAACACTTGACAATTCCTCCAGGATCTCTTAAAATAAATATAGTAATTGTTACTATTATTTTATTTTCAAGGAGCTGGTCTATGAAGACATTAAAGTATAGCCGTCAGAGAGAATCTATCAAAGCATGTCTGATGAACCGCCACGACCATCCGACTGCAGATGCCATATACGCAAGTATCAGGGAAGAGTTTCCCAGCATCAGCCTCGGAACCGTTTACCGGAACCTGAATCTCCTGGTAGAATTAGGTGAGGCGCGAAAGCTGACCTTTGGTGACGGCAAGGATCATTTTGATGGAGACACTGCCCCTCATTATCATTTTGTATGCCGCTGCTGCGGCGGTATTCAGGATCTGCCCCCACTCTGGGCTTTGGATCTGGAAGATAAAATGCAGCCGCATATTCACGGGAAGATTGACAGTCATTCCATTGATTTCTATGGAATCTGCTCTGACTGTATGGCACAACAGGGGCACTAATCCTTTCCCAGAATTAACAAGAATTTTTCTCAAAAAGGATTGACATTTAAAAAGTTTTGTGGTAAATTAATATTAGTAATCATTACTGATTTGATTGCAGCAAAATAACGCATCTAATTTAATATTAATATAACATGTAAAGGAGATTTTAACTATGAAGAAATGGGTTTGTACTGTATGTGGTTATGTTCATGAAGGCGACGCTGCTCCGGAATTCTGCCCGGTATGTAAGGCTCCGGCTTCCAAGTTCAAAGAGCAGGCTGGTGAGAGAACCTGGGCTGCTGAGCACGTTGTAGGTGTTGCACAGGGCGTAAGCGAAGATATTCTGGCTGACCTGCGCGCTAACTTCGAGGGCGAGTGCTCTGAGGTTGGTATGTACCTGGCTATGGCAAGAGTTGCTCACAGAGAAGGCTATCCGGAGATCGGTCTGTACTGGGAGAAGGCAGCTTACGAAGAGGCTGAGCACGCAGCTAAGTTTGCAGAGCTTCTGGGTGAGGTTGTTACCGATTCTACCAAGAAGAATCTGGAGATGAGAATTGATGCTGAGAACGGCGCAACCGCAGGCAAGTTCGACCTGGCTAAGAGAGCAAAAGCTGCTAACCTGGATGCAATCCATGACACCGTTCATGAGATGGCTCGCGATGAAGCTCGCCACGGCAAGGCATTCGAAGGTCTGTTAAAGAGATACTTTGGCTAATATATCCTGAACCGTCAGGAATTTTATGAGAGAGAGGATTCGTCTTCTCTCTCATTTTTTCTTGACATTTTCCCGTTTTTTATGCTAAAATAAAATCAGTAATAATTCTTATTATTGTAGATTTCAAGCAAAGGAGGGCTCTTTTTATGTCAAAATACGCAGGCACAAAAACCGAGAAAAATCTCTGGGAAGCATTTTCCGGGGAATCCCAGGCACGAACCAAATACACCTTCTATGCATCTGCAGCAAAGAAGGCCGGATATGAGCAGATGGCTGCTCTGTATTTAGAAACTGCCGAGCAGGAAAAAGAACATGCGAAAATGTGGTTTAAAGAAATCCACGGCATTGGTGATACAGACGCCAATCTTGTCGATGCAGCTGCCGGTGAAAATGCAGAGTGGACGGACATGTATGTGCGTATGGCAAGAGAGGCCGAAGAAGAAGGATTTCCAGAGCTGGCTGCCAAATTCCGCCTGGTAGCAGAGGTAGAAGCCTCCCATGAGAAACGTTACTTAAAGCTGCTTGAAAATCTGCGCAAAGACGGAACCTTCAAGGGTGAGGCGCCGCTTGGCTGGAAGTGCCGCAACTGCGGATACATCCACGAGGGTAATGAGGCTCCGGAAATCTGCCCAGTATGTTCATATCCCCAGGCATACTTTGAACGGATGACCGTTAACTATTAATATTTAGTAATTATTCAGGACAGCGGAAAATTACAATATTCAAAACAGGAACTGCAAAAGCCCGGACCATATGGTTCCGGGCTCTTTCACAACAATAGAGATGAGGATATGAAACATGAACTACACAAAACAACAGCTTACCGATATGATTCACCGCATGGGCATTCAGCCTGATGATTCCATCATGGTTCACGCTTCTATGAAATCCATCGGAAACGTAGAAGGCGGCGCAGATACTGTACTGGACGCCTGGATGGAATATCTGTCAGATGGGCTTTTCATGATGCCCACCCACACCTGGGCCCAGATGGGACCGGACTGCCGCATTTTTGATCCTCAAAATATGTCTTCCTGTGTAGGGCTTCTGACAAATCTGTTCCGCATACGTCCTGGTGTTGTCCGCTCGCTTCATCCCACTCACAGCATTGCTGCCTATGGAAAAAAAGCAAAAGAGTACATTGCCGGCGAAGAGACTGTGGATACTCCCTGCAGTCCTGAGGGATGCTGGGGACGACTGGAGAATATTGGAGCAAAAATTCTTCTGATCGGCGTGGGCCATGAACGAAACACCTTCATCCACGCAGTCGAAGAATCCATGAATGTTCCAGAGCGGCTTACCGATGAACCCAGTGAATTTTTTATCCGTCAGGCTGACGATGCTCTTCTTCGCCGCCCGGTTTACCGCCACTACAACAAAAATGAGCCGCATATTTCCGAACATTATCCCAAGCTGGCTCCTGCCCTTGAGACCTGTGGCGCCGCCCGCCATGTTTCCTTTGGAGATGCAGACTGCATTCTCTGTGATGCCCGTCAGACAGCCTCTGTGACGCGGCGGATTCTCTCCCATGAGAAAACCTGTCTGCTGGAGCGGGATGTGATTCCCCAGGAATGGTGGCAGGAGGATTAATCCTCCCTGCCAATCCGGTTTGTCAATCTTCCAATTTCTTCTATTTCGCAGGAAACCTCATCGCCTGCTTTCAAAAAACGGGGAGGCTCAAATCCCATTCCCACTCCTGACGGAGTTCCTGTAGAAATAATCGTTCCTGCCTTCAGAGTCATTCCCTTTGACAGCTCACTGATAATATGATCAATGTGAAAAATCATCCGGGAAGTATTGCTGTTCTGGCGCAGTTCTCCATTTACATAAGAGCGGATATTTAAACACGGCGGATACGGAACAGACTCCCGGGTAAGAATGCAGGGTCCCATGGGCGCAAATCCATCCAAGCTTTTTCCAAAATACCACTGCTGATGGCGGTTCTGAATATTGCGGGCGCTTACATCATTTAAAATCGTATATCCAAACACATAATCCTCCGCATGTTCCGGCTCCACATTTCTGGCATCCTTTCCTACAATCACAGCCAGCTCTGCCTCATAGTCCAGACTATCCACCAAACCCTCATATGCCGGAATGAAACCACCGTCCGGCACTGCCTCATTCACCCGTTTGGAAAAGTAAACTGCAAAGGGGCGCTCCCCGGAAAATTCCTGTTTTTTAAATCGGGCAGACTCCTCTGCATGCTCCATATAGTTAATTCCCAGACAGATAATGTCCTGCTCCGGCACAGGAATCGGCGCCAGCAGCTGCACATCCTCTAACCGGGCTGCGCCGCGGAAGCGATCGGGTTCCAGACCGGCGCTGTATTCCAGCAGCTGCTTTTCTGATTCACACATCTGCTTTACTGCCTCCAGCATCGTCGGATACTCCACACCAATGGAATCCATCGGATATACCCACTCCCCGTCTGCGCTGATAATTCCTATTTTCACCTTTTGATCTACCTGATACGTTACCAGTTTCATCTCTGCTCCCCTTCCCGTTTTCCTCATTCTGCCGGTTCCGGAAATTCTCTGTTTCGGCTATTTTCCGTTCCGGCATTTTTCTTGATTATACCTCTCTGAAAAAAGGGTTGCAAGGAGATTTCTTATGCCAGCGCCTCCCGGATCATCTTTCCGGCCTGAATCACCACCGTGGGAATCACAGCCAGAGCCACAATGCTGACAAGCTGACGCAGGTTTAAATCTGCCACTGCAAACAGTACCTGAAGTCCCGGAAGGAACAAAACAGCCGCTAAAAGCAGAACTCCTGTCTCAAAGGCCAAAATGCTCCACAGGTTTCCCCGAAAGCCCAGCTTCGCAATGGAGTGTTCACTTCTGCAGTTAAATCCATGAAATAGACGAGCCAAGGTCAGAGCTGCAAAAGCCATGGTGCTGGCAGTTCCTGCGCCGCCTGTTTCCAGTCCCAGATGAAAGGCCGTCATCGTGCAAAGAGCGATCAGCCCTCCCTGCAGCAGAATCCGCAGCAAAAATTCCCTGGTCAAAATCCCCTCCTTCGGATCTCTCGGAGGCTGTCTGAGCAGCCCGTCTTCCTGGGGTTCCATACCAATGGCAATAGCTGGAAGAGAATCTGTCAGCAGGTTAATAAACAAAAGATGAACCGGTGCAAAGGGCATAGGCAGATCGAAAAGGGATGTATACAGGACACTGAAAATCCCTGCCATATTTCCGGAAAGAAGGAACTGAACCGCATGGCGGATATTCCGGTAAACATTCCGCCCGTTGGCTACCGCCTTGATAATCGTGGCAAAATTGTCATCTGTCAGAATCATAGCGGCTGCATCTTTGGAAACCTCTGTCCCCGTAATTCCCATGGCTACCCCGATATCAGCCTTCTTTAAAGCCGGAGCATCATTGACTCCGTCTCCCGTCATGGCTACAATACAGCCTTTTCTCTGCCATGCATCTACAATTCTGATTTTATGCTCTGGAGAAACTCTTGCATATACGGAAATATTTTCCAGCTTTTCATCCAGCTCTTCCTCCTTCATCGCATCCAGCTCCGGTCCGGTCAGAGCCAGATCCCCCTCCTCCATAATGCCGATTTTACCTGCAATGGCCATAGCTGTAATTTTGTGATCTCCGGTAATCATAACCGGACGGATTCCTGCTCTTCTGGCGCTGAGCACTGCCGGACGGGATTCTATTCTGGGCGGGTCCATCATGGCTGCCATTCCCAGAAAAACATATCCGTTCTCTGCTTCCAGACTGCAGCACTCCATCTCCTCCAACGGACGGTATGCCACAGCCAGAACCCGCAGTCCTTTTTCCGACCATGCTCTGTTCTGCTCCTGCAGTCTCTGCCTCCAGGCCGGAGTCATGGGAATCGCCCCGTTCTTTGTCATCAGTTCTCCGGTCCGGTCAAGAATCACGTCCATAGCCCCTTTTGTAAACAGAACTCTCTGTCCGTCACACATATGAACGGTACTCATCAGCTTTCTTTCAGAATCAAAGGGAAGCTCTTCCAGCCTCGGCATTTCCCGCCGCAGCTCCTCGCTGTCCGCCCCGGCCCGGACCGCCATTTCCAGAAGGGCAAGCTCCGTGGGATCTCCGATTCCTTCCTCCCCCTGAAGTCTGGCATCATTTGCCAGGGTAAATCCGTATACCAGATAACGTCCGGCCTTCTGGTACATGGAAATCTGCCCCGGCGCCATCAACTCTCCGTCTGCAAAAACCTCTTCTACTGTCATTTTATTCTGCGTCAGAGTTCCTGTTTTATCAGAACAGATTACAGACACGCAGCCCAGACTTTCTACTGCCTTTAAATCCTTGATAATGGCATTTTCCCGTGCCATCCGCTGCGTTCCCATAGCCTGCACAATGGTTACAATAGAGCCCAGAGCCTCAGGAATTGCCGCCACAGCCAGCGCTACTGCAAACATCAGCGAATCCAGCACCGGCATTTTCCGGTACAGGCTTAATGCAAATACCAGGGCGCAGATTCCCATAATAACAGCTGCCAGATGGCCGCTGAAACGATCCAGGCTGATCTGAAGCGGTGTTTTTTTCTCACCTGTGGCATTCATGAGAGCTGCAATTTTTCCAATTTCCGTGTGCATTCCCGTTGCCGTTGCCACCATCACTGCCCGTCCCTGAATAATCAAAGAACCTGAAAAAATCATATTGAACTGATCGCCCAGAGGAACCGCCCCTTCTGTCTCCATCGCTTCCGCCTGCTTTTCCACAGCCAGAGATTCTCCCGTCAGAGAGCTTTCATTGACCTGAAGATTATGGCACTCCAAAAGGCGTCCGTCTGCTACAGCCAGATCTCCTGCCTCCAGAGCTATCAAATCTCCCGGAACCACCTGAGCGGACGGGATTTCCAGAGTCTGTCCATTTCGTATCACCTTCGCTGACGGCGAGGACAGGGATTTCAGACTGTCCAGGGATTTTCTCGCCTTTTCATGCTGTACAGTTCCCAGAACCGCATTCATCAGTATCACTGCAAAAATAACCACTGCACTTTCCACATTATCAGATACCATGGAAATCCCTGCTGCAGCAATCAGGATTATCACCAGAAGATCCTGAAACTGTTCCAAAAACACCTGCCAGGCCTTTTTTCCAGTCCCTTCCTGAAGGACATTTTCCCCGGCCTTCTTTCGTACCGCTTCGGCCTGCTGCTGTGTCAGACCGCTTCGGCTGCTGCCCATATCCCTCAGCACATTTTCCGCTGATTCTCGATACCACGTTTTCATCTTGTCTCTCCTTTGCTTATTTTAAGGTATGAGGCATTCCGTATTTCTAGGACTGTATTTCCGCGTTTTTATTTCATGGGACGCACTTTCCTATGACAAAAAACGAGACTCTCCACACATGAAATTCTTTCATGCATGAAAAGTCTCGTTACCGTTTTATGCTTCCGGTGTCCAGGACCAGGCGATGCTTCGCCGCGTATGTTGATCCTGTCCTTGCAACTACTCCCTTGGAATGCCTGGCTTATTATCAAAACACTCTGTTTTTGCGTTTTTTATAATATGGCATACAAACTGGAAAACTGTCAACAAAATCTATATTTTTTTACGTTGTTTTAACGCCTCTGTGCTGACGTTTCCGCTTCAAACATTCCATCGATGCTCCCACTCAGTTGGTTCCAATGGACATGGTTTCCGGCAAAGTACTGCCTCCGTCTATCACAATCTGAGAGCCGGTCAGATAGCTGGACTCGTCGCTTCCCAGAAATGCAAACAGCTCTCCCACTTCTATGGGCTTTGCAAGGCGTCCCATGGGTACCCCTGCTGCAATATCAGCAATAGCTGCCTCCGGATTCTCCGGATTGGATTCCATAGCCATCTTTTCTACCATCGGTGTCCGCGCATATCCCAGCTGAGAACAGTTTACACGGATATTCCGTCCTGCATATTCGACAGCCAGACATTTGGTCAGTCCAACCAGCGCCGCCTTTGTCATGGCATAAGCGGCCTCTCCGGCATCTGCCACGATATCTCCTGTTACAGAGGATGCGATGACAATACTGCCGCCTCCCTGCTTTAACATATAGGGAATCACGGCCTTACAGGTGTTCCACACACCCTTGATATTCACATCAATATGAAAATCCCTGGTAGCGTCATCCATCTCTTCAAAGGGTGCCAGACGGCATACTCCGGCATTGCAGCAGGCAATATGAATTGCCCCGAAGGCCTCAACCGCCTTTGCCGCAGCCGCATCCATCTGCGCACGATCCGCCACATTGGCAACTGCCGTAATAACCTCTGCGCCATATTCTCTGCGCAGCTTCTCGGCAGTCTCCTCAACAGCGGGCGACAGGTCAACCAGAATCATTTTTGCGCCATACTTTGCATAAGCAGAAGCAATGCCTTCTCCAAGGCCTGCTGCAGCGCCGGTAATCAGTGCAACTTTTCCATCCAATTTAGCCATCGTATCTGCTCCTTTTCTGATATATTCTGACGGAAGCTTCTTCGTATCTGCCTCAGCGGATCCGCTCCGGGAAGCCTACCTTTTTCTGAACCTTGCGCAGAGTCTTATTGGAGAAGTACTGTGCCTTCTCTGTATTATTCTTAATCACGCTGTCCAGATAATCTTTATTGTTTGAAAGGTCTGCAAACCGATCCTGTAGCGGCTTCAGTACATCTACAACAGACTCACCTACTGCCATCTTAAAATCGCCGTAGCCCTTTCCATCAAATTCCTTCTCCACATCTGCCGGCGTCTTTCCGGTACATGCACAGTAAATATCAATCAGGTTTCTGATTCCCGGCTGCTCCTCACAGTAGCGCACGCAGGCCTCGGAATCAGTCACTGCCCGTTTAAATTTGCGGATAATCGTATCCGGATCATCCATCAGATAAATGCTTCCGTTAGGATTTTCATCAGATTTGGACATCTTCTTTGCAGGCTCCTGAAGACTCATGATCTTCGCTCCAACCTTGCCGATATATGCCTCCGGAACAGTGAATACATCGCCGTAAACTCCATTGAATCTCTGAGCAATGTCCCTTGTCAGCTCCAGATGCTGCATCTGATCGATTCCAACAGGAACCACATCGGCCTGGTACAGCAGAATATCCGCAGCCATCAAAACCGGATAGGTAAACAGACCTGCATTAATGTTATCTGCATGCTTGGCTGCCTTGTCCTTAAACTGGGTCATACGATTTAATTCACCCATATAGGTAAAGCAGTTCAGAATCCAGGCCAGCTCAGCATGGCCAGATACATGAGACTGGTAATAAATACAGTTTTTCTCCGGATCCAGACCAGCTGCAATATACAGGGTCAGCAGATTTCTTGCGCGTCTGCGCAGCTCTGCCGGATCCTGGCGCACCGTAATAGAATGCATATCTACTACGCTGTAAAAGGTTTCATATTCATCAGCAATGGTAACCCAGTTTTTCAGGGCCCCCAGGTAGTTTCCAAGAGTCAGGTTTCCGGTAGCCTGCATACCACTGAATAATACTTTCTTTCCATTTAACATAACATTCTTCTCCTGTCGCTTCGTAATCATGAAATCAGTGTAGCACCACGGCTTTCAAATGTCAATTTTTCAGCAGGGCCTCTTCCCACTCTTTCTCTTTAAATCCTACTAAAATTCGGTCCTCTGTTACCACCAGAGGGCGCTTTACCAGCATTCCATCCTGGGCCAAAAGTCCGATCTTTTCTTCGTCACTCATATCTGCCAGCCGATCCTTCAGCCCCAGTTCCCGATACTTCATTCCACTGGTATTAAAAAATCTCCGGATTTCCAGACCGGAACGTCCGATCCACTCCCTAAGCTCCTCTGCCGTGGGATTCTCTTCTGCAATGTGACGATCTATGAACGCGATTTCATGAGCATTCAGCCATTTTTTTGCTTTCTGGCAGGTACTGCATGATGGATATTCGATAAACAGCATTCTCTTCTCCTTTACCTTCCAATTCTGCCTTTTATTGTAATTTCCTTTTATTTTACAAAATCCTCCCGCATCGGAGTGAAAACATCCAGAAGAACCGTATCCTCCAGAACCTGGATTCCATGAACCGCGTCTGGTTTTACATAGTAAGTATCACCTGTCTGCAGTTCTTTATCCTCACAGCCCTCCTCCTGATAAATCAGGCGTCCAGACACGATATAACCAATCTGCTCGTGCGGATGGGAATGCTTTGCACCGACAGCCCCCTTCTGGAACTGAAGCTCCACTGTCATCAGATTCTTGCTGTAAGATAAAATCTTTCTGGTTACTCCTCCGCCCAGATCTGTTGCCTCTACGTTTTTATTTTCTGTAAACATGATTAAATTCCTCCTTAATCCCATCCGGTGTATATTCAGTCTGTATCACGGATTTTAATTTCTGCTATTATACCATTTTCGCAGATATTTTTCTACCCATAACAGCCCCAGAAAGAAAAGTCCGCCCAGAAAGAAAATACCTCCGATTCCTACTGCAATCAGCAGAAAACGCGTTGCCTTTTTCCAGAAGGAAAGGAACCTTCTCTGTATAGTTTCCGCCCCTTCCCAGGAATCCTCTCCCTGTCCTCCCAAACCGGCTTCCTGCACATTTGGCTTCTGCTCCTCGCTTTCCTGCAATTCCTCTGTTTCTGCCATCCTCTGATAGGTTCCCCTGTATGTAACCAGATAATCCCGTACCAGACGCCGCCCTGTTCCGATTCCGTCACGGCAGAGCGTTCCGTCCTGTCCCAGATAGGTTCCGCCCTGCCATTGAAAATCCAGGATCTCGTAGACATCTGAAGAAAGTCCCAGCTGTCGAAGCAGCTCAGACTCACAGCCCTCCAGCTTTGGTTTTTCTTCCTGAAAAGGTACCAGAAACTCTCCCAGGCGGTAATAATCGGAATGATAGCGGTGGAAGGTAACAGGAAAAGAAAAATCCTCCAGCCATCGCTCTCCTGTAACCCTCTGTTCTGCTGCACGGCACAAGACTGTCTCTGTCCCCTGCTCTGTCTTTACCTGAACTTCTATGGTTTCCGGAAAATCCATCCCCTCCTCCAGCTGCGTATATTCCAGCTTTTTTTCGATGGTTTCCTTCCCGCCTTCCTGTATCTCTGCCCGAACAGTCAGACAGCCTACAATCATCATCTGAATCAAAACCAGCCCCACCCAAATCATGATCTGAATACAGCTTGTCCGCATTTTTTCATCATATTGCTTTTCTCTCCAAAAAATCTTCATTCCCTCTCCTTTTCCGGCCGCAAAAATCCATCGGAATTTTCCCTGCAGCAAGATCAGAGCTTGTCATGCCCCATTTTGCCGCATGGCATTCTTACAGGCCTTTTCTGAAATTGTTTCCTGATGCAGCTGTCTAAAACGGATCTCTGTCCTGAGCTGCTGTTTTTTATGGGATTCTTCCGGATCAAGAACAGATCCGTAGTTCAAAATTCTTACAGAAACTTTTGATAGATTATTTCGATTTTTCTTTTGTATGAAAGCAAACTGCCGGCTTTCGATTTTTCTTTCCGGGATGGCTTCTGAAGCTGCAGACATATCCTGTCTGCAGAGACTGTGCTGAGGCAAAGAATTCGCAGAGCGCCCATCTCTCCCTCAGCGCTGGTTATCCTTTTTATGCCCCGTAAACGAAATGAAACAGCTGGCTGAATTCCTGATAAGCAGTTGTATCCTCCAGCTCCTTCAGTCCCTCCAGCATTCCGGCCATATACCACTGATGGCACTCCCGGCGTTTTTCATTAAAGCGCTGCCACACATGTTCTCCTTCTGCCATATAATCCCGGGCAGTGCTTCGCATATTGCTCAGCTTGTCTCCAAGCACAAGAATCTTTTCTTCTCTGGAGGCTGTCTTTAAATGTTCAATCGCCGCCTGCTTGCGTTCTCTCCAGGAAAGGGATTTATCCTCCGTCTCAGCAGAAACCAGAGCCAAAACCCGGCCTCCAAATTCTTTCTCCAGCTGCTCTGCCGTCACTGCGGTGTCCTCCAGGACATCATGAAGATAAGCCGCAGCAATCACTTCCTCATCCTCCGTCATCTGAGCCACAATCACAGCTGCCTCCATGGGATGATAAATATAGGGAATCCGGCTTCCTTTCCGGACTGCTCCCTCGTGTGCCTTTGCCGCAAACTCTGCTGCCTTCCGTATCATATCTGTTCCTTTCACAAAGTCTGCAGTCAGCTGCAGACTACCGTTCTCTTCCTGATTTCATCATACCATAACCACCTCCTTCTGAAAAGGTCTCTTCGCTAAAACCGCCGAAAAAACCAATGGCAGATGCAGAAAAGTAAGAAAATGTTCACTTGTAAATCCCCGGCTTTTCTGCTATGCTTATGGACAGAAAATATTGTATGCAAAGGAGCTGTCATGGAACATTATCATCAGTCATCTTACCGGCGATCCGGCAGACACAAGCAGAAGCCTGCCAGCGAGTGGCCGCATATTCTGCTGTTTTACATATTGCCATTTCTTGTATTTAACGCCATAGTTTTTTACCTTGTGACAGCCAAGCCCAAATTTGAGCTGACTGTAGAAGATACCAGCGATTATCAGACTACCACTGCCACCCTTACCATGAAGTCCTGGCTTCCCACCAAATCCATTGTCATGGAGCTGGATGGTGAAAATTTGGAACTGACAAAAGGCAAAAAGCGGACATATACCACCACCCTTCACAGAAATGGTTCTCTCCAGGCTATTGTTACCAATTTTAACGGAATGCCTGAGGACAATATCAAATATGTGAATATTCTGGATGACACGCCTCCCACCTTTTCTGCCTCTTATGTAGAAGACGGCGTACTGACCGTAACTCTGACTGACAGTCAGGCCGGCATTAATTATGATTCCGTTTATGCGCTGAATTCCACAGGTGAACGTGTTCTTCCTCTGGTTGCAAACCGGGATCTGAATACCTTTTCCTTTACTATGGATTCTGCCGGACTTCGTATTTTCGTACAGGATATGGCTGGCAATGAGGCGCAGAGTTCCTTTACCTCTCACAAAGAAAACGGCAGCGAGATTCTCGACAGCACACCAGAGCAGGAGGCAGAAGAATGCAGTGAGGAAACCACTTCTGCTGCCGCTGAAGCCACACAGGCCGCTTCTGAAAGCAGTAAAAAGAAAAGCTCATCTACAGAAGAATCTACATCAAAAGCAAAAATTACCATCCAGTAAATCCTGTATTTGGTCAGGCTTTACCTTCCGGTGCAGATGCTGTTTCTGACAGTCTCTGCACCTTTTTCTGTCTTAGGTTCCATTCTCCTATGACAGAAAACAGCTTCTTCAAAATTCAAATTTTTTGTAACAGTTCAGCCTTGCGGGGATTCAGTCAGGAAAACTCGTTGAAAGTTTGCTTTCATAAGAGTTTTAATGCCTAAATCCACATAAGGCGAACGCCTAAGGCTTCTTGTCCGCTGTAAGCGGGCAAGAAGATGCAAGGCTGAACTGTTACAATTTTTTTCCATGCAGCCCCGTTTTTTTAACATTTTATTCGTATTCTATAGGAAAAGGGAGATTTTGCCTATGAATCAAGAACACCAGATCGTCCGCCAGGTTCAGAAGGCCCAGGGCGACAGCCGTGCTGCTGACCAGCTGATTCGCCAGTACCTTCCATTTATCAAATCAGAAACTGCCCGCTTTCTGAAACGCCCGCCGGATGAAAACCAGGATGAACTGAATATTGCCATGTTTGCCTTCTATGAATCCATTCTCTCTTATCGGACAGAAAAGGGAGCATTCTTTACGCTGGCTTCCACTGCTATTCGAAACCGGCTGATTGATTATGCCCGAAAAGAACAGCGGCATAAATCCCTTCTCTCTCTGGATCTGCCATCCTCTCAGGATGACAGCCGCTCCCTTGGAGAACAGCTTCCGGATCGTTCTGACAAAATGAACGAGGTTCTTCAGATAACAGCGGCCCGCACAGAAATCGAAGAATTTTCTCATCAACTGGAGTCCTTTGGGCTTACACTGTCTGACATTGCTGATAACTGCCCCAGACAGGAACGAACCATGGATGCCTGCATGAAGGTGCTGGATTATGCGAAATCCCATCCTCAGCTTTTGGTCCAGATGATTCACAGCAAAAAACTGCCTCTGGCTCAGCTGGCTGCCGGTTCCGGAACAGAGCGAAAAACCCTGGAACGGCACCGGAAATATCTCGTTGCCATTCTTCTGGCCTACACCAATGGTTTTGAAATCATCCGAGGACATCTGCAGTTTATGAAACGAAAGGAGAAACCGCTATGACTTATCTTGTAATGGAATGCCATCCCGGATACGCTGTAGTTTTGGATCAGACAGGACGATTTCTGAAGGTTGCCAATCTGAATTATCAGGTCGGGGAAACGGTATCCTTCGTTATAGAATGTACTGCAGAAGAGGAGCCCATCACAATAAAATCCCTGCGCAGACGCCGAATGCTTCTCTCCGCTGCCTCTCTGGCTGCATGCTTCTTCCTGGCTGTTCTGGGAACCTGGCATGTCTGTCTGACCCCCTATGGAGCTGTCCGAATTCAAATCAATCCTGATCTGAAGCTGACCGTCAACCGGCTTGACTATGTTATTTCTGCAGATGGTCTCAATGATGATGGTCTGCGGCTTCTTGACGGCTGCCAGTTTCGAGGACAAAAGCTGGAACAGGCTTCTGACGAGCTGGCAGACAGAGCCATGGAAATGGGTTATCTGAAGGAAGGCGGACAGATTTTTCTGACTCTGGAATCCTCTCATGAAAACTGGATCGCCAAAACAGAGGATCGCCTTCTAACCGAACTGGAAAACCATCTGAATGATGCGGTATCTGTCACTGTATCTGCTGCATCCGAAGCACCTGTATCCGCAGAGCCCCTCCCCACAGGTTCACTTCCCGATGCTCCTGTCCTCCCCAGCGCTCCTGACAATACGCCTCTCTCCGAAATCTCCAAATTTCAGGAAATAGATGAGGAGGACGATGATTCTGAAGACGAAGGCGACGAGGGCGCTCTTAATGAGGATGACGAAGACGACAGCGAGGACACGTCCGAAGGGAAGGACGACGACAGCGAGAATGCAGCAGACAGGCAAGATGATGACAGCGAGCGGGATACCGATGACAATGACCTGGACGAACACAGCCCGCGGCTGGATACAAACGATGATGCTGAGCATACAGATGATCACAATGATAATGACGAGGATGAGCATGACGGCAATGACAGCAGCAGTGATGAGGACGGCGAGGAGCATGACACCGACAACAGCAGTGATGAGGACAGCAATGATAACGATGACGACTGAGTCTTTCTCCCTGCCGAATTGATTTCGGCAGGGATTTTCTGTTTTATAAGTCCCCTTATCTGCAAATGAAAATGGCTTAATAAATCTCAGCAATTATGACCTTTTCGCTGCAAACGCGCCCTGCTGCAGGCGGAGTCACCCGCAAACAAGTTTTTTGCATCCAAACAGCACTTCCTGATTTTATTTTGAAATTTTAAAACTTAGTCTGGTATCAATCTGACGAACTGCCAAAGATTTCTTTCAATCAAAGACTCTCTTCTGAAGATGAATTCAGAATATCATATTTTATCATCTGCCGCAAGCCATGAACAGTAAAAAAATTTTCAAATTTTTTCTCTAACCCCGGTTTTCCATTTTCTCTTCCGTATCCTATCTTTGAAAACAATAAAAATAACATATATTTCTGAAAGGAGATGCTCTTTATGAAAAAAAATTTAGTTTCCAGTATGTTATCTGCTGCCGTGGTTCTTTCTCTGGCTGCTTCTATGACCAGCCACGCATCTGCATCCGCACTTCTGAAACAGGATGCTTCCGTTGTTACAGATAAAACTGTCAAAACCGGAACCCTTCTAATCAGCGTTAATCCTGAAATCAAAATGGATTACAACTATAAGGGACGCGTTCTGAAGCTGAGTGGCATGAACGAAAGCGGACGCGCCGTTGTCCGTGATATGAAAAATTATCAGTACGATCCCTGTGACGAGGTTATGGAGGATCTGATCCGGGAAATCTATGAAGATGGATATTTTGATACACAAAAGAATCATCCTGCAAAAAACCTTCTTATTAAGCTGGAAGCAGGTTCTAAGACTCCCGACAGTCAGTTTCTGGAAGATGTGGCAGACAGCGCCCGTTATACTTTAAAGGACTGCGGGCTCAAGTCCAGCACTGTTACAGTAAATACCTCTGATCTGGATAATAAAGGACGCATTGGCATTCAGAAAGCCCGTGAACTTGCTCTTGCCCATGCCGGTCTGAAAGATGCCGTTTTCAGCGAAGGCGAATACGATCTGGACGACGGCATTTATGAGCTGGAATTCACTGCCGGCGGAATCGAATACGAATACGAAGTCAACGCTTTCACCGGAAAAATCACAGCAGCTGACTGGGAACGCAACGATGACTGGGATGCCTGGAATGATGACGATCGTTATGATGACGACCATGACGATGATGACCACGATGATGACCGCGATGACGATTAATACCTGATTCGCGTTATCATAAATTTTTCGGCACACCTTGCTGATAGCTTTGATTGAACTGTTACGAATGTGCCGGACGCACTCACAGAGGCAGATTTATTCTTCCGTAAGTGCTCGTTCCGCAGAGCGTTTTTATTTCACAGGACATAATCTCCTATGAAAAGAGAAAGGACCTGACAGACATCCCCCCTGTCAGGCCTTTCTTCTTTACAAAAAACCGCTATTCTTCCTTCTCACATCGTCCATACGTCTGTGCCATATCCCGGCACCGTTTAAGAAGATCCTCTGTAAAATCCTCCTCAGTCATACGCCACCGCCAGTTTTTACCCAAGGTAGACGGCTCATTAATTCTGGCCCAGCCGCCAAGTCCCAGATAATCCTGAACAGGAATCACAGCAATCCGCGCTGCGCTCTGAAGAGCCAGACGAATATAATCCCAGTGAATCTCTCCCTGAGGAGTCCTCTCATTCCCCAGATACCGAACTGCGAAAGCTTTTGCTGCCGGATCCAGAGTTCTGTACCACTCCTGGAGAGTTGTGTTGTCGTGGGTTCCTGTATAAACGACACAATTTACCGGGTATTTATGAGGCAAATAGGCGCTGTCTTCCGACTCGTCAAAGGCAAATTCCAACACCTTCATTCCAGGATAACCGGTTTTCTCTACCAGCTTTAACACAGACGGTGTCAAAAATCCCAGATCCTCAGCAATAATATCGGGATCTCCAAATTTCTTTTTCAGGACCCGGAACAAATCATATCCCGGCCCTTTTTCCCAATGGCCGAATTCTGCTGTTTGATCTCCTGCTGGAATCGAATAATATTCATCAAATCCCCGGAAATGATCCACCCGGACAACATCATAAAGTCCAAAGCTGTATTCCATCCGCTTCATCCACCAGCGGTACTTTGTCTTTTTATGATAATCCCAGCGATACAGAGGATTGCCCCAAAGCTGTCCCGTAGCCGAAAATGCATCTGGCGGACATCCTGCCACAGCAGACGGGCGCCGTTCCTGGTCAAACTGAAACAGCTCAGGATGCGCCCAGCTGTCTGCCCCATCAAAGGCCACATAAATAGGAATATCTCCAATAATCCGGATTCCCTGGCTGTTGGCATACTGCTTCAGCCGCTTCCACTGCTTCTGAAATACATACTGTAAAAAGGCATAAAATAAAATTTCATTTTGCAGCTTTTCCCGATAATGGCGAACTGCGCATTCCTTTCTCAGGCGGATATCCTCATCCCATTCACTCCAGCTTTTTCCTCCAAATTCATTTTTCACTGCCATATAAAAGCAGTATTCCAGAGTCTCATCAGAAAGCTTTTTTGAAAAAATATGTTCCATCTGCTTTTCATCATATCCGGCCTGAAACTGGCGCTCTCTCCACCGTTCAAATGCCCTGCGCAGTACAGGAAATCGGTTCCGGTACAGCTTCTCGTAATCAATATCCCTGGGATTGTCCCCAAAATCCGCCTGGTCACATTCCTCCCTGGTCAGCAGCCCTTTTTGAATCAAGTCCTCCAGATCAATCAGATAGGGATTGCCTGCAAACGCACTGAAGGACTGATAGGGAGAATCTCCATACCCGGTAGGTCCCAGCGGCAGAATCTGCCAGTACTGCTGCCCGGCCTCCTTCAGCTGATCCACAAACTGATAGGCCTCTCTGGAAAAGCATCCAATCCCGTACCTTGACGGAAGAGCGCTGACCGGCAAAAGCATTCCGCATTCCCGTTTCATTCTGTTCTTTTTCATATTCATCCTCCTCCTGAAATTTGCCCTTAAATTGTAACAGTTCAGCCTAAAGCTTCTTGCCCGCTGTTACCTTAAATTCTTTTCGCCCGTTTTTCAAATCCGCGGAATCTCCACAGAAATACAGCCATACGGAAAATCCAGTCAATAAACATTCCACACCATACTCCCATAATTCCAAAACCAAAGCCCCGTACAAACAAATACGCAAAGCCGATCCGGAACACCCACATGGAAAATACGGAAACCATCATCGTAAACCGCGCATCCATGCCAGCCCGCAGCGTGTTGGGAAGCGCAAACGCCGGAGGCCACACTGTCATTGCAAAGCAGTGAACCAGTATCAGCTCCTCAGCCATGCCCGCCGCCTCCGGGGACAGATGATAAAAGCCCACAATCCCCCCGCGGCCCAGAGCCATTGCCGTACACACAGCCAGCAGAATACCGTAGTTTACAGCCAAAAGCTTTTTTGTATACGTTTTTGCCTGCTTCACCTCTCCGGCGCCCACACACTGTCCTACAATAGTAATCAGCCCCAGCCCCAGAGCATTTCCGGCAAGATACTGCAGAGTCACCAGATTATTTGCTACTGCAAAGCCTGCAATAGAAGCCGTTCCCAAGGTGGAAACCAGACTCTGCAGCATCAGCTTTCCAAACTGAAACATTCCGTTTTCCAGACCGCTGGGAATTCCCACAGTCAGAATACTCCGAATCATATCCTTTTCCGGACGCAGCTGAGAAATACCGGTAATCCGAATCACATTGTCCGGATGACGCACCAGAATCATCATCAGAACTGCCGCTGTTATTCGGGAAATCAACGTGGGAACGGCAACGCCCTCTACCCCCATATGAAGACCATAGATACAAACAGCATTTCCTGCAACATTTATCCCATTCATAATCATAGATGCCATCATCGACACCCTGGAATTTCCCATAGAACGAAACAGCGCTGCACAGGAATTATACAAAGCCAAAAAAGGATAAGACAGAGCCGTCAGCCAGAAATATGTGGCTGCGTTATCCATAACCGCCGCCTCTGCCTGACCAAATATCAGATAAAGCAGACTCCTGTTTCCAATTAACGCCACTGCTGTAAACAGAAATGACACGCCTGCTGTAATTAATACCAGCTGTCCCGCAGCCCGACATGCCATGTCTGACCTGTGCTTGCCAATATACTGGGAACACACTACAGCGCCTCCGGTTGCCAGGGCTGCCAGCAGCTGAATAATCAGCAGACTGACTGAGTCCACTAGAGCAACTCCGGATACAGCAGCTTCTCCTACAGCAGCTACCATCATGACATCTACCATTCCGACTAATACCGCCAGAATCTGTTCCACAATCAGCGGACCCAGAAGCCGAAACAGGTCTTTTCTGGAAAAAATCATTCTTGTCACCTCAAAATTGTAACCGTTCAGCCATGCAGCCTTTTCAAAACCTCCTATGTCGGGTATACTACAACCATCAACACCAGAAAAAGGAGGTATTTTGCATGAACCCAATGAAGCTTCTTCAACTGAAATCAGCCTGGGATCGGGTAAAAGCCAATCATCCCAAATTCCCGAAATATCTGTCTGCTGTCCGTCAGAAGGCGATCCGGGAAGGCACTGTAATCGAGTTTAAAGTAACCACTCCCGAAGGCGAAGAGCTCTCCGCCAATCTCCGGCTGAAGGAAGACGATATTGCTCTGTTTCAGGAAATAACGGAGCTGTTTCAGTAACCCTTTCCTTAAAGCTCCCTGCCGCATTTCGGACAGAACTGGTAATCCTCTTCTGTCTCAAATCCGCAGGAAGCGCAGCGCTTTCTCCCGCTCTGGAGCATTGCCGGACTGTCTGGAATGATATTCTCCGGCAGAGAGGTTATCTCTCCTCTCTGAATTTTTCTTCCCAGCTCTGCATCCAGCTCCACTGAGGCATTGCAGCAGGTGGTTCGCACATAATAGCGGCGTCCCCATTTTAACACCGGAATAAAAAACAGGCTCAGATATGAGTACACCATATACACTTCCAAATGTCCGTAACGGCCACAGCGTCCGCAGACAATCAGCTGATCAAAATTCAGCTTTTTCTGCCCCTGACTGACACCCATAATAAAAAACATGGCGTTTTCCCTTCTTTCGTTTCTTTTATCCCAAAACAATCAGCCGCGCCACAGCAACCGGATTATCCTCCGGGAATGCCTGCAGACACACCATAATATCCTGCACCAGCTTCCTCTCCACACCAAGAGCTCCTGCAATCTGATCTGCGGTATTTCCATGCCCGGAAAGAGCCATCACCTGACGTACCAGCTCTGCCATTTCCTCCAGACGGGCGCCTGTCTCAGCTGCTGTATTCAGCCCTGGGGCTTTCTCCTGTTTTCCGGAATCCTCTTCCAGAAAATCCTCCAGCTTCCATTTTTTTCCTTCCTCCTGGCTGTAAAAATCCTCTGAAAGCTCCCAATCCTGGGGAGTATTTGTCATCTTTTCCATTTGTCTTTCTTCTTTCTTCCTGTCGATTATTTTTCGTAATTTCTGTCAGCATTCTATTCTGCCGCCGTTATTTCTCCTGCTTCATTTACCTGCGCATGAACAGAAAGCCCCTGCAGCTCCTGATAAAATGCGGCTGTTTTTTCCGGATCCTTTTCCATCTGTGTATATCCTGCTGCGGATTTACAGGGCACAGCTGACAGCTTCACACCGTCCTTCCCAAGAGCTGCCTGAAGCAGCATCGTTCTTGGAATACTGCTTCCGAAAACAAAATTTCCAAGGCTGTATACAATCGGTTTTCCCTGATAATATTCAATTCCCTGAAGCACATGGGGATGGCTTCCAATTACCAGATCCGCTCCGGCATCAATATACTGCCGCCCCATAGTCTGCTGATATTCTTCCGGCGTAACCGCCTTTTCCTTTCCCCAGTGTACATAAACCACCACATAATCACAGACCTGCTTTGCTGCTGCAATATCCTTTAAAAGCATTCCGGGATCGTATGTAATTGCAACTCCTGGCTTCTGCTCTCCTGCTGTCCAGTCATATACAGGAATAACCCGGGAGGAGCCCAAAAATCCTATGGTTTTTCCCTTCACCTCCACGGTTTCCAGCTGTCTTGCCCTGGCCATATTTTCACCAGCTCCAACATAACGGATTCCCGCTTCGTCCAAAGTCCTGCAGGTGTCCAGAAGCGCATCTGTTCCAAAATCCAGGCTGTGATTATTGGCCAGGGTCACCATATCAATCCCCATTTCCTGCAGCAAATGCACTCTGGAAGGGGGAAGACGAAAGGTAAACTGCTTATCCTCTGCCGCTGTTCCCCTGTCACTGAAGGGAAATTCCTGATTCACCATAAAATAATCCGAAGCCTGAATGACCTGGCGAAGCTCCTCATCCAAAACTCCGCCAATACCACCTGCTGTATCATAGGCATTCAGTACATGGCTGGAAAGAAATACATCTCCGGCAAAAAGCAGATTGATTTCCTCCTCCGGCACAGCTTCCTCCGAAGAATTCTCCAATTCCCCCTCTCCGTCAGAGCTTCCTGAACCGTCATTTTCCCCGGCCTCTTCTGCCCCGATAATCACAACCGGACTGTTCTCCTCCGTTCTCTCTGGCTGTTCTGAACCGTCTCCTGGAACATCCTGCCCAGAATTTTCTGGCGGCGAAGCCTGTCCTGACACGGACAGAGTCTCAGTCCCTGCAGCCCCCTGCAAAATCCGCTCCGGCTCTTCATTTCCATGAAGCAGCCAGAAAAGCAGCCCCAAAAAGAGTGCAAGCATTACCGCAAGAACAGCTGCAAGAATCGAAAAACCACCTCGTCTTTTTCTGTTCATAAATAAAATCCTTTCCTTTATACATTTCTGATGACATTGTATATCCGAAAACCATTCCTTGTCAATCTTCGCATCAGCTCTATAGAAGGTGCTTTACGCAGACTGGCTGCTCCGGAAAATTACATGCTCCGCCTGCATCGGTTCGCTTTTTCGGCAGAATCTCTTTCCGAAACATTCCTCTGTTCTCTGCATATGATTATAGTAACTCCATTATGAAAGGCTGTTTTTATGCCCTCATCTGTTACTCCCGCACTTGTGTTTTCCCAGCTTTTGAAAAATAATCAGCCCCAGGCAGCCGCCTGGGTTACAGGAAATACGAGCGCTCCGCAGTTAAGCGGACTCGTCAAATTTTACGATACTCCCTATGGAGGCATTCTGATAGAATCCGAACTTTTCGGGCTTCCAAATATCCAGACTTCCGGTTCTTCTGATTTCTATGCTATGCACATTCATGAAAATGGAGACTGCTCTCAGTCTTTTACGAAAACCGGAGAACACTACAATCCCCAACACCGGCTTCACCCCTATCACGCCGGAGATCTTCTCCCTGTTTTGGGCAACCAGGGATATGCGTGGGAAGCCTTTTACGATAAACGCTTTTCCATTTCCAATATTCTTGGGCGTTCTGTTGTGATCCATTCTGACAGCGACGATTTTTCCTCTCAGCCTTCCGGAAATTCTGGTAATAAGATTGGCTGCGGCATGAGCCGCCGCGTTTAGCTCGGAATCCTTTTATGTACAATGGAGATGGTACAAATTGCCCTGAAGCTGTCTGTACCATCCATTTCAGATTTTGTTCCTGTAAATTCTGTTTTTGGCAAAAGGAACCTTCGTATTGATTTAGCCCTCCATCTGGCGTCCCAAAAATCCGGCAGCCGTTCCTGCCAGCTTCAGCTCTGCCTCTCCGAATTTTGCCCGGGTATCCCGCCCCAGCAGGGCAACCGCTCCAATGGCATCTCCTTCACAGATAATCGGTGCAATCACCTCCGCCGTAATTCCTTCCACCTCATCATCCGTCAGCGGAATAAACTGCTTTTCCCCTTTTCCGGCAACGATCGTTTCTCTATCATCAATTGCCTGCTCCAGCTGTTTGCTGATATTTTTCTGAAGAATTTCTTTTCTGGGGCCGCCTGCCGCCGCAATCACCTGATCCCGATCCGTAATGCAGACCATCATTCCCGTAGTCTGCGCCATGGATTCTGCATACTGTCCCGCAAAGGCAGTCAGCTCCACCATTGGCGAATATTTTTTCAGAATGATTTCTCCCTCCCGATCGGTAAAAATTTCCAGAGGGGTTCCTTCCTTTAGGCGAAGCGTGCGCCGAATCTCCTTTGGAATTACTACACGGCCCAGATCGTCCCATCCTGTCAATCAAAGTCAAAAAATAAATTTCCGTTCTCGGAAACCCGCATAAATACTGGATTCTTTGGATTTCCGAGAACGAAAAGTACGGCTTACCCATTGTGATATAATAAGTCAAATTTTGTCGAGTTGCATAAGTTTCAAGCAGAAAAGCCAGCGCATTGCTGGCTCTGCCACTCACACTCACACGGCTTCAAACCAGTCATTGAACTTCCAGAGGATTTCAATGTGTTCTCCGTCCGTGATGTTTACTTTTTCAATCGCATCATAAAGCACTTTCTTCAATGCTTCATCATCCAGAGAACCGGCTTTTGAAGTTGTAGCCTGTTCCTTTTTTCTGTCATTCTCTGCCCGGATGCAATCTTCATACTGTGCTTCCACAGCAGCAATATTAGCTTTCAGCTCTGTCTGTCGGCTATCCCGTTCAACCCTGCCAGCAAGAAATTCTTCCCGGCTGATTGTTCCTGCCTTAAAGTCCATGTAACTTTGTATCCGCTGTGCATCGCTCTGTTTCAGTTCAGCATTCAGCAACTTTAACTGCGATCTGAGACGTGTACTGTCTTTTTCAATGTTCTGTTTCTTTTTTCTGGCTTCGACTTCCCTCACAGAAAGCTGTGCCTTCAATGATTCCAGAAGAACTTCTTCAAGTTCTGTCCTGTCCCATCGAACTGCCTTGCAAGCTGTTTCCTGTTCTGACCAATATGGAGTTACGCAATAAAAATGGTCATCCAATCCGAAAGTCCGTTGCAATTTTCTCCCGCAATGAGCGCAGTAAAAAGGGAAAACTTCTGCTTTATATTTCTTTTTATGTGGACGAACCTTTCTCAGAGCATTTTGTGCCGCTTCAAATTCTTCGTTCGTCACAATCGCTTCGTGAGCATTTTCATGGATATACCATTCTTCCCTCGGCACACGCCTTCCCGATCCATCACGAATTTTCCGGCTTTCTCTTGTGTGGTTCACCATACAGCCAGTATATTTCAGATTGTGAATCATTTCAAGCACTCTGTTATGCGTCCAGATCGGTTTATGATTGCCCGGTGTTTTCCGCTGAATATTCTTATACATCAAGGGAGTAGGAATCCCTTCAGCGTTCAATTCTCTGGCAACCTGACTCGTAGATTTGCCACCGATCACATCCATAAAGATTCTGCGGACAATCGGAGCTGTCTCCGGGTCAATCACCATCTTGTGCTTTTCTTTGACCTTATAGCCATACAGACAACAGGAAACGTAGCCACCCTGACGCTGCTTCACTCTCATTCCGGTCTTAACCTTTTTGGAAAGGTCTTTGCTGTAATAATCGTAAATCAGATTCTGAAACGCCACATCCATGCCCGGTGTGCTTCCGGTGTATTTATTGCTGTCATAATGATCATTGATGGAGATCATCCGAATACCCAGGAATGGGAAGATATGCTCCAGATAATCACCAACCTCCAGATAGTCTCGACCGAAACGAGAGAGGTCTTTTACAACCACGGTACTGATTTCACCTGCCCGAATCATATCAATCATTCGCTGAAAGTCTGGTCGGGAGAAATTCGTCCCGGTAAATCCGTCATCGCAAAATTCCTGAACAAAAGTGATTTCAGGATGTTTCTTCAGAAATTCTTCAATCAGTTTTCGCTGATTGGCAATACTGTTACTTTCGGTTTTTCCTCCCGCAGTCGAGAGATCACCATCTTCCTTTGAAAGTCGCAGGTAGATGGCAGCAAGATAATTGTTATCTAAAATTCTTTGCATAATGCGCCACTCCTTTTTGATTTTCGCCAGAAGCCAAAACAAACCGGAGTTTCGCTGATTTTGTCCAAGACCATGCTACCATAGTCCTCAGCATAACTCCAGTTTGTCGCCGCAATTTCTTTGTGCCAATTTCAACCAGAAAAACTGTTACATGGAAGCAACCATGTTGATAAAATTGTCGGTAATCGTGTTTTGCGTATTTGCAAACGCCACACGGACGACTGTGCTTCCTACCTTAAACTGATACGGGTCTTTGATCTGCTCAACAAAAGATTTGATTCTTTCCTCTGTCGGCAGAGAGCTGTCAATTCTCACATCACGAATATCAACCAGCTGGTCGATGGGTGTGTGCTTTTTTTCGTCTGTCATCAGCAATCACCACCTTCATTTTTATACTTGCCATTTTTTACCGTTGTTATTCAGAAAATCTCATCGGTAAAAGAATAGGCAGATTCTGCTCATAACAAAATCTGCCCATGGTTTTTATCGACGAGTGCATGGATTCCATATTGTATTGGTTCCCATGCTTTCGTTTTATTGTTCCCACATTTGTCCTCAACACCCCTGGGAGTAGGAAATCATCAGACGGCTGGCAGCTTACCAGCTCCATAGGAATCTAACCTCCCCGTGGTTCGCACCGGGCTGCCCCCATTGCGTGTTCCTTCTATAACGAAGGGCTGTGGCTGGACAGAAGTATCATTGTCCCTGTTGCTTTCATCGCCGTACCGTGAGCTACACGATATTTACTTGCCGGTATTTCTCGCTCCAAGTTCCATAGACCAACCAGATGTTCATTATGTAGGTGTCTCTGTTTCTATGAGAGCTTATCATGGCGTACCGCAGACGTGGCTGATGTTTCCACCAACAACAGGAATGTACCTGATGAATGACTTGTTCAGTTATCAAGGTTCATCAGCTTTCTTTCGTTAGCTGCAAGTAAATTGTACCTTTTGGGGTTCTGATCTTCGACGTTCCATCAGAACACATCCTGTTGACTATCGGGACACACTCACAGACTTTGCTCCAAAACATTCAGTGCTTCACGCATCATCCGAATATTTTCTTTTACCTGAACGGCAGCAAGGCTTTGTCCAAGGATGAGATAATCCAAAGTCACACCACCGTACACTGCAATTTCTATCAATAAATCAATCGAAGCCGTTTTCGTTCCTTTTTCAATTTTGTTCATGTACGACCGGGATATATTCAGCTTCTCTGCGAATCCCATCTGTGTCATACCTTTTGTTTCTCGTATTGCCTTGATCCGTTTTCCTGTTTCTATTGGGTCAAAGTACATAATTTTTCCTCCGTAATCTTGAAATTTGTGAATGAAGTTTCAAGATGCCGAAGGCGGAGAACGGCAATGGGACTTAATCCCGGATATAGAAAAAGCGCACCTGTTTTCGCTGTTTGTTGCAAAAACAAGTGCGCCTGCAAAATGTCGTAAAATCAAAGAAACCTCCGTCAGCTATTGGTTGAACAGGCATTTGTGGTTGCCCTGCCAACATAACTGACGGAGGTATTACGACTGGTTCGTTGTCGGTTTTATTCAGTTTTTTACGGTATTACGGTGGTGTTATAAAGCAATATAGGTTTTTGCAAGTTTTTATTGGTAATATGATGGTGTTACAAATTTTTTTGTGTGAAAATCAAACACGATATATTTCCTCTCTACAAGGCTCTTATATTTTGTGGTACAATAGATTAACAAATCGGAATTTGATAAAGGAGTGTGATTGTATGAAAAAAGAAACAATATTAAAAGTATTATTGGTCATTGCTTTGATTTTAACTGTACTCAGCCTTGTTTTGCATAATGATATGACACTGACTATTGCAACAATCCTGATGGCAGTATGCGTAGTAATTAGTTTTGCAAAGAAGAAGTAAATTCCAGTTTTATGAACTAATAAAATAGAATAAAGTCACTGAAGCTGTTGCCGATTATGGTAGCAGCTTTTTTCATGGAGGGATTGCTTATGGCGGCAACAGCTTCCGGGTCGCCCTCGATTGCCTTAACGATTGTTTCATAGGGAAGTAGCTGGCTCATAGGACAAGCCCTCCAACTCTGCCCGTAGCCGCCGCAAAATCATCTGAATACGCCGCCTGGTTGTGTTGCCTGCCCGTCCATATCTCC
>OHCA01000330.1_pt1 | contig 38206 bp, 31 predicted proteins | sample 1577541 | NCBI WGS metagenome assembly OHCA01 (sample SAMEA3879598, study PRJEB24766) | human gut metagenome | biome: human-associated habitat; feature: feces | place: USA | collected 1985/1987 | reverse complement strand
AAAAAGAAATCAATATAATATAATATAATAATATATAAAGTTAAGATAGTATCTAATAAAGGAGGAGTATATGTATACATACAAAACAGAGATTTTAACGGTTGGCACTAAATGGCTTTCAGATAAGGCAGATGCTAATGATATTGCTATGTTAGACAATCTGATTAATGAGAGAGCAGCTGACGGCTGGGAGTTAGTCACTTATGATTATATGGCAACATCTATGCAGATTAAAGGAGCATTTGTTGTTACATTCAGAAAAGAAAAAGATGATAAGGCGTGGAATGGATTGGGATAAGACTTTGACATTTACTGTTCCAATGCACGGTGAAGCAAGATATACATTTGATTATCTTACATCAACTTATGATAGTAAAGATGGTAAGGTTGAGAAATTCACATTTTAAAAATATTTAAAAATACCCTGTCATTATTGGCATATACTGGAAGTCCCAATATATAGTGGGTAGTGACAGGGCTTTTTATATTATTATGTTTGTTTATTAATTCTGAACTGTAGTTATTTATGTTTTATTTTAAATAAGCTTTAAGTGAGTATATTTTATAGTGGTATATTTTATAATTTCTGGTTGTCCTTCATATACTCATCATAAAGTCCGATAACTTTATTCATAACCTCAGGGCCAGGTGCTCCGAGAGTAAGACGTTTTTCAACGCAGGTCTTTAAGCTGATAGCTTCGTATACATCTTCTTCAAATACAGGGCTTATCTTCTTGTATTCATCAAGTGAAAGGTCATCAAGTGCAATACCCTTGTCAATACACATAAGAACAAGCTGTCCTACAATACCATGTGCATCCCTGAAAGGAACCCCTTTCTTAACAAGGTAGTCAGCGGCATCAGTAGCATTAGTGAAGCCTTTTTTAGCTGAGTCTTCCATACGTGTATTATTGAATTTCATAGTATCAATCATACCCTTGAATAAGCTTACACAGCCCTTAACAGTATCTATAGCATCAAATGTAAGCTCTTTATCTTCCTGCATATCTTTATTATAGGCAAGAGGAATTCCCTTCATAGTTGTGAGGATACTCATAAGAGCACCATATACACGTCCAGTCTTACCACGGACAAGCTCAGCTATATCAGGGTTCTTCTTCTGTGGCATAATGCTTGAACCTGTACTGAAAGCATCATCTAATTCGATGAATTTGTATTCGTTAGAATTCCATATACATATTTCTTCAGAAAATCTGCTTAAATGCATCATAATAGTAGAGAGTGCACTTAAGAATTCAATAACATAATCTCTGTCTGATACAGAGTCCATACTATTAAGAGTAGGACCAGCAAATCCAAGAAGCTCGGCTGTCATCTCTCTGTTAAGGGGATATGTAGTTCCTGCAAGAGCACCAGCACCAAGAGGGCAGTAGTTCATTCTGTTATATATATCGTGAAGTCGGCTTCTGTCACGTCTGAACATTTCAAAGTAAGCAGAAAAATGATGAGCAACAGTTACAGGCTGTGCTTTCTGAAGATGAGTAAAGCCTGGCATATAAGTGTCAACATTTTCTTTGATTATTCTTAAGATAACTTCCATAAGCTCTCTTACTTCTTCATCAACATTTTTAACTTCATCGCGTGTATAAAGTCTCATATCAAGTGCAACCTGGTCATTACGGCTTCTGCCTGTGTGAAGCTTCTTTCCTGCATCACCGATACGCTCAATAAGGGTAGCTTCCATAAATGTGTGAATATCTTCATATTCATCAGTGATTTCAAGCTTTCCAGATTCTATGTCAGAAAGAATACCTTTTAAGCCGTCAGTAATCAGCTTTCCTTCATCTTCTGAGATAATACCCTGAGCAGCAAGCATTGTAGCGTGTGCAATGCTTCCCTGAATATCCTGCTTGTAGAACTTCTGGTCAAAGGAGATAGAAGCGTTAAAATTATTAACAAGCTCATTAGTTTCTTTAGTGAAGCGTCCGCCCCAAAGTTTCATATTGTACCTCTTTCCTGCACTTCGTTAGTGCTTATAATTAATTGTTAATAGAATGCCTGATTATTCTTCTGATGAATTAATCTCATCACTGTCAAGATTGTCGAAGTCATCAAGACTATCTAGCATATTTATATCATTATCACCCACGATATTTATATCCATAGCAGATGAAACATCTAAATCTGTGAGAGTATTATCAGCTGAATCTTCAGATAATGCGTTGTAAGTATCATCAGCTTCAACAGCTTTATTTGTACTGGCGGTTTTTAATATATTTATTGTTATATTTTTCTTCTTTAATATATAAATACCGATTAATATAATAATACATAATGCTGTAATTAAGCAACCCTTAATAAGGTTCACAGGTGTATATTTTAATGTTATTTCGTGGCTGCCCTCACTTATCTGTACGCTTAAGAGAGCATCATAAAGGGCAGAGGTCTCTACTTTTCTGCCATCAATATATACCTTCCAGCCTTTATCGTAAGGGATGGAGAATATAAGGGTTGCGGCTTTGTTAGCTGTTATAGTTCCTTTTATCTTAGTATCCTTAAATGAAGTAATAGAAAGGGAACTGCCATTTAATATATTGTAAGCTTCTGTAAATCTTGAAGTTTCAAGTGTATACACGCTGGCATTCATTGCTGAATCGCCAGATATGACAACGGTATCTGCTGGAACGGCGTAGCCTAGGTCAATTATGTGATTGCCATTTTTAAGTCCTGAATAAGTATATTCAGAATTGTTAATAGTGGCAGTTACGTTGTCGCAGGTCGTATTTCTTACAACCATATACAGATGTCCTGCTTTTACAGGCTTAACTTCAAAGCTTGAGTCGGTGGCATTTTCATAAGTAAGTGTAAATACATTGGCAATGCCTGTAAGTGTCTGTATAAGCGAGTTCTGGTTCTCAATTCCTGTTCCATTGGCTTCTGATGGATTCCATTCGCCTGCATTATTATAGGTTATAAATCCAAGTGGAAGTGTATATTTATTCTCATAGACGAATTCGCCGTCATCTCCAACGTAATACTCGCGAAGAGAACTGCTTGTAAGTATACGGTTGGTAATTGTATATTTAACCGAGAATAAGCTTTCTGTAACAAGTGTAGCACCATTGTAGCCATAGGCATTCATTGAATGTTCAAAGCCAAGCTTTCCGAACAATTCTGACATTCCAGCACTTGAGGTTGATGAAAATGTTGATATTGAGTGGTAATTATGCCAAGCTCCGTCATTTTTTGAACGCGCACCAAACTTCTTATCCATTCGGTAAAATGATGTATCTTCATCTCTTACGGTCTGTGTCACAGATTTAATAGCATCATAATCTAAAAGATAAGAGGTTCTGTTAGTAGTTCCAATTCCTGTTGAATCCATATTGATAGTACATTCTATTATACAGACTATAAATGCAAGAAATACTGTTACAGGCAGCTTCCAGTTGGTCTTGTTATAGACAATCATAAGTCCTGCATACACAAGAATAAAAGCACCGCTTAAGTAAATTGCCTTAAAATCATAAGTTTCATCAACTGCAAATACCTGTTCAATAAGCACAAGAAGTCCTAAGCTTATCCATACGGCAATTCCTAACTGTCTGCTTGTCATCCGCTTTATATGGCTTAATGCCTCATAACACATTGTAAGCAGGAAGAAAATGTATATAAATGATTGTCTGCAAGGCAGGCTGTTAGGATAATGAAATCCGTGCCATATAAAATTAGGTATATTAAGGTTAAATGCTGTAAGGAAGACAAGCAGTAATACGGATTTGCCTATCTTTTCGCATAAATTGATGTCTTTGTCCATAACATAGAGAGGATAAAGAAGGAATACAGCAACGCCGCAGTATATGTTAGGGTAGTGTTCAAGTCCAAGGTGGACAGGAACATTTATTAATTGTCTAGTGAGCATATTTAATATGCTGAAATAAAGACTTAATTTCTTAGGAAATGCAATGTCACTTGAAGCTGATAAAGAAAATGTGTAGAACTCAGGCAGTAAAAGGCATGCCGCAAGCCCACCGGCAATCAGTGAGTAAAATGCAAATTTTAGAAATGTCTTAAAATAATTCTTGAAAGTACGTTCTTTTTTGTAGGCAGTTACAAGCACAATAAAATAAAGAACAACTGATAAACATACCATAATTGCAATATAGTAGTTAGTGAATATACATAATCCAAGACTTATGCAGTATAGAAAGCATTTATCTTCATTAACAAGTCTTTCAAGGCCAAGCATAATAAGAGGAACAAGTATAAGACAGTCAAGCCACATAATGTTCCAGCTATAAGCAGCTACATATCCGGAAAATGCGTAGAATAACCCGAATAAAGCTATACATATATTCTTGTTGGAAAAATGCCTGCTTATATAGTGGGTCATAGAAACGCTTGATAAAGATAACTTAAGGATTATGAGAGTATTCATAATCTCAATCATATATTTCTGTGGGAATAATACAATAATCCAGTTAGCAGGGCTTGCCAGATAGTACGCATATAAAGATGTGAAATTAGTTCCCATACCGATATCCCAGCTATAAGTAAGGCTTTCTGCGTTGCGGATTTTATACCATAGCTCAGAGAAAAATGGAGCGTACTGGTGATACATATCAGAACGCAGATAACAGTTATTGCCGAATGGAAATATTTCCCTTGCAAAATACAAGGCTGTAAATATTATAACTGGAATAAAAAATGCAATTATATATACGATATTTCCACACGGAATATTACCTGTCTGTTCGTCAAATAAACTGAATTTGTGTCGATGTTTAGTCTGTTGGTTCAAATTTGCTTCCCCCTATGGATAATAATGTTTACATTTTACCAAAAACGGTATTTTATGTAAATGATATACGGTAATTATAATGATTATTTGTACAGTAATTTATATAGTAATATTTGAGGTTTTGCTTGTAATATGGATATTAATTAGGTACAATAAAAATGTATGCGAAGGGAACTTTATATCTTATAATAATGTATTATAGATATAAGGAGTATACATGGACTTAATTAAATTATATAAAAAGCGTAGATATATTATTAAAACAGCTGTATTAGTATTAATTATTATAATTGCAGGCATATTTTATATAAACCCAACCAAAGAAGATGGCAGTGTTATAATTAATAAAGATAATATTTCAGATAAGGAAAGTGATAGCAAGAGTATTATCGGTGGAGTTACCAGCGGCGGTGCTGCTGATATTAACAATAGTAATGGTATTAATGGTAACGAAGCAGGCAATGACGGACTGGATGAGAATAACAGTAAGATATATGTATATATATGTGGTGCAGTTGTTAATGCAGGAGTTGTCAGTGGTGGTGCAGGTATGAGACTGTATCAGGCGGTGGAACTTTGCGGAGGTCTTATTGATGAGGCAGACGGCACCAGAGTTAATCTTGCAATGCAGTTAAAGGATGGAGATAAAATATATATCCCATATGCTTACGATGATATAAGCCTGACAGATGAAATGAACAACGGCTGTAATCCTAATGCCACGGGAATATCGGGCAGTAATACAGAGAATTCAGACGGTAATAGCGAAAGTTATGGTAGTAACACAGGGGGAGCAGGCAGTAGTAATCTTATTGATATTAATAAAGCTTCCAAGTCTGAACTTATGCAGTTATCCGGCATAGGTGAGGCGAGGGCATTAGATATAATAAGTTATAGGGAAAAGCATGGTGCTTTTAAAAGGATAGAAGATATAAAGAATGTATCAGGAATAAAAGATGCAGCATTTAACAAGATAAAAGATTATATATGTGTTTGAACAAGGAGTAATTATTAAAGATGGCGGGTAAAGTATTAGTTGTTGATGATGAAAAGATGATTGTTAAAGGAATTAAATTCAGCCTTATACAGGACTACAGTGTGGTTGACTGTGCCTATGATGGTGAAGAAGCACTTGATATGGCGAAGAACAATGATTACGATATAATACTTCTGGATATAATGCTTCCTAAGATGAATGGACTTGAGGTATGCCAGCAGATAAGAGAGTTCTCTAATGTTCCTATAATTATGCTTACGGCCAAGGGCGATGATATGGATAAGATTATGGGACTTGAATATGGTGCGGATGATTATATAACAAAGCCATTTAATATTCTTGAAGTTAAAGCAAGAATGAAAGCAATCTTAAGAAGAAATAATAAGCCTGAGAAAGAACAGGTTAAGAGTAATGTATTAAATATCGGGGATATGAGAATTGACTGTGACAGCAGAAGTCTTTTTATCAGAGGCAAAGAGATTTACCTTACAGCTAAGGAATTTGACCTTTTAGAGCTGCTTGCATTTAATCCTAACAGAGTATATAGCAGAGATGTACTTTTAAAGACAGTGTGGGGAGCGGATTACCCGGGTGATGGACGTACAGTAGATGTTCATATAAGAAGATTAAGAGAGAAGATAGAAGATAATTCAAGTGAACCTAAGTATGTTCATACTAAGTGGGGAGTAGGTTATTATTTTAATGTTTAATATTAATAAAGGAACGCGGGGACAATCGGCTAAATCCAGGATGAATCATAAGAAATTAATAACAGATATATTAAGTTTTTTCTTAAGCACAAGATTCAGACTCGTATTTATAATAGCAGTAATGTCTATTATATCGACAATCTCAGCAGTCAAGGCTGTTAAATATTCATATACGACATCACTTGTTGAAGCAAGGAAAGCATACGTTAATAATGAGGCTGTGCTTATTGCGGCTGAATTTACAAAGTACGGAAGCATTGATGAAGCACATAATGATGGGGTGTATGAAAATCTTATGAATTATTCATCGCTTAATGCAATAAGAATAAGGCTTGTAGATAAGAAATATAACATAAGTGTGGATACATATGCTGTTGACACTGGAAAGACTATGATTAATTCCAAGGTTATAACTGTGTATGACAGTCCTAAGACAATAACTGATTACAGCAAAAAGACCGGCAATATAGAAGCAGCTTCTCCTGTATACAACAGCGAGGGACAGCTTATAGCTGTTCTAGTAGTTAATCTTGATATATCAGATATAAGCCAGATAGCAGGGAATGCTTTTGACAGGATATGGGTTATTGAATTTGTGATAATTACTATTATTCTTGTTGTTTCGATTATTGTGACATATTTTTATTTTAAGCCGTATAAGAAAGCACTTCATATTGTTGAAGAAGTTGATTTTGGATATATAGACAAGAGAATGGACGTTAAAGGTTCTACAGAACTTAGACAGTTTGCAAAGCATTTTAACAGTATTATGGACAAGAACAGTGAACTTGATAATTCAAGGTCTGAGTTCGTGTCAAATGTATCACACGAGTTAAAGACACCTATAACTTCAATTAAGGTTCTTGCCGATTCGCTTAATACGCAGGAAGATGTTCCTGTGGAAGTATATAAGGAATTTATGGTTGATATTGTAAGTGAAATTGACAGGGAGAATAAGATTATTGAGGATCTTTTATGTATGGTAAGGCTTGATAAAGCTTCAGCTACCCTTAATATTTCATCAGTTAATCTTAATGAGCTGTTAGAGCTTGTGTTAAAGCGGTTAAAGCCGCTTGCACAAAAGAAGAATATAGAATTGTTATTTGAGAGTTTCAGACCGGTTGTGGCACAGATTGATGAGGTTAAGATAACACAGGTAATATCTAATCTTGTTGAAAATGCTATCAAATATAATGATATGGACGGCTGGGTGCATGTTTCACTTAATGCAGATCATCAGTTCTTTTTTGTAAGGGTTGAAGATTCTGGAATTGGAATACCTAAAGAGAGCCAGAGCAGGGTTTTTGAGAGATTTTACAGGGTTGACAAGGCAAGGTCAAGGCAGACAGGTGGAACAGGTCTTGGACTTTCTATAGTTAAGAATATTATATTAATGCACCATGGAACAATTAAGCTGTATAGTGAGGAGGGAATGGGAACAACATTTACTTTCAGAATACCGCTTAATTATGTGGAGTCAAATGATGAGGATAAGAATGAGAATTAGACTATTGATTAATAAGCTGGTGGTTATATTATTATGCTGTTGTATGGCTGTAGAGCTGACGGCGTGTTCTTCACAGAACAGGGGCAGGCAGTATACGGTTTATTATACGAACAGTTCAAAGGACAAGCTTATAGAACAGAATTATAATATTGACATTGACACTTCTATAGAAGATACAGCAAGACAGCTTCTTGATAAGATGAATGTTAAGCCTGCTGATAAGAATGAATATATAATAAAGCCTGATAATGTTACGCTGTTAGATGTTATGCTTGATGGAAAAGCGATTGCACTTAATTATTCATCTTCATATAAGCAGATGAGTACGCAGGTTGAACTGTTATTCAGGGCAGCGGTAGTAAAAATGCTTACGCAGATAGATGATGTATTGTATGTACATTTTTATGTTGATGGCAAGGAAGCTTTGTATGAGGACGGTACAGTTATAGGTGCATTAAAAAAGACAGATTTTACGGAATCAGACAGTGCATTTGGAGAAATGGACTGGCGTAATGTACAGTTGTATTATGCAGATTATACAGGTACAAAGCTTGTTAAAGTCAAGGAAATGCTTGCTTATAATAAGAATATGCCAATAGAAAGAATGATTGTGCAGAGGCTTATAAGCGGACCTACAGCCGCAGGAGCATACACTTCACTGCCAAAGGACGTCAAGCTTCTTGGCGTGTCTGTTGTAGAAAAGGTGTGCTATGTTAATCTTAGCGAGGAGTTCCGTGACGAGCTTGTTAATGTGAGCTCGTATGTTGAGATATATTCAATAGTTAATTCATTATGTGCCCTTGACAGCATAGAGTCTGTTAAAATATTCATTAACGGAGATTATACGAATACGTTCAGGGACAGTATAAGCCTTGACAGACTGTATAAATTTAATTCAGGTATAGTTGAATAAGCGTTCCAGAAAGGAACAAAAGGTTAGTTATTTGAAAAGACCATTATTAAGTGCGGCTGTAACTCAGCTTATAGCCGCAGTAATATCTACATATTGTTACAGGGAAAAGCTGCATTGGAGTGCAGTGCCTGTAATAGTATTGGTTGGAATTTTGGCATTTGAAGTTTTACGCATATGTGTAAGATTCAATAAGAATTCCTGTCTTTATTATCTTATATTTCTTATATTTCCAGTGACAATAATAAGAACAGGCATAGTAAGTGACAGACTGGGAAAATGTTATGAGAATATAACATTTACAGGCACAATATATAATATGCAGAATAAGGATGGTTATAATGTTTTGTATATTAATAATACGGACATTCATACAGGAATTATTGTATACACAGATGATAATAAATGTAATGCAGGAGACATAGTGCGGGTTACTGGAGATGTTAAGGAATTTGATAAGCCAAGAAATTATGGCAGTTTTGACGCTAATATGTATTATATTTCGCTGGGTTATCCATATAAATGCAATGCAGATAAGGTTGTAGTTACAGAGAGTAACAATAACCGGCTTAGATATATTTTGTATGTAATTAAGCAAAAGATTAAGGGTATATATGCAAAGGTATATAAAGATAAAGCTGGGCTTATGTCATCAATTGTGTTAGGTGATAAATATGAGCTTGATATTAAGACTAAAGAGGAATACCAGAAAAATGGAATTGCACATCTGCTTGCAATAAGCGGTCTGCACATATCTTTAGTTGGTATGGCTGTATATAAGCTAATAAGAAAATATATAGGGATAATGAAAGCTTCTGTAATATCAATCGCGGTTATTATAATGTACCTTATTATGACAGGAGAAACGGTATCTGCCAAAAGGGCGGTATGTATGCTAGTGCTTATTATAATTGCAGATGTATATGGCAGGACATTTGATATTCTTACAGGGTTGTCAGCTGCTTCAATATTAATACTTGGGCGTAATCCATATACGGTCTATAGTATGTCATATATAATGTCATTTCTGGCGATTATAGGTATATCACAGTTATATCCTGTATTAATGCCTGATGAAAAAGCTATAAATAGCAGAATGGACAATACTGGCAAAATAGTAAAAAAGTTGATAGTGTACATTATTAATGCATTGCTATGTAGTATTGTGGTTACAATAGCGACACTTCCAGCAGTGCTTTATAGTTATAATTCGGTATTCTTGACAAGTATTTTTATTAACTGCATTGTAATACCACTTATGCCAGTGGTGATGATAACGGGAATTATTACAGCTTTTGCTGGTTTTATATCACTTAAGCTTGCGTATTTTACGGCTGGGGCAGGCAATTATGTTCTTGATTTTTATGACTTTGTGTGCGAACGTAATTCAAGGTTGGGACAGTTCAGAATAATAACAGGACAGCCGCCAGCAGGAGTAATTATAGTATATAGCGTGCTAATGATAATATTTATCATTATAAATAAGCCGTCCTTTAAATATAACTTTAAGAATTATTGCAAGATGCATAGCTTGGTAAATAAAGCAATTAACTGCATTATTGCTGTTATGCTGGTGGTATTGGTTCTTAATATGCGCTACAAGCCTTATAACGGGCTTCAGATTAATATGTTAGATGTAGGGCAGGGCGACAGCATATATGTAAGTGCTTCGGGCAGACATAATTTTTTGTTTGACGGTGGAAGCACGGATATTAAAAGTGCAGGACAGTACCGGGTGTATCCTGCATTGCGTGCGATGGGCTGTAAATATATAGACTGCATTTTTATAAGCCATACGGATAATGACCATATAAGTGCAGTTATGGAGCTTATTAAGATGTGTGATGATACATTTTCTATTGGGAGTATTGTTATGCCGGATATTAAAGGCAAAGAGAATATAGAGGCATATATGAAGCTTGTGGATATGGCTGATAAAGCAGGCATAAATGTATGTTATGCCGTAAGAGGATATACATTTACAGTAGGAGAGCTGGATATTAAATGTATACATCCTTGTGCTGGTTACGACTATGAGGATAGTAACGATTATTCTGCTGTTTATTGCATAAGTTATAAAAAATTCTCAATGCTTATGACTGGTGATGCAGAAAGCAGGGCAGAGGACTGCCTTATTAATGATATTAATAAAGAGAGAGCAGCTAATGTAGATATTAAAGATGAGCTTTCTGATATAACAGTTCTAAAGGTGGGACACCACGGCTCTAAATATGCTACAAGTGATAAGCTGCTTAAGACAATTAAGCCGCAGTATGCACTTATATCGTGCGGTATCAATAACAGGTACGGGCATCCCCATAGTGAAACGCTTGAAAGGTTAGAAGACAATAACTGCAAGGTGTATGTTACAAATACATTAGGAGAGATAATAATTAGAACAGACGGATACAAAATGAGCGTTCATCAATATTTACAATAATGCAGTATAAATGGTACAATTATACTTATGAAAACTTTAAATGATAATATTAAAAAAGGTGAATATCAGAAAGTATATCTTATATATGGTGAGGAAGAATATCTTAAAAAGCAGTATAAAGATAGAATGAAACAGGCGATAATAGGTGATGATACTATTAATTACAGTTATTTTGAAGGAGATAATACAAAGCCTGAAGATGTAATTACTATATGTGAGACAATACCATTTTTTAGCGAAAGACGACTTGTTATAGTAAGTGACAGCGGGTATTTTAAGACGGCTAATGATAAAATGGCAGACTATATTAAGGAACTGCCGGATTATCTTATATTAATATTTATAGAAAAAGACGTTGATAAGAGAAATAAAGTATATAAGGCTGTAAGTTCTAATGGATATGTATGTGAAATGCAGTATCAGACACCAGCAACGCTTAAAAGGTGGATAGCAGGAATGATGGCTTCTAATGATTATAAAATAAGTGAGGCAGCATGTGAGCTTCTTCTTGATAAGACTGGTGCAAGTATGGAGCTTATAAGAAATGAGATAGACAAGCTTATAAGCTATTGCAGTGATAAAAAGATGGTTATGCCGCAGGATGTTGAGGCGGTATGTTCAACACAGACTGTAAGCCATATATTCGATATGCTTGAGGCGGTTGCCAATAAGAATAAAGAAAAAGCACTTTCGCTTTATTATGATTTGCTTACATTAAAAGAGCCTCCGATGAGAATACTATATCTTATAGTAAGGCAGTTTAATGGAATATTGCAGGCAAAGGAGCTTGCGGCAAGGGGGCTTTCAAGCAAAGAGATAGCTTCGGCTATAAAGGTTGCACCATTTGTTGCTGGTAAATATCTTTCACAGGCAAAATATTTTACAACAGATACAGTTAAAGATATATTAAATGAATGTGCAGATATAGAAGAACGTGTAAAGCAGGGAAGATTGCAGGATAAGCTCGGAGTAGAGCTTATAATAATTAAATATTCAGCGTAAAATATAATAGGGAATTTCCTATTACATAAAAAAGACTGGTGCGAGGGTATGCACCAGTCTTTTATGTTAAATAAAATAATTAAGCTAAAGTGTTAACAGCCTTAGTAATACGAGATACTTTTCTAGCAGCTGTGTTCTTGTGGAAGATTCCTTTAGAAGCAGCCTTAGATATCTCAGCTATAGCAACAGGAAGAGCAGCTTCAGCAGCAGCCTTGTCACCAGCAGCAACAGCAGCGTCTACCTTCTTGATATAAGTCTTAACCTTAGACTTTATTGCCTTGTTTCTATCAGCTCTTACCTGACTTGTGATTACTCTCTTCTTAGCAGATTTAATGTTAGCCAATCCGTACACCTCCAAATATTAATATAATCTTAGTTATCTGTTTCGCATTAAAGCCGGACACGGACGATCTAATGTAAACATACTCATATATCTTATAGTAGAAAGTCCATAATGTCAACCATTAATTCACAAAAATATTTATCATTAAATAAATATTCCTGCACATTATAAATAATAAGATGTGAAAAATCAATATGATAGAGATTTTTCATATAAAAATAATGATGCAAGGGTCATAATTCAGGGACAAAATACCTTTTGATTCTTGGTGTCATATAAAGTATGGAATTAAATATGTATACAACATTATATGGGAGTTAAAGATATGCAGAATAATATTAGAACAGACCTTGCAGTAGAATTAAATGAGGAGATTTCAAGAAAAGCCGGCAGGTTAAAAGGCATTATTGTAAATCAGCATAAAGATAAGGATACAGGGATAGAAGTTACAAGCCTGAAGGTTACTAATAAAGCAGGTGAGAGAATGATTGGAAAGCCAATGGGCACTTATATAACGATAGAGGCAAGAAAGATAAATGAGATGAATGAAGATTATAACAATAATGTCACCGAAATTCTGAAAAATTATATCAGCGAACTTATAGGTGAGCTGTTAAAAAATAAAAAAGTTAAAGATAACGGAAAGGATAGCAGACAAGATAATAAAATACCATTTTCAGGTGGGAAAAATATAAGCTCCAAAAGACACATAAGTCTTTTGGTGGCAGGACTTGGCAACAGGGATATTACATCGGACTCGCTTGGACCACTTGTTGCAAAGAACCTGTATATTAATGGACATATTGATAATGATGATACGGGGCTGTGTGTATGTTCAATAATACCGGGAGTTATGGGGGATACAGGTATGGAAACTGCGGATATAATTAAGGGAATTGCAAAGCAGATAAATCCGTCAGTTATTATTGCAATAGATGCACTTGCAGCAAGAAATATAGAAAGGCTTAATACTACAATACAGCTGTCGGATATGGGCATTAATCCAGGATCAGGAGTAGGAAATCACAGAGTTGGAATTAATTATGAGAATATAGGAATACCAGTTCTTGCAATTGGAGTTCCAACAGTAATAGATGCTTTGACAATAGTAACAGACCTTGTAAGTCCTCTTATAGGTGATTGCAGTGCTGATGAGATAGCAGCATTTTTTTCAGGGATAGACAATAATATGAAGGATATGTATGTCACACCTAAAGCGATAGATCAGGACATTAAAAATATAAGTGCGATAATATCATCAGCTATAAATAACCTGGAGCAGGCTGGAATATCTGGATAATTACAAGCTTTGAACGGACTGTAAAATTATTAGTTATAAATACAATATTTTGGCTGATGGATATTTTTAAATAAAATAGGTAATATTCTTAATAAGCATTAATACAATTAAATATCAGATATAAATTCGATATAAAAGTACAGTAAAGTTGTATACAAGAATGGAGGATTAGCATGGAGCGTAAGCACAGGCTGTCATCATTATTGTCAATTGTGATTATTGTAATTGTATTGGCACTTATAGGTAAGAATATGAAGGTAACAGCATTTATAGAGGATACATTTATTAGTGGCTGTTTAAGGCTTATGTCACCTGCAATGCTGTTTTATGACAAGCCACAACTGCTGGATAATAATATATGGGCACAGCTGGTTAATAATGTTGTACCTGTCAATGCTGTGATTAATAACCAGAATGATGATTATATAAAGCTTGCAGACAATGATGCAGGTGGTGTTATAAGTATTAATGCTGGAGCAGATAATCTGGTAAATGGTCTTAACAATGGTGAAGATAATAGCGGTACAAAAAATGAGACAGATAATAATGCAGGCAATGCTGGTGATACACAGCCGCAGGAGAGTATAATTGCAGGAAATACCACGCAGAACAGTAATATTAACAACAGCCAGCAATTGAACGAATCGGATATACGGAATATTATTTCAAGAAATACAGTGAGCGGTGCAGTATATGATAAATCGCAGCTTACAGATTATAACTTTGTGAGAAGTCATTTTTATACAGTTACATCAATAACGGATCTGACTGACAGTATACTGCGGCCGGCAGAATTTATAGAGAAAAATCTTGCAATAAGCAAGGATAACAGCAAGCCGCAGATACTCATTTTCCATACTCATTCACAGGAGGGATTTACAGATACAGTAGAGGGAGATGTGTCAACGACAATAATAGGAGTTGGCGATTATCTCACAGAACTGCTTGTCAATAAGTATGGATATAATGTCATACACGATACGAGTGTGTATGATTATGTAGACGGAAAACTTGACAGAAGCAAGGCATATACATATGCAGAAAATGGTATTGAGAAAATACTTGCTGACAACCCTACGATAGAAGTTGTTATTGATCTGCACAGAGATGGTGTTGCAGATACAACACATCTGCTTACTAATATTGACGGAAAAGATATGGCGAGGGTTATGCTTTTTAATGGACTTAGCTATAGTAAGGTAAATGGCGATATTGCATATCTTAATAATCCTTACAGGGACGATAATCTTGCTATGAGCCTGCAAATGCAGTTGTTAGGCGAGGCTTATTATCCGGGATATCTTAGAAATATATATGTTAATGCATACAGGTACTGCCTTCACAAAAGAGGAAGGTCAATGTTAATAGAGGCAGGAGCACAGACTAATACAGTTGGAGAGGTTAAAAATGCTATGGAGCCATTAGCGGATATTCTTAATAAATGTTTATCGGGTGAGAAAATGATTAATTAATTGTACTTGAATTACGGCTGATTTGATTGTATTATAATTACGTTAATCAGTTAAACTGATAAATCGATAAAATAAAGGCTAGGAGATATAAGTATATGAATAGAGTATTAGAAGATATACAGCCAAAGAATGTATTTAGATTTTTCGAGGATATATGTAATATTCCACACGGTTCAGGCAATGTTGAGAAGATAAGCAGATATCTTGTTGATTTTGCCAAGGAAAGAGGACTTGATTACAGACAGGATGAGAATTTCAATGTTGTTATAAGAAAGCCAGCAACTAAGGGAAGCACAGGAGCACCAGTTATTATTCAGGGACATATGGATATGGTTGCTGTTAAGACACCAGACAAAGATAAAGATATGGAAAATGAAGGCCTTGACCTTTTAGTTGATGGTGATTATATAAAGGCAGACAGAACAAGCCTTGGTGGAGATGATGGAATAGCAGTAGCATATGCACTTGCAATTCTTGATGATGACTCAATCAAACATCCGGATATTGAAGCTATATTTACGGTAGATGAAGAAGTAGGTATGCTTGGTGCAGAAGCTATGGATTGTTCAGATATTAAGGGAAGAATAATGCTTAATATTGATTCAGAAGATGAAGGTATCTTCTTATCAAGCTGTGCAGGTGGAGCTGTTATTATATCTAAGTATCCGGCAGTAAATACAGAAGTTACGGGAACAGAAGTCACAATAAATGTATCGGGAGTTACAAGCGGACATTCTGGTGTTGATATTATATACCAGAGAGCTAATGCCAATGTTGTTCTTGGCAGACTTCTTTTTGAATTATCAAAGCAGTACAACTATAATATCAGGACTATCTCAGGTGGTGAGAAAGATAATTCAATTGCCCCACGTTCAGAAGCAGTTATCGTTGTAGAAGATGGTGATACTGCTGGCGTAGTAGAAATGCTTAATAAGTATGCACAGCTTATAATTAATGAATATAGTGTTACAGATAAGGATATGTCTATTAAAGTAAGTCAAGGCAGTAAAGTTTCTGTCCAGGCAATGGATTACAGTTCTACTAATAAGGTTGTACTTGCACTTACACATATTCAGGATGGTGTTGTTAAATTAAGCAACGACATTAAAGGACTTGTACAGACATCAATTAATGCGGGTGTTGTAAGAATGGAAGATGGAAAGGTTGTAATTACGTATCTTCTTAGAAGCTCAGTAGAGAGCGAGAAAGAATACCTTATAGATAAGGTTACAAGTATGGTTGAGCTTCTTGGTGGTGAATATGTTATCACAGGAAAGTATCCAGCCTGGGAATACAGGAAAGAGTCAATGTTAAGAGAAATTATGTCTGATTCTTTCAAAAAATTATACGGAAAAGAACCGGTTATTCAGGCTATACACGCAGGTGTTGAGTGTGGTATGTTTGCAGATAAGCTTGACGGACTTGACTGTGTATCATTCGGACCAGATATTATTGATATTCATACATTTAATGAAAAGCTTAATGTACCATCAGTACAACGTACATGGGAGCTTATATTAGATGTACTTGCTTCATTCTAATTAATAAATACAAAGCAGTAATTGATATGCGTTAAATCAGAAAATGGCTTGCAAAAAGTTCATATTTAGATTATTTAGGCATATTGATTGCTGCTTTTCAATTTGTTTATACAAATGTAACAAAAATCACAGCATTTTTAATAAAATATTGACAGATGTTATATATAATGTTATCTTATATGAGTACATAGCATTTAGCTATAATCTATTAATGATACAATAGATAATTCGTAGTAATACATTTATAGAATACAATCTATTGTTATTGTACCTGAAAAGGTATGTCGTGGGCGTGGGTCTTGCCCAGTTAATTCCCAATTATGTATATATTCACTGCGCAGGAATATAACTATTATTTTACGAAAGGAATATATTAAATGAAAGAAACTAATACTATATCTATGATGAATTTTGAGGATTTTAAGAAAGTTATTATGAAGAAAGCTGAACCTGTAGCAGGAGAAGGTGGGACTGTTGATATAACACACGTTATAAAGAATAATGGTTGTGAATATGACGGGCTTATTATACTTAATAAGGGGAGTGTGATATCGCCAACAATATATTTGAATGATTATTATGAGCAGTATGTTAATGGTAAATCAATAGACAGTATATTTGCTGGAATTAAGGAGTTGTATTATCTGAATAAAGACAGATTATCGGTTGATACGCAGAGTCTTATGAGTTTTGAGGGGATAAAAGATAAAATTGTATACAAGCTTATTAATTACAATGCGAACAGGAAGCTGCTAAGCCTTGTGCCACACAAGAAAATACTTGACCTTGCAATGGTATATTACTGCATATTAGGGGAGATTGAGGATGGCAATGCAACAGCTCTTATATATAACAGCAATATAAAGAACTGGCACATAAAAGAAGATGAGCTGTACAGGACAGCGGTTAGTAATACACCTAAGCTTCTTCCTGTAAAGATATATGAAATGTCAGAACTTATAAAATATGTTGATACAGCAGAGGGAAGATATTCATTGGATGATCCTTGGTGCAGTAATCTTTATGTACTTACTAATAAAAGCCGAATTAATGGTGCGGCGGGCATTATGTATGAGGGAGTATTAAAGAAGCTTGCAGATAAGCTGGAGAGTGATATGTATATATTGCCTTCATCAATCCATGAAGTTATTATTCTTCCAAAGTCAACAATGTTTAATAAAGAGGAACTGATGGCTATGGTAAGAGATGTTAATACAGAGGGAGTTTCAAAAGACGAAGTTCTGTCATATACAGTGTATGAATATGACAGAAATACAGAAGAACTATATTCTTAAATGCACACAATGGGAGTCGAACCCACGACCTTTCGCTCCGGAGGCGAACGCTCTATCCAACTGAGCTATATGTGCTGATAATAATTAATAATACACTATTTTTTATAAACAAGCAAATGTTTTGATTTTGTTGTCTGTTTTTGATATTATGATATGAGTGCCTGAAGGATAAAATAATATTTCCTTATTGAAAAATACATAAATACATATATGAAAATATGCAATGTATGGCATATTTAAAAATGTATAATGATATGTGGATATATAGAGAATGGAATTATCCTTCTGGCACTATAAAGTTTATGGCTTCTGATATTTAATCAGAAGGCGATAATTTTGAAAGGAGCACATATATAATATATATGCGGATAAATAAATATTTAAGTGCCAAGGGAGTATGTTCAAGGCGTGAGGCTGACAGGCTTTTAGAGGCAGGCAGGATAACAGTTGACGGGGCCGTTGCTGAATGTGGGCAGCAGGTTGATGATAATAATATTATATGTATAGATGGCAGTAAGATTTCTAATGATAAACCAGAAGATATACTTATAGCATTTAATAAGCCTGTTGGCATTGTATGTACAACAACTAACAAGCAGGGAAATAACAATATTGTTGATTATATAGGCTACAGTGAAAGAATATATCCGATAGGAAGGCTTGATAAGGAGTCGGACGGACTTATTCTTCTTACAAATAATGGTGAAATAACTGACAGGATATTACGCTCAGTTAATGGACACGAGAAAGAATACATTGTTAAAGTTAACAAGAATATAACTAAAGATTTTCTTGATAAAATGTCTGCTGGCGTGTATTTAAAAGAATTAAATGTCAAGACTAAACAGTGCAGAATATATAAAGTAAACAGCAATACATTCAGAATTGTACTGACACAGGGGCTTAACAGGCAGATAAGAAGAATGTGTCAGGAGTTGGGATATAAGGTTGAAAAGCTTACAAGAATACGGGTTATGAATATTGAACTGGGTGACCTTGCCTGCGGCGAATACAGAGTAGTAGAGGGTGCAGAGAAAGAAAAGCTTTATAACAGCCTGTAGGGTGTGAGTGCTGCTTTTTTGCTATAGCTGGATAAGAGAAGCTTTGAAATAGGTTTATAGGTATGTATATTTAATTGTTAATCTGGAGGAATATTAAGATATGGAGAAGTTAGATAGAATTAAGGAGCTTGTTGCACTTCTTAATAAGGCAGGAAAAAGCTATTATTCAGAGGGACAGGAAATAATGTCTAATTATGAATATGATGCTTTATATGATGAACTTAAAAAGCTTGAAGAGGAAACTGGCTGTGTGCTTTCGGACAGTCCTACAGTAAATGTTGGATATGAAGTATTAAGTGAGCTTCCAAAGGAACGACACGACTCACCAATGTTAAGCCTTGATAAGACCAAAGACAGGGAAAGCTTAAGGAGCTGGTTAAAAGACCAGAAAGGATTGTTATCGTGGAAGCTTGATGGACTTACTATAGTTCTTACATATGAGAATGGAGAACTTGTAAAGGCGGTAACAAGAGGCAATGGACAGATTGGTGAAATTATTACTAACAATGCAAGAATGTTTAAGAATATACCTGTAACTATAAGTTATAAGGGAAGACTTGTGTTAAGAGGAGAAGCAATTATAACTTATTCTGATTTTAACAGAATTAATGAGGAAATTCCTGAAACAGATGCCAAGTACAAAAATCCAAGAAATCTTTGCAGTGGCTCAGTAAGACAGCTCAATAATAAGATAACAAAAGAGCGTAATGTCAATTTCTTTGCATTTACGCTTGTATCAGCAGATGGAGTAGATTTTAATAATTCAAGAAAATGCCAGTTTGAATGGCTTAAAAGCCAGGGATTTGATGTTGTTGAATATAAGGAAGTTGATAAAGATAATATACTAGATGCAATTGACTGGTTTGAGCATACAATTGTTAATAACGATTTTCCGTCAGATGGACTTGTTATTATATATGATGATATTGCTTATGGTGAATCGCTTGGAAGAACAGCGAAGTTTCCAAGAAATGCTATGGCATTCAAATGGACAGATGAAACCGCAGAAACTACATTAAAAGAGATAGAATGGAGTGCTTCAAGAACGGGACTTATTAATCCTGTGGCAATATTTGAACCGGTTGAACTGGAAGGAACTAAAGTTTCAAGGGCAAGCGTGCATAATATAAGCATAATGGAAAGCCTTAAGCTTGGAATAGGTGACACAATTAAAGTATTTAAGGCCAATATGATTATTCCGCAGATTGCAGAAAATATTACACAGAGCGGAACAGTAAGGATACCAGAAGTCTGTCCGGTATGTGGTGGAAAGACAAGGATAAGCGATGTTAATGATGTAAAATCATTGTATTGTGATAATGAACAGTGTCAGGCTAAGCACATAAAAAGCTTTGCACTTCTGGCATCAAGAGATGCACTTAATATAGACGGTTTATCAGAGGCAACTCTAGAAAAGTTCATTCAGAAAGGTTTTCTTAAGAGGAGAGGGGACATTTTCAGAATATCAAGATATAAAGATGAGATAACATCAATGGAGGGCTTTGGCGAGAAGTCTTATAATAATCTTATTGAAGCACTTGAAAAGGCGAAAGATACAGATTTAGTCAGGGTTATATATGGCCTTGGAATAGATAATGTGGGACTTTCCACAGCAAGATTAATAGTTAATAAGCTTAATAATGACCCTGAGGCGGTTCTTAAAGCAACAGCAGATGAACTTACTGATATAGATGGAATAGGTGAAGTTATAGCAGAGGCATTTGTTGAATATTTTAAAAATGAAGATAAGAAAGATGAGTATCTTGACATATTAAGTGAGGTTAATATTAAAGAGGCTGAAAATGTACAGACAACCGAGGAACTTGCTGGCAAGACATTTGTTATAACAGGAAATGTTAATCATTTTGCTAACCGTAATGAACTTAAGGCACTTATAGAGAGTATGGGAGGCAAGGTGACAGGTTCTGTCACAGGTAACACATCGTATCTTATTAATAATGATAGTACATCGCAGTCAACTAAGAACAAGAAAGCTGCCCAGCTTGGTGTTCCAGTGATTACGGAGGAAGAATTCATCAAGCTTGCAGGAAAAGATGAATTGTTGTAGAATACATCATTAACAGTAAGTTTGACTATATTAAAATGTGATTTACACAGGAATCGAGGTAAATATGCCAATTAAAATACAGAATGATCTTCCAGCTAAGCACGAGTTAGAGGAAGAAAATATATTCGTGATGGACGAAAGCAGGGCACTTTCACAGGATTTCAGAGAATTGCAGATAGCAATTCTTAATCTTATGCCAATAAAGCAGGACACAGAATTGCAGTTATTAAGAGCATTATCTAATACTCCATTACAGATTGATGTGACATTTATACAGACAGAATCACACGTGTCAAAGAATACATCATCATCACATATAAAGAAATTTTATGAAACATTTTCTAATGTAAAAGACAGAAATTTCGATGGACTTATAATAACAGGAGCACCAGTTGAAAAGCTTGCATTTGAAGAAGTGAACTATTGGGATGAGCTTACAACAATAATGGAGTGGTCAAAAGAGCACGTTACATCAACACTCCACATATGCTGGGGTGCACAGGCGGGACTTTACTACCATTATGGAATTAAGAAAGTCCTTCTTGATGAGAAATTATCAGGTGTATACAAGCACCACGTTCTTAACAGAAAAGAGCCTCTTGTAAGGGGATTTGATGATTTCTTTATGGCACCACATTCAAGATATACAGAAGCGTGCAGGAAAGATATATTAAACAACAAACAGCTCAAGGTATTTGCTGATTCAGATGAAGCGGGCATATATATTGCAATAGGACAGGACGGCAAGCATATATTTGTTATGGGTCACCCTGAATATGACAGAATGACACTTGATCAGGAATATAAGAGAGATTTAGACAAGGGGCTTGAGCCACAACTTCCAGTGAACTATTATCCAGATGATGATTGCAACAGAAAGCCAGTGTTATCTTGGAGAAGCCACGCTAATAATCTTTATACTAACTGGCTGAATTATTACGTATATCAGACTACCCCTTATGACCTTAATGAGAAGGTTCAGACGTATGGGAATTAGGGCGGGGATTTGTTGTTGTTTGGAAAGTAGGTGATGTTATTCTTGCAATATTGCTATTTGGAGAAATAAAATAATTATGTTTTTATTATAAGCACCAACAGAGTAAAATCTTAAGGTGCTTATTTTTTACGCAATTATAATGGCTGGTCTATATCTGATGGTATAGATACTTGACGTACGCAAAAACGTACGTTATAATAATTTTGACATAAAAATTTCTACATTCAAGATAATAAGAAGAACAGATGCAAAATATAATATAATTTATAAGAGATAAGATAGAAACATATAGAGTGTAAGAGAGAAAAACATAATAGAGTGTAAGAGAGATTTAATGAGAGAATAGTAATAAAAAATAATTACATTTAGTATAAAATAGAACAGTATATTTGATTAAAGGAAAAAGGTAAGGAGATTTTATTATGTCAGCAATTAATATAACAAACGCAAGAAAGGAACTCTATAATTTGGTGGAGGACGTTAATCTCTATAGTGAACCAACTTTAATTGTAAGTAAGAAAGGTAATGCGGTTCTGATATCGGAAAGTGATTGGAATGCAATTCAGGAGACGATTTATCTTAATTCCATTCCAGGTATGGTTGAGTCCATAAAAGAAGGAATGGATACGGCAATAGAGGATTGCGTGCCCGAAGAAGATGTAGAGTGGTAAAAATATGTACCGAATAGTTTACACTAAACAGGCAGTAAAAGACATTAAGAATTTGAAAAGTGTACATCTTGATGAAAAAGCAAAAAAACTAATAGAAGTTATTAAAGAGAATCCATTTCAAAATCCACCTCCATATGAGGAATTACTTGGTAATTTACAAGGTGTATATTCAAGAAGAATAAATATTCAGCATAGATTGGTATATCAAGTGTATAATGAGCCGATTATAGCTGGTGAAATTGAGTATAATGGAACGATAAAGATTATCAGAATGTGGACACATTATGATAAAGTAAGATAAAAATAATCAACAGAATTAAGGTGACCCAATATGATAAACGAAAAAGAAATAATGCCCTTTAATTTCTTCAAATATGGTGGCATATATACCGGTGGGCATAATGGTATGAGATATAAGATTGAGCGTACAGGCGAAAAGCCAGATTATGTACTTAATGTACTAATCTGGCAGGGTCCGTATGCCTCAACGGCGATGAAGGAAGAAGATATTACAGCTAAGGAATTTGAATATTCAGAAGAAGGCAGGAGTAGTGCAATTCAGTGGATACAAGATATGTATGATACTAATATTGACCGCTGGGAAAATGCACCATCAATTAATCAGGTAAAGTCAACCTTGGAATAGATTATTATATAGATTAAGCAGGATAATAGTATATTTGCACACAAAGAAAATGTACTGTTAAGGGTGAGTGCGGTTACACAAGATAACAGGCTTGTTATTAATCTAAGTGTTATATTAGATGATGTAACTGCAATAATACTTAAGCTTAATGGAGTAATTATATTATTTATGATATCTGGCTTAAAATGATATATTTTGTAAAGCTTGATATAATGCAGGGCACACACTAATATATTGCTGATTATAAGTCCGTAGATATATCCGGATATGCCAATTCCGGGAACGAGCAGTATTAATGAGGCTATTCTTATAGCGAGACCAGTTATGCTGTATGCACAGGTTCTTGCAGTCATATTAAGGCCGTTTAATATGCTTGCAAGGCTTGTTCTGACATATAGAAATGGACATATACAGGCAAGCATAATGGTATAATTGTATACACTGGGTTCGTGAAACAGTGTTGCTCCAAGTCTGCCAATGTATAATATAAATAGCACACAGCTCATTATACCAAGGTGCATACATATATTCACGGACTGGTGAAGAGTTGTGATTACACTGGAACTACGTTGTACAGAGTTGTCTTCTGACACTTTAGGAAGAAGCATAACAGACATTGAGTTGGTTATGGCAGACGGAAAGAGGAGCAGTGGAAGTGTCATTCCAGATATAATTCCATAAGTGCTGACAGCATTTTCTTTTGACAAGCCATATATAATAAGCTGGGCTGGGATTAATATTGCCTCAGCACTTTCAAACAGGTGCAAAAGGAGGCTGTTTAAGTTGAGCGGGAGAGCATATAGTGCAATAACTCTGATGTAAGAGGTTTTGCATGCTGAACAGCTATTGTTATTTCTAATAATTTTATTATTCTTATTATTCTTATTATTTTGTTTGTTGTTTACATAGACACATCCAATGCAGAATATATCTGCACAGACTTCACCTGCGATATTACCATATAAAGCATCAGTTACAGTTAAAGTTTCCAGATTTCCAGAAATCAGGTGATAATAGATTATCACACTGAATATTCGTATTAATTGCTCGATTATCTGTGATATTGCGGGAATAAATGTCTTTTTACAGCCGTAATAATAACCGCATATACAGCTGTGTATTGCGGATAAGGGAATACCAATTGCGATTATCTGGATAAGTGGAGCACAATCGGCGTTAAACATAAGTTTATCGGCTATTTCATATGAAAATGTGGCACATACCGCAGAAAATATACAGGATAACGGAAAACTCATTAAAAGACCACCAAGGAGTACATTGATATTTCCGTGTGTCTGTGCTGTGTATTTGGAAATTGCAGAATTAAAGCCACACATACATACAGAAAATGCAATTCCACATAAGGGAAGAACTAATTGCAGCATTCCCATTCCGTATGAGCCAATGTGTGAATTAAGAAAAATGCGGTAATAAAATCCAAGTATGCGGCATAGAAGTCCAGCGATTGTAAGGATGATAGTTCCTTTGATTACAGGAGTATATAGTAGTTGTCTGCCTGATTTGTTGCTCATAATTAAGAAAAGGCTCCGTTGTCTTTATTAACATAGTATGCAGCTTTTGAATATAATATTAATAAGTAATACAGTGGATTGTGAACTTAAATATTGACTGTATGGAAAGAGGGAAAAGCTGGGAGGAGGCATATGTTATATCTTGATAATGCGGCGACAACGCCTATGAGTTTGCCGGTGTGTAAGGCTATGTGGCAGTATATGATAAATGATTATGGAAATCCATCGTCAATATATGAATGTGGAAGAAATAATAAAAGGGCAGTTGAAGAAGCGAGGGCAAATATAGCCGGACTGATAGGCACAGAGGCTGATAATATATATTTTACATCTGGCGGAACTGAGAGCGATAACTGGGCATTAGAGGCAGCGGTTGCAGGAAAGCACGGTGGAACTATTATAGTAAGTGGAATTGAACACCCTGCAATATTAAATAAATGCAGAGATTTAGAGAAACGTGGGTATAATATAGAATATTTAAGATGCACATCGGATGGCATAATTGATATTGAGGATTTAAGAAGAAAGATAAAAGATGATACTTTGCTTATATCGGTTATGCTTGTTAATAATGAGATAGGAACAATACAGCCATTAATGCAGGTTAGTGCGGTGGCATCAGAATACGGTATTCCTGTTCATACAGATGCGGTTGCGGCATTTGGACATATTGATATTGATGTTCATAAGCTTGGAGTATCTATGCTCAGCGTGAGTGCACATAAAATATGCGGACCTAAAGGTGTTGGATTTTTGTATACAGACAGGGAGCTTGAGCCGTTAATATATGGAGGCGGACAGGAGAAAAATATGCGTTCCGGTACAGAAAATGTTGCTGGAATAATCGGACTTGCAACAGCTGCGGATATTGCTGTTAATACACTGCATTACAGAATGGAAAAAGAGTGGAATATACAAAGATATATGGCAGAGCGGATAGTTAATGAAATCCCGTATACAAGCATTAATGGCAATATGACAGGCAGGGTATCAGGAAATATTAATATCTGTTTTAAAGGTATAAGTGCAGGTGAACTTGTGCTTCTTTTGGATAAACAGGGCATATGCGTATCCTCTGGTTCAGCGTGTCACGGCAATCACGGCGGACCTTCGCACGTATTAAAGGCTATAGGAAAGACTGATGAAGAAAGCCTTGCTTCAATAAGACTTACATTTAATCATACATTAAATCGAAATCAGGCTGATTACTGCATTGATTGTATTAAGAAAAATGTTGCAGCATTACGGGAAATTAAAAATGATTAAAATAAATCTTGAAACTATAAAAAATAATGCACTTTACAAAAAGTGAAAAATATATCAAAAGATTAATATAATATCAGCCCATAAGTATGAAAGTAAAATCCATACTGAGGGGCTGATATATGCTGTAAATTAATGCTGCAGATGCAGTGGCAGATACTTGGTCTTTTCAGATATTAATAAACATATATGGAGCAATCAGTCTACAGAAAAGCTGGTGATGATAACCCTTATGTGCTTATATAGATACGAATTCAGGCTTTCTTTCCTTGAATATGGTATAATAGTTAAATCCTGTATTTTTAAGCATATCAGTGATTATTTCATAGGAATATGCAATATGGCAGGCTTTATGGGCATCAGAACCTGTTGTTATAATCTCGCCGCCAAGTGAGCGGTACATTTTTACTATATCAAGGCAGGGATTAGGATTTTTAAGTCCGTATTTAAGTCCTGCGGTATTGATTTCAATGCCTTTGCCCTTGTCAATAAGAAGTCTTAGGATTGTATCGAAATAATCATAATAATCTTTCCAGTTATAATCATTATCCTGATCAGGAGCATATCTTACAATATAATCAAGATGTCCGTATACATCAAAGTTATCGCAAGTTTTAATGCAGTCGGTTATTGCTTCATAATATCTGCTTATTGCATCTTTTACGGACACGTTATCCCAGAATTCAGGATAATAAGGGTCGTTGCCATATACAAGATGTGATGAACCAATTATAAAATCAAGTCTGCCAGTAGGGTCGTAGTTGTTGATTTTATCTTTAGCAGAAGAAAGAAGTCCCTGTTCGACACCAATTCCAATAAAAATATCATTTTTATAATGCTCTTTTAATTCAAGCAGTTCGTCTGTATATTTGTCATAATCAAGGGCAAATACAACATTTCCGTCCTCTAAAGGGTAATCGTAGTCGTTGTGTTCTGTAAAACATATGCTTTTTAACTGCATATTGATGGCATTTTTGATTATATTCTCAGGAGTTTCGGTTGAATCAGACGAAAAATGCGAGTGAAGATGCCAGTCTGAAAGTTCAGGATAAGTTCTCATATATGTCTTCTCCATTTCATAAGTAAAATTAGATTGTTATTATGTGGGCTGCTAAACAATCACGATGTATAAGTGAGCAGTAAAGATTATTCTGATACTCACATCATATTTATAATTATTATATTGTTGATTATAGCATTATTAGTTTGAAAATGGTACTAAAGCCCTTGAAAATATTTGAATTGATTGTTATTATGTAAACGTATTTTTACATTCTTTACACAAAATGCACAATTTCTTTACTTTTATTAAGTATAGATAAATCTTTATTAACAGATAATTAGTATGTGCAGGACAGGAGAAAAAAGTGAATATTGAGTTAGTTGGCAATTTGTTTATGTTTGCAGGCGGCATCGGTATGTTCTTATATGGAATGAACATAATGGCAGATGGTATGCAAAAGTCAGCGGGAAGCAAGATGAAACAGCTCATAGGCTATCTTACAAGGAACAGATTATTAGCTGTTCTTGTTGGAGCATTTATAACAGCCATAATTCAGAGTAGTGGCGCGACAACAGTTATGGTTGTTGGATTTGTTAATGCTGGTCTTATGACACTTGTACAGGCTGTAGGAGTTATAATGGGTGCTAACATTGGTACAACCATAACAGCATGGATTGTATCTTTAGGACAGCTCGGAGATGCTGTCAAAGTGTTAAAGCCATCATTTTATGCACCTCTGCTTGTAGGAATCGGTGCAATTCTTGTATTGTTTAGTAAGAAGCCTAAAAAGAAAATGGCAGGAGAGATAGTTGTAGGTATCGGACTTTTATTCTTAGGACTTGATTTTATGTCAGAGTCGATATCTCCATATACAGATGCACCTATTTTTTCAAAAGCGTTTGAAGTAGTAGGAAGTAATCCATTATTGGGCATTGCAATTGGTATTGTAGTAACAGCAATTCTACAAAGCTCTTCTGCATCAGTAGGTATATTACAGACACTCGCAATTAATGGAGTGGTTACTACCAATGCGGCAGTATTTATTACGTTGGGGCAGAATATAGGTTCGTGTGTAACTGCAATTATATCAAGTGCTGGTACAACAAGGAATGCAAAGAGAGCAGCTTGTATGCATCTTTTATTTAATGTTGCGGGAGCAGTTATATTTGGAACAGGTGCTTTTATATTATTTATGTTTAAACCTGCGTTAGCTGTGCATAATATAACAAGTGTGGAAATATCTATATTCCATACGTTCTTTAACATAATATGTACAACTATAATGATGCCATTTGGAAGTCTGCTTGTTAAACTTTCAGGCATAATTATAAGAGAGAAGACTGAAGATGAAGAAAATGCTTCATTAGAGGCAAGCGACAGTTATGCGGCAGAGTTATCAAGACATTTTGACAGCAGAATATTAGAACAGCCATCAGTAGCGGTTGACAGGGCACTCAGCGAAGTTATCATAATGGGCAATCTGTCACTGGATAATATAAAATATTCGGTAAGTGCTGTTATGAACAATGATCAGGATATGATAGATAAAGTCATAGAGACGGAACACAAGGTTGACCTCTATGAAAAGTATCTTACAGAATATCTCATAAAAGTTAATAATCTTTCCATAACGGAAGAACAGCATTTACTTATTAATGATTTATTCCATGCGATTATTGATATTGAGAGAGTGTCAGACCATGCAGAGAATATGTCTGATCTTGCCAAATACAAGATAGATAATGAAATAATATTCTCCCAGCATGGAATGGAAGAACTCAAGAAGTTATCTGAAAAGGTTATTGTCTGTTTCTCAGAGGCAATTAAAGCCAGGGAAAAGTTCAGCAGGGTTGCAGCAGATAATGTATGCCGTATAGAAGACGAGGTTGATGATTTAGAAGAAGAATTAAGAAATAAACATATCGAGAGATTATCTTCTGGATTATGTAAGCCATCTAATGGCGTTGTATTCCTTGATATTTTGTCTAATCTTGAGAGAATGTCAGATCACGCTAATAATCTTGCGGACTGTGTGTTAGCAGAGATAAAAGAGAAAAAATAAGCTGATTAGTGAGTTTCAGAACAGACTAGATATAATAAGATTAATGGAATATGGTAAAAAGTTTAATTTGAATGGCGAAATATATAATAATTTGTAAAAAATAGGAATTAACACTTGATATTTTAAATTGTTTTATGTAGAATACAATGTAGTTGATTTTTTATTAACAATCTTTATATTAGGAGGATTTATTTTTATGTCAGTAAAAGTTGCGATTAATGGTTTTGGACGTATCGGTAGACTTGCATTCAGACAGATGTTCGGTGCAGAAGGATACGAAGTAGTTGCTATCAACGATTTAACAAGCCCTAAGATGTTAGCTCATCTTTTAAAGTATGATTCATCACAGGGAAGATATGTTGATTTCGGTGAGGAAGATCAGGTAACAGCTGATGATGAAGCTGGTACAATTACAGTAAAGGGTAAGACAATTAAGATCTACAAAGAGCCAGATGCTAACAACTGCCCATGGGGAGATCTTGATGTTGACGTAGTTCTTGAGTGCTCAGGTTTCTATACATCAAAGGCTAAGGCTCAGGCTCATATCAATGCAGGTGCTAAGAAGGTTGTTATCTCAGCTCCAGCTGGTAACGATTTAAAGACAATCGTTTACAATGTTAACCACGAAACACTTACAGCAGATGATCAGATTATCTCAGCTGCATCTTGTACAACTAACTGCTTAGCTCCTATGGCTAAGGCTCTTAATGACTGTGCAACAATCGAATCAGGTATTATGTGCACAATTCACGCTTACACAGGTGACCAGATGATACTTGATGGACCTCAGAGAAAGGGTGATTTAAGAAGATCAAGAGCTGGTGCTTGCAACATCGTTCCTAACTCAACAGGTGCTGCTAAGGCTATCGGTCTTGTTATCCCAGAGCTTAATGGAAAGCTTATTGGAGCTGCTCAGAGAGTTCCTACACCTACAGGTTCTACAACAATCCTTAACGCTGTTGTAGCTAAGAAGGTTACTGTTGATGAAGTTAATGCTGCTATGAAGGCTGCTGCTACAGAAAGCTTTGGTTACAATGAAGAACTTATCGTATCAAGCGATATCGTTGGAATGAGATTTGGTTCATTATTCGATGCTACACAGACAATGGTTAACGAACTTCCAAACGGTGGCTGCCAGGTTCAGGTAGTTTCTTGGTATGATAACGAGAACTCATACACAAGCCAGATGGTTAGAACAATTAAGTACTTCGCTGAATTAAGCAAGTAATTATAATATATATTGACCATTAAGGGTTAATTTATTTAACTTGTAATAATACCGGAGATGAGAATTCATTCTCCGGTATTTTGATAAGTATGTTAAGACTGTCCTGATGTATGGCGGGACAGAACAGGCATACCTGGGTTGTTTACAGGTCACTGTCAATAAGCTAGTAATGATAATTTGGAGGATATAGATATGCTTAATAAGAAGTCAGTTGATGATATCAACGTTAATGGCAAAAGAGTTTTATGCAGATGTGATTTTAATGTACCATTAGATGGTGATAAGATTACAGATGAAACACGTCTTGTTGCTGCACTTCCAACAATAAAGAAGTTAATAGCTGATGGAGGAAAGGTTATTCTTTGCTCACATCTTGGTAAGCCAAAGGGGGCTGATAAGGCATTTTCATTAGCACCAGTTGCTAAAAGACTTTCAGAGCTTCTTGGACAGGAAGTTAAGTTCGCTGCTGATGATACAGTAGTTGGTGACAATGCAAGAGCTGCTGTTGAAGCTATGAATAATGGAGATGTTATTCTTCTTGAGAACACACGTTTCAGAGCAGAAGAGACAAAGAATGGTGATGAATTCTCTAAGGATTTAGCTTCAATCGCTGATGTATTTGTTAATGATGCTTTCGGTACAGCACACAGAGCACACTGCTCTAACGTAGGTGTAACAAAGTATGTTGATACAGCAGTAGTTGGTTACCTTATGCAGAAAGAAATAGATTTCCTTGGAAATGCTGTTAATAATCCAGTAAGGCCTTTCGTAGCTATTCTTGGTGGTTCAAAGGTGTCTTCAAAGATTTCTGTTATTAACAACCTTCTTGATAAGGTTGATACACTTATTATCGGTGGCGGTATGTCATACACATTCCAGAAGGCTCATGGTGGTCACGTTGGACAGTCATTAGTTGAAGAAGATTATCTTGACTATGCTAAGGAAATGATGGCTAAGGCTGAAGCTAAGGGTGTTAAGATGCTTATTCCTGTTGATACAGTAGTAACAAAGGAATTCAAGGACGATACTCCTTTCCATGTAGTTGAAGCTGGATGCCAGGAAGATGATGATATGGGTATGGATATCGGACCTAAGACTTGTGAGCTTTACAAGGATGCTCTTAAAGATGCCAAGACAGTAGTATGGAATGGACCTATGGGTGTATTTGAATTCCCTAACTTTGCAAAGGGAACTATTGCTGTTGCAGAAGAATTAGCTCAGCTTACAGATGCTACTACAATTATCGGTGGTGGTGATTCAGCAGCCGCAGTTAATAACCTTGGTTTCGGTGATAAGATGACACATATTTCAACAGGTGGCGGTGCTTCACTTGAATTCCTTGAAGGTAAGGAACTCCCAGGTGTAGTAGCAGCTAATGACAAATAGAGTGTTTACTGACATAAACATATAGCTTTGATTGGTTAATTAACAGTTAATTCAGTCGGGCAATACACAAAAGGAGCTGTATATTGATATATACGGCTCCTTTTGTTTGAAAATAATCATAAAACTAAGCTTGTCTTAATACAATATGTTGTATATATAAAATACTTAGGTACATACATTGTATTTATTTTAAATATTTGCATTATTAGTGGCTTTTTATAAATTTGTATGATATAATTTTTTTATTAAAATAACTGAGCTGGTAATAATGATAAATAAGCTGATCAGTTATATTGTATGGAGGCGTGATTGTAGTATGAGGAAGAAGATAGTTGCGGGAAACTGGAAAATGAATATGACACCAAAGGAAGCAGTATCGCTTGTATGTGAGCTTCGTGATAAGTTCTCTAATCGTGATGTTGATGTAGTGTTTTGTGTTCCATCAATAGACATTATACCAGTTGTAGACGCAGTCAAAGGAACAGATATTAAGGTTGGTGCCGAGAATATGCACTATGAAGAAAAAGGTGCATATACGGGTGAGATTTCACCAGGAATGTTAAAAGAGGCTGGTGTTGATTATGTTATAGTTGGACATTCAGAAAGAAGACAATATTTTGGTGAAGATGATGAGTGCATCAACCGCAAAGTAAGAAAAGCAATTGAATATGGATTGACACCTATTATATGCTGTGGTGAGACTATCCAGCAGAGAGAAGAAGGCATAACATTGGATTTCATTAATAAGCAGATTGACGCAGCATTTTTACAGGTGTCAGCTAAAGATGCTATGAAGTGTGTTATTGCATATGAACCTATATGGGCTATTGGAACAGGCAGGGTTGCTACATCAGCTCAGGCTCAGGAAGTATGTGAGGCTATAAGATTAGATATAAGGAAGTTATATGGAGAAGAAGCAGCTTCTTCAATAAGAATTCTTTATGGAGGTTCTGTTAATGCTGGTAATGCTGCAGAATTATTCAGGCAGCCTGATATAGATGGCGGTCTTGTAGGCGGTGCAAGTCTTAAGCCGGATTTTTGTGAAATTGTTAATTACAATATATAATAAGATACATAGTAAGCCATATACGGAAGTAATTCCTAGTATGGCTTATTGCTTTTTAATATAATTATAATTATTCTAAATTGCAAATTAGTAATAAGTATGCTATCATACAACAGGAATAATTAGAGAGAATATTAAAGATATTGCTATCTTAGAAAAGAGGAAAATAATATGAGTAAGAAACCAGTTGTATTAATGGTACTTGATGGTTATGGTTTAAGTGATAGAACAGAGGGTAATGCAATAGCTATGGCTAATACTCCTGTTATGGATAAGTTAATGAAAGAATATCCATTTGTTAAGGGTAACGCATCTGGACTTTATGTAGGTCTTCCAGATGGTCAGATGGGTAATTCAGAAGTTGGACATATGAATATTGGTGCTGGCAGGATTATATATCAGGATCTTACAAGAATAACAAAGGCTATAGAAGACGGAGAGTTCTATAAGAATGAAGAACTTCTTGCTGCTATGGAGAATTGCAAGAAGAATAATTCCGATTTACATCTTTTCGGACTTTTATCAGATGGTGGTGTTCACAGCCACATTTCACATATATATGGTTTACTTGAGATGGCTAAGAAGAATGGAGTTTCTAATGTATATGTACACGCTTTCCTTGATGGACGTGATACACCTCCAGCTTCAGCTAAAGATTTTGTAGCCAGGCTTGAAGACAAGATGGCAGAGATTGGTGTTGGTAAAGTAGCTTCTTTAGCGGGAAGATACTATGCTATGGATAGAGATAATAACTGGGACAGAGTAAAGGAAGCATATCTTTCACTTACAACAGGTGAAGGAAAGTCAGCAGATAATGCAGTTAAGGCACTTGAAGAGTCTTATGCGGTAGATGTTACAGATGAATTCGTTGTTCCTACAGTAATAACAGAGAATGGCAAGCCACTTTCAGTTGTTAAGCCTGACGATTCAGTAATATTCTTTAACTTCCGTCCAGATAGAGCAAGAGAGATGACAAGAGCTTTCTGTGATGATAAGTTCACAGGTTTTGAAAGAGAATATATTCCAACTACATTTGTATGCTTCAAGGATTATGATGAATCAATCCCTAACAAGTTAGTTGCATTCAAGAAAGAAGAAATCAAGAATACATTTGGCGAATTCCTTGCTAATAATGGCAAGAAGCAGCTTCGTCTTGCTGAGACAGAGAAGTATGCACATGTAACATTTTTCTTTAATGGTGGTGTTGAAGATCCTAATGTAGATGAGTTCAGACTTCTTGTTAACTCACCTAAGGATGTTCCAACATATGACCTTAAGCCAGAGATGAGTGCTCCAGAGGTTGGTATGGATTTAGTTGAAGCAATTAAGTCAGATAAGTATGATGTTATCGTAATCAACTTCGCGAACCCTGATATGGTTGGTCACACAGGTGTTATTCCGGCAGCAGTTAAGGCTGTAGAAAAGGTAGATGAGCTTGTTGGCAAAGCTGTACAGGCTGTTAAGGATGTTGACGGAGTATTATTCATATGTGCTGACCACGGTAACGCAGAGAAGATGATAGATTATGAAACAGGTGCACCACATACAGCACATACAACTAATCCAGTTCCATTTATTCTTGTCAATTATGATGAAGCATATACACTTAGAGAAGGTGGAAGACTTTGTGATATAGCTCCAACTCTTATTGAGATTATGGGAATGGAGAAGCCGGCAGAGATGACAGGAGAATCACTTCTTATTAAGAAATAATTCATAGATAGGATTATATAGTGCACAGATGGACAATTAGTTATAGATATTAGTTGCACATTTAATATTTATTTGTTATAATCAATTCATTGTGATTATTGCAATAGGAGGTTTGATATATGTTTGGTATGTCATGGGCTGATACATTAAGAATAGTCTTAATGGGTATATTTATAACAATAGTAGTTCTTATGCAGGAAAGTAAACAGAATGGTTTATCAGGTGCTATTAGTGGTGCTGCTGATACTTACTGGGGTAAGAATAAAGGTCGTTCAATGGAAGGTAAGCTTGTAACTATTACTAAAGTTCTTGCTGTATTATTCGTTGTAATATCTATTATTTTAAATATTAATTTCTAATTGATAACATTAACGCTCTTAAGATATAGTATCTTAAGAGCGTTTTTGTGTAATAAATATTAAATATATATTATATTGCAGATTGATATTGAATTATAGTAATGGAATGGAGGAAACTATGAAAAGTAGTGTTTTCAAGGAAAGAAGGAATAACCTTGCTGATTTGATACTCAATAATGAATTATATGTTCCTATGAAGACAAAGGAGATAGCAATTCTTCTTGGTATTCCAAAAGAATTAAGACACGAACTTCAGGAGGTTCTTGATTCTTTGGTTGCAGACGGAACTATAGGTGTAAGCAAGAAAGGCAAGTATATGAAGCCTGACAATGTTGCACTTGTGGGAACATTTGAGAGTACAAGCAGGGGGTTTGGTTTTGTTGTTGTAGATGGGCAGGATGATGATATATTTGTCAAAGCAAGTGATACTAAGGATGCTTTTTATCACGACAAAGTTAAAGTTGTAATTACAGCACAGAAGAATGGTGATAGAAGACGTGAAGGTAAGATAATAGAGATATTAGACCACGAAGTTAAGACTTTGGTTGGAACATATCAGAAGAATAAGAATTTTGGATTTGTTGTGCCTGATAACCAGAAGATTGGCTGTGATATATTCGTATCTAAGGAACACGAAATAGGAGCGGTTACAGGCAGTAAAGTAGTAGTTAAGATAAGCAGCTACGGCAGTGCAAGAAAGAATCCTGAGGGTAAGATAATTGAAGTAATAGGACATATGGATGATCCGGGAACAGACATTTTATCAATAGTAAAAGCTTATGACCTGCCAGAAGAATTTCCGGATAGTGTTAAGAAGGAATTAAAGGGCATACCAGATGAGGTTGATGGCAATGATATAGCAGGCAGGACGGATCTGCGAGATGTTGTTATGGTGACAATAGACGGCGAGGATTCTAAGGATTTAGATGATGCAGTATCATTAACTAAAGAAAATGATATATATCATCTTGGTGTGCATATTGCTGATGTAAGCCATTATGTTAAAGAGGACAGTCCACTTGATAAGGAAGCTCTTAAGAGAGGAACAAGCGTGTATCTGGTTGACAGGGTTATTCCTATGATACCGCACCAGCTTTCCAATGGAATATGTTCGCTGAATGAAGGCTGTGATAGACTGGCATTAAGCTGTCTTATGGATATAGATATGAAAGGTAACATAATAGGCCATAAGATATGCGAGTCAGTTATCAATGTAAATAGAAGAATGACTTATACATCTGTTAAAAAGATACTTGAAGATAATGATAAAGAAGAATGTGCAAAGTACAGAGAGCTTGTAGATATGTTTAAGCTTATGCAGGAATGTGCAGATATATTAAGAAAGAAAAGATTTAAGAGGGGTTCAATAGATTTTGACTTTCCTGAATCTAAGATTATTCTTGATAAAGATGGACGGCCTGTAGATATTAAGCCATATGACAGAAATGTAGCAACTAAGCTTATAGAAGATTTTATGCTTGCTGCTAATGAGACAGTAGCAGAAGATTATTTCTGGCAGGAAGTACCATTTCTTTATAGAACACACGAAAATCCTGACCCGGAAAAGATATTAAAATTATCTACATTTATTAATAATTTTGGATATTCAATGCATATAACTGATGAAATTCATCCTAAAGAATTACAGAAGCTTCTTGAAAAAATAGCGGGAAGTGACGAGGAAAATCTTATAAGCAGACTTACATTAAGGTCTATGAAGAAGGCTAAGTATACAGCGGAATGTATTGGACATTTCGGACTTGCGGCAAAATATTACTGCCATTTTACTTCGCCAATAAGAAGATATCCGGATTTGCAAATTCATAGAATAATTAAAGAATGTCTTCATGGAGGAATGAGTGAGAAGCGAAAGCTTCATTATGATAAAATCCTTCCAGATGTTGCAGAACAGGCGAGTGCAACTGAACGCCGTGCAGATGAGGCAGAAAGAGATACTGATAAGCTGAAAATGGTTCAGTATATGAGTGCACATATCGGAGAGTATTTTGATGGTGTAATATCAGGAGTAACGAATTGGGGCATATATGTTGAACTTCCTAATACAATAGAAGGAATGGTTTCTGTCAATAATATGCGTGGTTACTATGTATTTGATGAAAATCATTACGAGATGTTTAATGAAACAACTCATAAGACATATAAGCTTGGACAGAAAGTCAGGGTTGTTGTTGTTGATACTAATGCAATATCAAGAACGATAGATTTTATGTTTGCACAGGATTATGAAGAATAGTAAGCAATTAAGTAATTAGATAATGGAGGATATGTATGGGCAAAGACAGCGCAAGCGGCAACAGATTAATTGCCAACAACAAGAAAGCGTATTTTGATTACTTTATAGAAGATAAGCTTGAAGCAGGGCTTGAACTTTGCGGAACTGAGGTTAAGTCAATAAGACAGGGAAAATGTTCTATCAAAGAGTCATATATACAGATAATTAATGGGGAAGTATTTGCCATTAATATGAATATCACACCTTATGAAAAAGGTAATATTTTCAATAAAGACCCATTAAGACCTAAGAAGCTGCTTCTTCATAAAAGTGAGATTAATAAGCTTGCAGGACAGCTTTCTACCAAGGGCTATACACTTGTGCCATTGCAGGTTTATCTGAAATATGGCAAGGTTAAAATGCAGATAGGTCTTGCAAAAGGTAAGAAGAATTACGATAAGAGAGATTCAATAGCGAAGAAAGACCAGCAGCGGGAGGCAGCTAAGGACTTTAAGATTAGAAATCTGGGGTAGGTTTTGAATGGTTAGATTGCAATGATGAGGGTGTTCGGCTGGTAAAGGCAAAACTTTTAAGGTGAGCACTTTTGTGCTCATCTTATCATAATTTATAAAAAAATTA
>OHCA01000210.1_pt1 | contig 56868 bp, 50 predicted proteins | sample 1577541 | NCBI WGS metagenome assembly OHCA01 (sample SAMEA3879598, study PRJEB24766) | human gut metagenome | biome: human-associated habitat; feature: feces | place: USA | collected 1985/1987 | reverse complement strand
TTTATTATCTTCATTTTTTCGTTTTTTCTAAAAGGTATTTACATTGCCTCAATTCAGTGTTATGTTGCAATCAGAGAGAGTCCCTCCCCTGCCATGCCATCCCCCCTTCCTTTCCATGGTAAATGGGTAAGAAGATGCATGGCTGAGCTGTTATTACAATTTTATCTAACATATAAGGAGGCATTTACTTATGTTGACTCGTCTGGAAGCAGATTCCATCGGTACTATGGAGGTTCCTGCAAAAGCATATTACGGTGTGCAGAGTCTTCGGGCAAAACATAATTTCAATATTACAGGATGCCCTCTTCATCCTGCTTTTATCAACAATCTGGCCCGGATCAAAAAGGCCGCAGCCATGACCAATATGACTGCCCATGTTCTTGATGAGCAGATCGGTCAGGCCATTATCCGCGCCTGTGATGAAATCATAGCCGGAAAGCTGCACAGTCAGTTTATTGTAGACGCCATTCAGGGCGGTGCCGGTACCTCTGCCAATATGAACGCCAACGAGGTCATTGCCAACCGAGCCATTGAGCTTCTGGGCGGAAAAAAAGGCGATTATTCCATCGTCCACCCCAATGATCATGTCAATATGGCGCAGTCCACCAATGATGTGATTCCCTGCGCCGGAAAGCTGACCATTCTGGAGCTGATGCCAGGTCTGATTCAGGAATTAAAGCGCCTTCACAAGGCTCTTATGGACAAGTCCGTAGAGTTTGATGATGTGGTTAAAATGGGGCGCACCCAGCTTCAGGACGCTGTTCCCATTCGTCTGGGTCAGTCCTTTGAAGCCTATGCTGCGGTTATTGCCCGGGACATCCGCCGCCTTCAGCAGGTAGAAGAAGAGATCCGCGTTCTCAATATAGGAGCAACGGCTGTGGGAACTGCTATCAACGTCAATCCCATTTACCTGTTCCACATTATCAAAAACATCAACCTGGTATGCGGCACGGACTGCAGTCAGGCTGAGGATCTGTTCGATGCAACCCAGAATCTGGACGGCTTTGTATTTACTTCTTCCATGCTGAAAACATGCGCTGTCAACCTGTCGAAGATCTGCAATGACCTGCGGCTTCTTTCCAGCGGCCCCAAAACAGGCATCGGAGAGATCAATCTGCCGCCCAAACAGAATGGCTCCTCCATTATGCCCGGCAAAATCAACCCGGTTATTCCGGAGGTAGTCAGCCAGGTAGCCTACAACGTAATCGGCAATGATACTACGGTTACCCTGGCTGCTGAAGCAGGCCAGCTGGAATTAAACGCCTTTGAGCCTGTAGTATTTTACAAAATTTTTGAATCCATTGACACCATGACCGGAGCTGTCCGCACACTCATTGACAACTGTATCCTTGGCATTACAGCCAACAGAAAGCGGTGCGAACAGCTGGTAGAATCCAGTGTTTCTCTGGCAACCGCCCTCTGTCCCTATATCGGATATAAAAAGGCAGCAGACATTGCCAAACAGTCTCTGGAAAACGGCATTCCGGTCCGGGAACTGGTACAAAATTCCGGTCTTCTCACACAGGAACAGCTGGAAAACGGTCTGAATCTTCTGTCCATGACTCAGCCGGGACATCAGTTCTGATAATAGAAGTTTTGCAGCAGTTCAGCCATGCAGGGCTGAAGCGAATTTTTCAAATCACAGCTATATAAGGATATACAGACTCCTGGGCTTGTGCTAAAATAACCTTTGTTTTCAGCATAAACTCAGGAGGTTCTTATGAAATACTTAGAAAAGCATCCGATGATTATGATTGCTGTCGGAATTATGGGAATTTCTCTTTCTGCAATCTTTGTCCGGTATTCCCAGGCGCCATCCGTCGTAACTGCCGCCTACCGGCTTCTGTGGACCGTTGCCCTGATGGCTCCGGTTGTATTTTTTTCCAAACCAAGGCGCAAAGAGCTGTTTTCCACAGACAAAAAGACGGCGCTTCTCTGCGCCGTCAGCGGTATCTTTCTTGCCCTGCATTTTGTACTCTGGTTTGAATCTCTGCACCACACCTCTGTAGCCAGCTCTACCACCATTGTATGTACAGAGGTCATCTGGGTTGCCCTGGGCTTCTGCCTTTTTCTGGGAGGAAGGCTGTCTGCAAAAGCCGTTCTGGCCATTGTCATTACCCTGGCAGGAAGTATGCTCATTGCCTGGTCTGATTCCTCTTCCGAGGGAAATCACCTTTACGGAGACTTTCTTGCGCTGCTGGCAGCCATTGTGGTAGCTGTTTACACATTGATTGGCCGGGTAGCACGGACAAATACCTCTACCACTATTTATACCTTTATTGTGTACCTGTTTTCCGCAGCTGCGCTGGTGCTTATCACCCTCTTCCAGGGATATTCTCTGACCGGCTACGGGGCCAGCGGCATTGTTGTGGGGCTGCTTCTGGCCATATTTTCCACAATTCTGGGGCACAGTATTTTCAGCTGGTGTCTGAAATTTCTGTCCCCCACCTTTGTCTCTGCCTCCAAGCTGTGCGAGCCTGTAGTTGCCGCCCTGTTTGCCGTATTTCTTTTTAGCGAAATTCCAGGCATTCTGCAGATTGCAGGCGGACTTGTCATTCTGGGCGGAGTACTTTACTATTCCCGGCTGGAAAGCCAGTAATCCCACCGGTTCAAGCTAAAGAAGCTCGCAAGCGAGCTTCTTTTTTATACCAATCCTGCCAATGTGGGCAGAGTCATGGAAACCGCCGGAACATAGGTTACAAGAATTAAAAGCAGTAAAATAACGAAAAAATATGGAAGGAGCTGGCGCATAACATTTTCAATGGATACGCCGCCTACCTTACATCCGGTAAACAAAATAGAACCAACCGGCGGAGTAATCGTTCCAATACACAAATTAAAAGAAATCATAATTCCGAAATGAATGGGATTCATTCCAAAGCTCTGACATACCGGCAGGAAAATCGGAGTGAAAATCAGGATTGCCGGAGTGGGATCCATAAAGGTACCTACGATCAGGATAATAATATTCATCAGAATCAGAATCGCATATCTATTGCTGGTCAAAGCCAGGATTCCACTTCCGATCATATCCGGAATTCCCGTAAAGGACATTCCCCAGGACATGATGGAGGACAGACCAATCATAAATGTAATGATTCCCGTCATTTTTGCAGATTCCAGGATAATTCCCGGAAGATCCCGAAGCTTAATATTTTTATAAATCAGAGACAGCACGGTTGCATAGACAACAGCAATCGCTGATCCTTCTGTTGCCGTAAATACGCCGCCCAGAATTCCGCCAATAATAATTACAATCAGAAGCAGACTGGGAATAGCATCGACAATCACATGTAAAGCAGTCTTCAAATCTACCCGCTCTTCACTGACATAGCCTTTCTTTTTTGCAAAATAAGCTACCAGAGCCATCACGCCAATTCCCCACAAAATTCCGGGAACATAACCGGCCACAAACAGTGCCGCTACAGATACGCTTCCTGCTACCGTAGAATATACAATCATCAGATTGGACGGGGGAATCAGCATTCCTGTAGGCGCAGAAGCAATATTTACAGCCGTGCTGAACACCTTATCATAACCCTCCTGCTCTTCCAGAGGACCCATGGTGCCTCCAATAGCAGCCGCAGCCGCAGCGCCGGATCCGGAAATAGCACCGAACATCATATTTGCAACAACATTGGACTGAGCCAGGGCACCCGGCATCCGGCCGGACAATACCTTTGCCACATTCACCAGGCGAACGGCAATTCCGCCATTATTCATAATATTTCCTGCCAGAATAAAAAACGGAATCGCAATCAGAGAAAAGGAGTTTGCTCCTGTAAAAATTCGCTGAGCCGATGTAATAAGAGAAATATCCACCGGCAGCATACAAAGCATTGCCACCGCAGAGGAAAGACCAATCGCAATACTGATGGATGCGCCCATAACAAGCATCACAATCAGAAGGACTGTCATAATAATTGCGCTGATTACTGCCAGAGACATTTATTTGCCCTCCTTTAACATCGTATATTCTGTCATCAGGTTACAGAGAGAATAAAATGCAATTCCCACTCCGCTGATAGGGATAATCGAGTAAATCAGTCCGGTTGGAATTTTTAAAACAGAATCCAGCTGAACCATCTGCATGGCAGAGATCCGGACACCTCCGTAAATCATAATTGCCGCTGCAAAGAAAAAGGTAATTGCTTCAATCAGAATATTGACCATCCGCTGTCCCTTTAAAGGCAGCTTGTCCTTCAGATAACTGATGCACATATGATCCCGTTTTCCAAAGGCATAGGTAGACGTAATCAAAACCAGCCATACAAACAGATACCGGGTCAGAGTTTCACTGAATGCGCTGGGACTGTTTAACACATAGCGGACAAAAACCTGAAAGGTTACCAGAAGTACCATCAGCGCAAAAATCCCAATGCTTACAGCTTCTATCCATTTATCAAACATCGATCGAATTATTTTCATGCTTTGGGTACCTCCATTTCTTCTTTGATTTTCTGAACTCTGTCATAAATATCCCGCGTTACCTGAGACTGATCTGCAATCTCTTCCAGCAAGGGCTGACACCGTTTCTCAAACTCCTCTACATCTGGATAGACAAACTGAGCGCCTTTTTCCTCTGCATCCTGGCGGCCCTGCTTCACAGACTCATCCATCAGCTGAAATTCCTGTTCCATAGATTCGTCCATCAGGCGGTAAAAAATCTCTCTGGTTTCCTCATCCATATCTTCTACAAATTCCCTGTTGGCAATTACTGTATCTGCCATAACCAGATGATTGGTATAGCTGAAATAAGGAGCCACCTCATAATGCTTAAAGTCCATGTACACCCGCTCAGAATTTTCTCCGCCCTCAATTACCTTCTGCTGAGTTGCCGTATACACCTCACTCTGGGCCATTGCAATTCCTACGCCGCCCATTAAATTAATCATACGGATATAGGTGTCGGAATCCTGAACCCGGATTTTATAACCGGCCAGATCCGCCGGAGTCAAAATCGGCTTATCTGTGTAAATAGCCCTTGCTCCAGATGTATACAAAGATACCACCTCAAAATTAAATTTCTTTGTTGTTTCAAATAATGTATCAAATACTCCCTCTTTTGCTGCCTGCAGAAGCTGTGCCGTATTATCGTAAAGATACGGAGCTGAGACAATGGCAAAGTCTCTGTTATAGCCCTCCGGAACAGAAACAGGAACCATAGCCATCTGCAGGGCGCCAGTTCTCACCAGCTCTGTAACCGGCCCCTGATCTCCCATAATGGCATTAGGATAAATCTGAACCTCATATTTCCCGTCCGTTGCCTCACTGAATTTTTTTCCGAATTCCGTCATGGCAATGTATTCTGGATGTGACTCTGACTGATTAAATGCCACACGGATAATCGTTGTATCTCTGCTTTCCGCTGCGCTGCAGCCGCTTAAAACCAAAACTGCTGCTCCCACCAGCGCCGCCCCCCATAAAGATGCCGCTTTTCCCATGATCCTCTCCTTATACGTTCTCTTTCATCTTGCTTATCATCAGGTATTTGTCCGATGCTTATTTTTGTTTTTGGTATCTGCCCTGGTCTTTCCTACAGCTCCGGGCTGCTGTTTGGCCTTTCCTGCTGCTCCAGGTTGCCGTTCCCGTTTCCTGCTGCTCCGGGCTGCTGCCCAGCCTTTTTCTTACATAACCAGAACCTGATTCCATTTTTCCTCTACTGCAGGAATTCCCTGCTCCATGTTTTCCTTAATGCTCTTTAACTCCAGCTCGCCTGGGTAATATACCTCTCCGCCTTCCTTAACCGGAACAGAGGATTTGATATCATCTACAATCTTCGTCACGATTTCGTCTGTCAGCTCTGGTGTATTGGCCTTAGACGGGTCAATAGCAATCATAATCTGTGTCAAACCCACCTCATCTCCAAAGGTACCGATCTTCTGAACAGAGTTTCCATTGGACAAAACGGTTGCAATCAGATCCAGCGCAATAGAAATACCACTGCCTTTCCAGTACCCCATGGGAAGCACTCTCCAGGTTTTCTCAATCTCACCCGGATCTGTTGTCAGATTGCCGTTGGTGTCATATCCGCCGGGAACAGGAAGCTGAATTCCTTTCAAACGGCAATCCTCCAGCTTACCATAAGAAAACTGAGATACTGCACAGTCAATCACCACATGTTCTCCATTGCTTCTGGGTACTGCAAAAATCAGCGGGTTATTTCCAATCTTTCTGTCCATACCGCCCCAGGCCGGCATATTAGGACAGGTATTAGACCAACAGATTCCGATGCATCCCTGATCTGCTGCCTGCCAGCCATAGCTTCCGCCCCGCATCCAGTGGTTGTTATTGCCCAGAGCAACAATACCGATGCCATACTGCTTTGCCAGCTCCACAGCCCGGTCCATCGCCTGCTTTGCATTTAACGGACCAAAGCCTCTGTGACCGTCCCAACGCTCAAAAGCGCCCATACTCAAAACACAGTCCGCTGTCACCTGGGGATCAATCTCACCCTTCTGAAGATATTCAATGACTCTTGGGAAACGGTTTAAACCGTGAGAATATACGCCAGCCAGAGAATTCTGAGCAAAAATCTGCGCTGCATCCTTTGCATTCTTCTCATTAAAACCATACTTTTTCAAAACACGCTCAAACTCATTTACCATAACCTCATATTTTACTCTCATCTTTTTTCTCCTTTTCTCTCGGTTTCTCGTGCTCTCACTTTTTCATGCTCTCGCTTTATAATGTATCAACTCTTACCTTCAGAACTATCTTTTTCACATCTTCTGCCTCACCCATCTGACAGCAGGGACGGTGTACATCCTCCGGGAAAAAGATTGCGTAACAGCCGTCTGTCATAGGAAGCATCATCTCATTCACCCGGTCATTCTCCTCATAAAACAGCACGTCATCCTCAGCCAGTCTGTCCTCTTTTACCATGCTGGTTTTCTGATCCGGATAAAAACCAATATATTCATGTCCGTGAACCATGTACTGTACATCAATGTATTTTCTGTGTACCTCCGGGCGCTTTGTCTCCTTCGGACCTGTGGTCACCTCGTTAATCTGAAGAATCAGTCTGTCACCATCTAACGGATACTTTCCGTGATGCATATCTGTCACATCTGTTTCTCTTAGAATCTGAATTGCCTTTCTGATTGTCTCAGAGTAAGCCGCCGCACTCTCCGACGTATGAATATGTCCGTAAATCATGGTTTCTCCTCTTTCTTTCCTGTGGATTTTGCACGTTCCTTTGTTCCCGGTGCTTTCTCCACGCCTTTTGCTGCTTTCTGCATTCTCTTGCAATTATTTGCGGTTCTTGCTTCTATCCAGCTCTTGCTCCGCTCTAAATAATCCATTTGAAAATCTCTGTTTTTGTTTTATATTTGCAATCGATTGCTAACTTCTTTTATAGAATACCAGAGGTTTTTCATATTTTCAATATGTATTTTCCACATTTTATTTCATTTAGTTTTGTGCAGATTTCATATAATCCAGTACTTTGTTAGCAATCGATTGCTAAAACTTCAAAGAAAGCCCCCATCTTAATGCTCATAGCTCTCCCTCATGACGCCTATGTATCTCCCGAAAAATCATTTAAAGCTATACGCGAGTTTTTCTTTTGTCACACAATTATTCATAAAATTTTTAACGCGAATCAAATTTTAAACAGGAATCCACTTCTTCCACTTAAACTGTAAACTTCTCATTCAAGTTTGTGCAGAATCTGGCTTTTTCCTCTCCATATGCAAAATCTCTTCTCCGGGGTTCACATGTGATGATTACAAACTGTCCCACAAATAATTCCCCGCCTACTTTGCAATGTCCCTTCGCGCCAAATTGCGGCTATTTCAACAATATTTTCTGCTGCTTCCGTAATATTTTCTTCCACCCCAGTACACCTCCACAGCCAGTTTTATACCACAAGACGAGTTTTCCTATGGAACAAGAAAGAAGCTTGCTCGCGAGCCTCTCCGCCTGCGGCGGGTCGTCTCATTATCCAATTCTCTTCCAACCCATGGCGATCCTCGCGGAGCGTTTTTATGTCGTAGGACGCTCTTTCCTATGACATAAAAATAGCCGGGAACCGGACAACTGCCCATTTCCCAGCCAGATAGAAACAAAAAATCTTTACGTTGATTCTCTCTCAATAATTTCCGTACAAACCATCATTCTTTTTGATACAACTTTCTTTTCCAGAGCATTCAGCAGAATACCAGAGGCGTTGCGGCTTACCTCTACCAGCTTATTATCCAATGTAGACAGCTGCGGCTTACAGATCTCTCCATAAATCGTGTTGTCCACTCCCATAACGGCAATCTGCCCCGGCACCGCAATTCCCTGACGTTCCATCTCCTGCAGCCCGCCAATCGCCAGCATATCCACAGAATAGACAATCGCATCCACCTGAGGATTTTCCCTCAGCAGCCGCTTCGTTATCTCCGCTCCGCGCCGAATCGTATTGTGAGGATCCGGAAAAGAAGCCTCCTCCTCATCCGCCCGGTATAAAAGCTGCTGATCCTGATGAATCCCCTGACGCATCATTGCTGTCATAAATCCACGTTTCTTTTTATTGTTGGAAGGAGTTTCCAGATCCAGTACAAAAGCCATGTTCCTACGCCCCTTACGCGCCAGAAGCTCCACACATTCCTCAATTCCCCGCTCCTCATCAGCCAAAACAGAATATACATTGGGCAGATCCAGATATCCATTTACTATCACAATAGGAATTCCGCTGAGGTGCTCACGAATACTTGCCTCAACCTCGCTGCTGCCAAACATTGAGCCCATCAAAATAGCGCCCTCTACCCGCCTCTGCTCCAGATGCCGAATATATTCTGCCTTCTTTTTGGGATCCGGTCCGGTGCTTAAAGTGATACAGGTATATCCCAGTCGGGTCATCTCCTGTTCAATCACATAAGCTGATTCCGTATGATGAAATACCCGGATATCTTCAATCAAAATTCCGATAATCCTGGATGACTGGGTTACAAGTCCCCTGGCCGCCTCATTGGGAATATAATTATACTTTTCCAAAAGCTGCTGAACTTTTTTCCTGGTCTTTTCATTGATCCCCGGTTTGTTATTTACCACCCTTGACACTGTACTGGCTGATACACCAGCCTCTTTGGCAATATCATAAATCGTTTTTGCTGATTCCATTTCCTATTCCGCTCTTTTCTGAACTTCCTGCAGCTGTTCAAAATAAACCAAACTGCCGCAAATCCTTTTATTATCTCCTCCGAATACAGCAAATGGCTGGGAATCCTTCTGAAAAGACGCCCAGCCATCACTCACATTCGACTCCATTATCTCTAGTGTAACACAAAATACCAGTTTCGTACAAGTTCTGCTTTTTATTTCTCATAACGATTCAAGACGGGTATCTTCTTATCCTGCAAAGCCGGACAAGAAGATATCCTCCCCTGAACAGTTACTGTTTTTCTGCCTTCAGCATTTCGCCATATCGTCCCAGGAAGCTGAGTGTCCGTTCATTTTCAGACGCAAACACCTCCTCTGGACGTCCTTCCTCCACGATCACACCGTCCGCCATAAAAATAACCCTGTCAGAAATATCCCGTGCAAAAGCCATCTCATGAGTCACAATAACCATTGCAATATGGAGATCAGCCAGAGACTTAATCACCTTCAGCACCTCTGCTGTCAGCTCCGGATCCAAAGCTGACGTCGGCTCATCAAAGAACAAAATCTTCGGATTCAAAGCTAAAGCCCTGGCGATCGCTACACGCTGGCACTGTCCGCCGGAAAGCTGACAGGGATAGGCATCCGCCTTGTCCTCCAGCCCCATCTTCTTCAAAAGCTCCATAGCCGTCTCTACAGCTTCTTTTTTATCCCGCTTCTGAACCGTCACCGGCGCATCTGTTATATTTTTCAAAACGGAAAAATGCGGAAACAGATTATAATTCTGGAACACAAGTCCATAATTCTGACGGATTTTCCGCAGTTCCTGCCTCGGAGCATACACCGTCTCCTCTTTCTCATTGTTCCAGGCTGCCCGCTCGCCCAGATATATCAGCTCGCCGCTGTCCATGGTTTCCAGCATAGTAGCGCACCGCAGCAGCGTAGATTTGCCGGATCCGGACGGCCCGATAATGGAAACAATCTCTCCCTCTCCCACATGGAGAGAAATGTCCCGTATCACCTCCAGCCCACCAAATGACTTTTTCACATGATTCATTTCCAGTAAATTCATGATGCTGATATTCCTCCGAATCTATTGATAATAAGACAGCTTCTTTTCCGTATACTCCATAACCACTGCCACAATCAGATTAAATACATAGTAAAACAGACCTGCTGCCACAAAGGGAATCATACTGGTCTGAGAAGACGCCAGAGCCTTAGCCTGGGTAAACATCTCCAACACACCAATGGTAAAGGCCAGAGACGTATCCTTAACCAAAGTAATCACCTCATTCGTCACAGACGGCAGGATCCGCTTTATTACCTGAGGAAGAATAATCCGGAAAAAGGTCTGCGTTCTGCTGTATCCAAGCAGCTTGGCCGCCTCATACTGTCCTGCAGGCATGGACTGAATTCCGCTGCGGTAAATCTCTGCAAAATACGCGGCATAATTGATCACAAATCCAATAAATGCAGCCCAAAGCCGAAAACCATTTCCCACCTTAATTCGAAACAAATAAAACGGCCCGAAATATACCATCATCAGCTGCAGCATCAGCGGTGTTCCGCGCATAATGGAAATATAAACCTTTACTGCATTCCTCAGAATGGCATTCTTTGACATTCTTCCAAAGGCAACCACTAGCCCAAGGGGCAGCGAAAACACCAGTGTCATTATAAAAATTTGTATACTGACAAACATTCCTTCCGCCAGCTTGGCAATTATCACACTTAGTTCCATATCAATTCCCGCTGCTCCTTCTGCTTCTTTTTTCTTACATTCCATCCGACGCTTCTCCACTTGGTCGGACAGAATCCTTTTTATGATTGCTGCTCCCTCATATCACATACGCTTCAGCAATCTTTTCTTCCTTAATCGCGTTCTCCCTTAAATCCTTTCAGCCTTAATAGCCTTACTTTCCGATTACAGTCACATCACGACCAAACCATTTATTAGAAATCTCTGCCATGGTACCATCTGCGGCCATCTCCTCCAGAGTAGTCTGTACCTTGTCTCGAAGCGCTTCATTGCCCTTCTTAAAGCCAATGCCGTACTCCTCTGCTGCCAGAGTCTCTTCCAGAATCACATAGTTATCTCCGTCTTCTCTCTGCTCAATCTGATAACCAGCTACAATTACATCCATGGCAATCGCATCTACAGCGCCCATCTCCAGATCCATAAATGCAGTATTATAATCTGCAACCGTCTGCAAGGTTCCAAAGCTGCTGCTCAGCTCCTGATTGTCCTTCAAGGCCGCCTCTGCAGAAGAATCTGTCTGAACCTCCACAACCTTTCCTGCCAAATCTGCCAGAGTTGAAATACCAGAATCTGCTGTCACTACAAACACCTGGCTGTTGTCCATGTAAGGATCGCTCCAGGTATAAGCATCCTCACGTCCGTTCATCGTAAATCCATTCCAGATACAGTCAATCGTACCTGCTTCCAGTTCCATATCCTTTGCATCCCAGGCAATGGGCTGAGGAACATATTTCAATCCCAGGCGAGAAGCAACCTCCTGTGCCAGCTCCAGATCAAAGCCTGTATACTCGCCGTCATCACCAACAAATCCCATCGGCGGGAAATCCTGGTCAAATCCAACGGTAAAGGTACCCTCTTCTGCCCCATCAGCTTCCGCACTGCTCTCAGAAGCCTCTGATGCCGCTTCTGAGAATGTTTCTGAAGATTCTGCGGCAGTGGTCGCTGCCTCGGTTTTAGGCTCCTCTGCAGTTGTTTTTGCTGCTTCAGCAGCAGAATTCCCTGCGCCGCCGCATCCTGCCAGCGATACTGCCAACAAACCAACCATACATGCACTCACAAATCTTTTTTTCATAATATGCTCCTCCTTTACCACTTCGGCGGCATTTCACTCCCCTGCCACCGCATCGCTCTACCATAGTAGCATACTAAAGTAATTCTGTCAAATAAAACTTCACAAAACATGATATCTGCTCCGTCTCTGTTTCAATCTCCCATTCCGATGCATCTTTTTTATTGATATTGATTTTGCAGAAATCCTTTTTTCCTTCTTGAAATGCACAATCCCAGCCCCTCATTTTGCAAATTTCCCGCTTTTCCTTCAAAAATGCACAATCCTAACTCCACTTTGTGCAGAAATCCTTTTTTTCCTCTAAAAATGCACAATCCCAGCCTCTCTTTGTGCAGAAATCACTTTTTCCCTCCGAAAATGCACAATCCCAGCCTCTCTTTGTGCAGAAATCACTTTTTCCCTTCGAAAATGCACAATCCCAGCTCCTCTTTGTGCAGAAATCCTCTTTTCCCTTCAAAAATGCAAAATCCCAGCCTCTCTTTGTGCAGAAATCCCTTTTTTCCTCTAAAAATGCACAATCCCACCCCGGAATAGCCCAAAACCAGACAACATATCATTTTCATTCTCAGGCACAAAATAAAAAGAGAGAAAAGTATCATCCAGCCTTTTGATGCTTCCCTCTCTTAACTATCTTCACCAGGAACAATGAAACAAAACTCTGCTTCACAGCACTCCACAGTCTACACTATTTCATTTCCTCCTCCATTTCAAAATCCTCACGCGCGCGCGCACAGTTATACACTTGCTGTTCTATTCGCTACTCCACTCGCCGCGCCACAACAACAAACCGGCCATTTTCTGTATAATAGCTGCAGGTAGACAGAATAATCAGCTGATCCCCATATTCCGGCCAGCTTTCGGTATTATAAAAAGAGTGCTGACGAAGCTGATTCATAAACTCGTCAAACCGTTCTTCTGTCATATCCCCCACGTACTCATAATAGCGAAAACCCTCCTGATTTTCATACACCAGCTCGGTCCGGAATGCGGCAAAAATTTCATACTGGCGGCTCTCATCCGGCGTATAAAACTCCAAAACTGAATGCTTATTCCGATAATCTTCAGATTCATACTCATCCAATTCACCAAACAACGTACCATTCTTCATATTATGGGCATAAATAATCATACTGCCGCTGTCTGTACTGCAGAAATCTCCGATAAAGGGTGTGCCGCTTACAGAGCTTTCTCCATAGAAATCCCGGCGAATATAATACTGCATATCATCAGGAGTATGCATAACAGGATAATCAATCTTTGTATCAGGAATTCGGAGCCACCCGGCAAAATCTGGATTCTTCTCTTTTAAAAGTCCATAATTCCGCTTCGGCTTTTCCTCCATCACTCCCCCGGTATGATCAGAATTTGTCTGTCCCGCCTCGGAAGCTTCCGTTGTTTCCATTTCTGCCGCAGCATCACTGTCAATATTTCTCTGTTCTACACCCACATCCGCCTCTGCCATTTCAATCAAATCATCAAAGGTACTTTTCTCACGATTGGCCTTCAAAAGTGTCCCCACAATTCCAAAAACAGAAACAGCAAACACAATCAGACACAAAATCACCATAAAACGCCATATCGTTTTCTTCAGACTTTTTTCCGTATCCATTCCCTCTCTCTTCAAAAGCTTCTCCTTTCCGTTTTTCCGCAAAAACTTCCCCTTTTATAACCATTCTTTTATCACAGCTCTTTTATCCCAGGAATCACTTCCCTAAAAATCGAGCAGGGGAGATTATCTCTCCCCTCTCACATTGATATCATGTCTCTTTTTGTCCTCTGTGATTTCCCTTCTTCTCGTCCCCCTCACGACGAAGTCCTGAGTAATTGCCATAGGGTTCACCGGCTGCCCTGTCCCTTGTGAACCCTCACCACAGACTGACAAAATATCCGTCATACTGGAAAAAGCGAGGCGGCTGTACCCGCCGCCTCACATATCATCCATTATTCCATTTGAATAAGATCTGTCAATCCATCCTCTTTCGGATAAAGGCAAGAGCAGCCAGTCCGCATCCGGACAGCACAGCCAGCAGAATCCAGAAAGAAAGCATTGTCGTATCGCCAGTTTTCGGAAGTCCACCTAAAGGAACTTCCTCCTCAAAAATCTGAGTTAAGCCTCCCAAAGGAGTTTCATTGTCGCTGATTTCCGTCAGTCCGTCTCCTCCGGACGGTTCTGTACCAGGTCCTCCAGGCCCCGGATTGGGATTTGGGTTGGGACTTGGGTCTGGATCCGGAGCCGAATCTCCGCCACCGCCACCACCGCCGGGACGTCTGTAATTATTGGTAAACACAATACTCTCTGTTTTCTCATCCCCCGCAGCCTCGTCTGACACCCAAACTTGCGTCTCCAGCTCGCCATTTTCCCCATTCGTAACACGAACCGTTACCTTATAAACTCGTTTGTCATAGGTAAAACGATCTCTCGTATCCGAATTCTGGTAAATCTGATACTGGTAATCGCCGGTCTGTGTATAAACCATCGGTCCAAACTCCGACCTTCCTCCATTTACCACAATCAGTTCTTCAGACTGGGGCATCGGCGCTTCCGGCGTAACTGCCTTGAGCACAAGTCTGTAAGGAACATCTGCCGGGATCCTGCTGCCGGTAACCTTAATCTCAACCGGTATGGAAACACTGCAGGAACTCACCTGTGCAAACGCCATAATTGGAAGCAGCAACGCCGCCAGCACTGCCGGAACAAGTGTATGAAAAACCAGGTTTCTTAATTTCTGACACATATCTATTTCATTGCACCTCCTTCGTGCTTATTTCTCCTCCAGACGGCCAAAAAGAATCATGCGGCCATTGGTTGTTGCATCCACACAGGTAGACATTCCAACAATCCTGTCCTCCGCCGTTACACCGATATCCCGATACTGCTCTGATTCCGCTTTCAGATAATCCAGCAGCACCTGCATATCGCATTCCTTGCCAGGAGTATAAATAATCCTGTCATAGGCATCCGCCTGAATACAGGCAAAAAGGGTAATTCCGTAGGTCTTGTGAGGAAGATAGAGTGTACCTGTCTCATGAGACTGAAAATAATCTGTTTCAACAAATTCCATTACATCCCCGAACATTCCCCCATTATCCATATGGTGTCCGTACATCAGATTATAATGATCTGAAAAATCCGGGCTGTTTAAGCAAGAGAGGAAAATAGCGCCAGACAAAGAAAACTCCCCGTAAATGTCCGTATTTACATATTTCATATCGTCCTCGCCCTGAACCACAGGATAATCAATGTGGGTTCCGTCAATGGTAAGCCAGCCCCGGGTTTCCGGATTCAGCGCCATCAGCTCCTCCAGGGAAAGATTATCCTCGGCATCACTGTTTTCCGGCGGCTTGTATTTCAGCAAGTCACTGGTCAGGAATGCTCCGCTGTTAATCATGTAATTGTCCCAGAGAGAATAACCGCCGTAAGCCAGCATCAGAATCATCATGCACACGGCCATCAGGCTTAATATAAAATTTCCAATTCGAGCAAGCTTAACAGCTGTTTCCACTCCAGTCCTCCTGTTAATCCAGAATTCTACGCAACTGTTCAGTACCTTCGCAGTCACGAGCAAAAATCCCATGCTTTCTCACAGTCGGCGCAGCAAGTGCGCAGACCTGCTGAACAGTCACAATTATGCCTTATTTTCACTGCTCTGGCAGCGTCTTTTAGATTTTAAAATTTATGGTTTCTTAAAATCCTGTCATTCGTTTTGATTAAATCTCATCATCCTCGCGTTTCTTCTTGCCCAGAACCACTGCGCCCAGACCGCCTGCTGCTACTACTAAGAGAACGTAGGGAGCAAATGTCATTGCAACGCCGGTTGCGGGACCTACATTCTTGTCATTGATGAATTCTACAACCACATCATCTGATGTCAGCTTGCCCTTTGCATTCTCGTCTTTTACGGAAGTGGTATATCCCTCTGTTGAATAATCAGCCTCTGTTACCGTATATTCATCATTTTCAGACAGACCGTAAATATGCAGGGTCTCGCCGTCCATCAGAGTAAAGGTTGCAGCCTCTTCATCTGTAATATGCATAATTTCCGGATCGCCAGTCTTTGGTGTCTTTACAGCCTTATACTTCTCCTTGCCTGCTTTATCTGTATCATCACCGTCAATCGTAACTGTGAAGGAGAACTCCTTGTTTTTATTGCCCTGGTTACCAGTTACCGTTTTCTTTATGATGAAATCATGGATATCATCATCCGGTGTACTATCGCCGTAAATATTGACAATCTTCAGATCATCAGCCTTATCCTTCTCTCCGTCTTTTACTACCTTAACTGCCTCTACCTCATAACCATCTGTTCCATTAACTACATATACATAAACGTGTCTCGGAGTTACGTCATAGGTGACTCCATTATAGGTGCCCTTTGTTTCTGTTACAAGATAATGATAAACTCCAGGCTCTGTAAATTTGGTTGCGTCTACCTTGATTTTTCCTGTTTTGGTGTAAGAAGCTGACACCTCATCGCCAGGAGCAAAGCTGAAATTATTCGCTGTATCTAAAGTCAAGCCATCTTTAACACCGGCAGAAACCACTGCGCCTTCAAAAGTACTTGCATCGCCTTCTTCTATTGTAAAGCTGAAAGCAGTATTCGGCGCATGGGTGTTTCCATCTGTGGTAACTTCCTTGGTCAAATTAAACTCTGTTACTGCGGCAAAAGCGCTCATTCCATTCATAGATAACACCATTGCGCCTGCCAGAGCTGCTGTTGCCATTCTCTTATTCATTCTTCTCTTCATAATTATATCCTCACTTTCCTTTTTTGTACATTTTTATTTACTGCTGCCTTATGGGGCAATATTTTTAAAATAAAATCCAAACTGCTTTTACAGGCTGGAGCGCCGAAGCACTGCCAGAACCTTTCCTTTGATTTCACTCTGACTGACTGCTCCGAAATAGCGGCTGTCCTTTGCGCCGTTTCGGTAATCACAGAGAATAAAATACTGATTTTCCTCCAGCGCCACCGGATAGGCAACCTCATCTCCATATTTAGGAGTGGGATAAAAGATATCCGATTCAAACATGGTGCTGTTGTTAATCTTCAGTGTGGAATCATCTGTTACCTCCACACTGTCGCCGCCTCCGGCGACAATCCGGCCCACATACTGCTTTCCATCCTTCTCAAACACAACCACATCCTGAGAATGGAATTTGTTTTCCAGCCGGTAATACAAAAGCAAATCTCCGGAGCTGATTCTCGGCGACATATCATTGTTTTTCATGGGAGTAATTCCGAAGAATACTCCAAACAGCAAAACCATGAAAACAGTCATCCATGTCAGCTTGATAAAGAACGAAACAATCTCGCTCCAATCTGCCAGCCTGTGGATTCTGGCCCGTATTACCCGTTCCGGGGTCAACGGCTCCTTTGCCTTTTCCTTCTTTCGTTTACTCATGGGCAGGGCCCTCTGAGAGCTTCTTCTTCAAAGAAGCAATCTCCTCATCCCTTTCCTGCAAACGAGCTTCGTATCGCTCCTGCTGAATTTCATATGCAGAACGGTATTCCTTCTGAAGCTGTTCCAGCTTCTTCCACACATCCATCTCGCTTACACCGCCAAGCAGCTTCTTTCGAAATTTCATTCCCTTGAAAAGTTCCGCGATGTCATCCATGTTCTTTGCACTCATAAGCAGAACTCTCCTTTTTCATCATCATTTTTAGTCATCGTCTCTTGATTTCTTTACCCGCTTTTTCCTCCAGCTAAACCCGGTCAGTCCGATAGCTGCCATGGCAAGCATCATCAGATAGGGCAGGTTGTCCGTGAAGATTCCGGTCGGCACTATCAGAGGTTTGTTATTCTTAAAAATAACTTTTTTACTCTGTGAGCCTGTTTCATATGTATAACTTCTGGATTCCTGGAAATTTCCATTTTCATCTGTACTGTAAAAGGTTCTGTACCCTTCTGCACTGTAATCAGTCTCCTCTATGAGAATACTTTGATCTGTAGGAAGACCGGTTATCATAATGTCTTCATTGTGCTTTAAGGTAAATTTTCCATCAGCCGGTATGGTTCCTGTTGTTCCATCGGATTTTTCGTAATGCCAACCTCCGCTTGGATTTTGATTTGCATTCTTTATTACAAATTCAAAAGCCTTATCCCGATCTCCCAGCTGTCCGTCTACAACCTTCTTAACAGTCAAATCTCTAACATTCTTTTTATTGGTTACTCTAATGCTTACAACAGGAGAAGTTCCCAGTTCTTTTCCTTCTTTTGCAATTACGCAAATTGAATCTGTGTCGCTCTCCACCTGTTCCGCCGGAGAACTCTCGTCCAGCGTATAGACCGGCGCAAAATAATCAGCGCCCGGAGGATTCTCCGTAATTTCTATTTTGGTTCCTCCTACCAGTCCTTTAATTACTGCATGTTCTCCTGCTTTCAGGACAATGTTTCCGTTTTCGGCACTCTTTACTGTTTCATAGATTTCCGTATCATTCTGATACCAGATGTATTTGCCGCTGTACGGAACACCTCCCAGCTTCACATGAATGGTATAGCTGTCATCAGAGAGCTGTCCATCTGCCATTTTCTTTTCAATTTTCAGATTGAACTGATTTTCTGTTACTACCTTGTTGTTGAATTCGATATACGGATTCTCGCTTACCAGCATATCGTCTGTCTGGGCAGCAAATCCTTCTCCGGAAGTACTTCCGCTAGGGATAATGTTTCCGTTCTCATCTACGACATCAACTCTCACTCCGTCAATGGAAACCTCGTATTTGTCGCTGGTCGCTCCGATTTCCTGAACGTAAAATCTGCTGGTATCAAGAATTGCTTCATCGTCCAGCTGTGCTGACTGATTATGCTTCAAGCGAATAATTCCATCCTCCGCAATTCCTTCTGAAATCGGCACGTTTGGTTTGGTAATATCGTAAATATAGTAATGACCTCGATATACTTCGTAATTTCCGCCCTCTCCGACATAATCAATAAATGTTTTAAACGTAAAGTCCAGATCCTCCGCATATTGGACATTGGTATAATCCAGGTTTTTCTTAAAGTTAATTGTTCCGGTAGGAATGGTCTGAAGATTAAATTTAATCTTACAGTTTGAATCTCCGCATCCGCGTTCCAGATAGAAAAACTTAAAGGTATGATCCGTATAATCCTTAAATATCCGCTTGCCGCTTTGAATCTGGAAATTCTCATTCAGCCACTGGCTTGATTTTCCAGCGGCTTTCATAATAGAATACAGATCCTCTGCCTCCCATCTGTCTCCTTTTCCGTTGTTATCAACCTGAACCTCGCCTGTTGCAAAGTTAATATGACCTGCTGCTGAAGCGTGCAGCGCACCTAAGTCCAGAACAAGAACATCATCAATGAATACCCATACGTCATCATCACCGTCAAATTCAAAGACCATGTCATCCTGTGTGATGGTTCCATCTGGTTTTGTCCAGACAGCCTGACCTTTCTTTGGCTGAATAAATTTTGCTTCTACTGTCATTCCGAACAGGTAGTCTTCACCCTTTGTTATCTCTCCGTCAGCATTCATATCATTAAACGGCAGAAATTTTGCCTTAGACTCTGTCGGCTTATTATATACGGTAAAATCGTCGGTATCCCTGTTATATTTTGCAAAATTCTCAGCAGCATTATAGTAATAATATCCGCTGTCATCATATTCAGACTGCAAAAAGATGCTTCCTGTATCTGCATAAGACTCCACAGCCTTGTTGTTATATGGATTAAACAGATAGCTCAAACTTCGGTTTGCTGCGTTTCTTGAGGTTAATTTAGGATAACCATTAGAAAGCTGATCCTCAACTACGTTCTGGATAACACCGTAAATATAGTGATTCCATTTATAGTCTTCTGTGTTTCCATAGCCATCATCAACGAAATGAAATACTCCATCTCTGAAATTAACATCTCTTGCATTGTAGTTAAACAGGTTTACCTGCATCTTTCCCGTAATGTCTACGGTTTCAACTGTCTTTGCTGGTGTTGTATCTACTTTTTCATATACAATATAGATATCTTTCTCAAGACTTGTTTTTCTTTCATCATCATCTGGCTTCCTGCTTTCGTTGCTGTATCTCCACCCCCTATATGGATTGTAATAGCAAATCCATTTAAGTTCCGCTCCCTGCCGGCTTCCTACATGAGCGCTCTGGAAACGATATCCATCTATCTCCTTTACAAACTCACCGGCTATGGTTTCTATGCTTGTCCAGGTCCGGTAGTCTACTTCATGTTTTCCTAAATTGTCACTGGAGGCACCCTTTACCGGCTGGCCATTGGTATCAACCAGATGTACTTTTTTGCTGTTTCTTCCATAGGTTATGGTAAAATACGAGAACCCGTCCACCACAAACGCCGTCTCAACCACAGCTGCCTCGCCGTCTGCCTCAATGACCTTCAGTGTTCCCGGCTCTGTGTCAACCGTATCCATAATCGTCTCGACCGGGCTTTCCGAATCCGCCTCTTCGATGATCTCATCATCAAGGATTTCTTCGTCAAGTGGAACTGCATCTGCGCTCAGGCTCATAAGAGACATGGTCATAGGCTCTGCTGCCGGAATCTCTGTCGCGGCATCCTCAGTCTCCAAAGCTGCTGCTTCTTCTACAGTCACTGCCTTTGCCACAGTCTCTACCCGGATGCCCTGCTCCGTTTCTGCGTGATGCTGAACCTTTAAGGTTCCCACATCTACATCATCCGGAAGAAGATTGGCATCCATTCTGATCTTGACCTGAACCTCGCTTCCAGGTTCCGGTTCTATCTCTTCGTCATTCAGCCAGAAGCCGATGTCCAAAGCCATCATTCCGCCATATTCCTCGTTGGCTTCGTCCAAGGCATTCTTTGCGTCCTGATATTCATTTCCATCTTCTGTCAGATATCTGGCTCTCAACTCTGCGCCCTCAGGAAGGGTTCCTCTCTTGGCTGTCACATCTACCAGAATATTTTCCGCGCCGTCTACCGGCATACTGTAACGGGTCAGAGCGTTGGAATCTGTAGCAATCAGAGCCATATCATCCAGTCCCAGTTCTCCGGCTGTCGTAAGGAAACCGACTGCCGTTCCCTCCTTCACACTGGTCAGCTCATAAACTTCGCCTTCCAGCTCGTCTGCCGGTTTTTCCTCCGGAGCCTCTGTTTCCGGTTCTTCACTGTCAGAGGGCGTTGCTGTCATTCCATTAGAAGGTGTTGCTGTTTCAGCTGCCTCGCCTGTTTTTGTTGTATCAATCACAGGAGATGGTGATGTTATCAGCTCTGCATCCGACTTTACATTTACCGGTATCACGAATTCTGGAGTATGCTTTTCGTCAACTGCAACGATGGCTTTCTGATCCCCATCTGAATGATTCGTAACCAGCAGCATCAGCTCTTCTGAGCCGTCTACTACATAATCATCCTGTTCGCTTCCAACCAGTTCGCTTTCTTCGATTCTGGCAAAAACTCTCAGCTCTGCCTGATTTCCCTTTTTCCCATTTTCCAGCTTTAATTCATAATAATCTCCCGGCTCCAGGAAAAAGTCTTCATATTCTTCTCTGTTCCCGCCTGTAAATTCCACATCTGCCCGCGCGTCTCCGGCAATGGCATTCTGCAGAGCCTCATACAGTTCTTCTCCCGTCGTCTGGAAACGATGAAGCTCACTTCCGTTGGACGGCGTTGCTGCATTGACTGTGTTGCTGGGAGTTGCCAGACCGCTTTCTCCGGAAACAATCACATTGGATGCATTTGCAATACTGCCTGCATTTCCCATAACCATACTGGCACAAAGCATTGCCGCACAAAACCGTTTTCCCTTATGACTCCAAAAATGCTGAGTTTTTCTTTTTATTTCGTTTATGTGATTCTGCATCCTGGAATTTTCTCCCATTGTCTGTTATCCCTCCCTCTTCTTTATTTTTTTATCTTTCAGTCTTTCTGTTTTAATCATTTTCCAATTCCTCCCCTTCCTTACTGTCCAACGCACTGTCGATCAGCTTCAGAAGCTCCAGCGCACTGCGAAAGCTCTGGCGTTCATTTTTTTCTGCCCAGATGACGTCTCCCTGCCAGGTTGCATTCTGCCGGTACCTGACATGTACGACAAAGGTTCCTTTTCCTCCATTTTTATTGTGTAAACGTGATGCATCCATTTGAAGTTCGACCCCTTTCCCCTGTACTTCTCCGGCAACGGGTTTCTTTGTTGAAAAGGAACGGCTGTCTGTAGAACTCTGTGGAAAATTCCACTGATTAAACAGATTTTCTATCGACCGTACCATCTCCATGGTTCCTTGAAAGGACAGCGGCTCATCTGAATATTGATGCCAAATCCGTCCAGTATATTCTCCATTATTTCCCCCATCGATTCCAATACAAATCAGATTGGGTGCATACAGATTGTAAACGACTGTCCCCATTTTTCTCACCTCTTATATATGACACTTTACCAGACAGATTATTAAAGAAACTCTTAAAAAATATTAAATTTTTAAAAAATGTATAAAAAAACAGATAAGCGCTTTTTTGCACTTACCTGCTCTTCATCTGTCTTATATTTCTTTTTAAATATCTTTTAAATCTGCCAGCGACGCCACTGTATAGCTGATGGAAGCCTTGGTTTGAATCTTCTCCCTCAGCCGGTTTTTGATTCTCTGGTATACAATCTCACAATTCTCTTTATTGGTTCCAACCAGCATAATCAGATACTGAGACTGGTTATATCTGGTAAAGGTATCTCCTTCTCTCAAACATCCGCAAATCACCTACTCCAGATCCGCTGAGCGAAGCTTCAGCTTTTCCTGATTCTGGATCGGCTTCCCCTCATAATCGCTCAGAGTACAAAGCATCAGGTAAATGGATTTTCCCAGACGTTCCATATTTCTTCTTGAAACATGGCAGATCTCAGTGAAGGTCCGGTAATCGCAGAAATATGCTCCCCGCCTGCGTTCCTCCTTCTTTTCACTCAATTCCCGTTTAATAAATTCCATATCTCCCGGCAGCGCATGGGAATTCTGGCTGATCTTCTCATAACATTCCAGCATCTCCGGTGTAGGATCCAGTCCCATTTCATCTGAATACAGCTGAACCATCTGATGATAAATCTCCAGAGCTCTCTCATTTTCTCCTTTTGCTAAAAGAGCATCAATCTGATCCAGCTGCCAATTTTCATAAGGAAACAGCCTGACAGCCTTTTCGTACAATGCTTCCAGTTCTGCATCCTTTCCGTTTCGTTTGAAATAATCTGCCAGTCTCTGAACACAGGTATCAAAAATCATCTTCAGCTGCAGATTCTCCTCAATAACCCATATCTCCGTGGAAATATCAGGAAGCAGTTCTCCCTTATACAGATCCAACGCCTGCTTATAATAACAGGCGCTTTTCTCTTCATTCAATTCTCTGTCCCCGGCTTCCGCCAGCTCCACAAAACTCTGAACATCGGTTCTTACTGGAATCTCTGTTCCCGCCATATAATCTCCCTCTATACGAATAATATAATTGCAGTCTGGCAGTCCCGCTGCCGGAAGCTGTTTTTTTACCTGATGGAGAAGATTGTTGATGCTGTTATTGGCGTCCGCCACTTCTCTTCGGTCATACAACGCGTCAATCAGCTCTTTTTTAGAAATTCTTCTTTCTCCCCTGAGCCAAATCAACTGCAGAAGCTGGATAAATTTTAAGGTATTTTTCCTTCCTATCAGAATCTCTTTTCCCTGATAGGTAACAGAAAAACCTCCAAGCATACAGACCTCCAACACTGTCTGTTTTTGGAATTCCATTTTATCCCCCCCCCGAAAAAATATAGTACACCAGCAGGAATTCTCTATTGATTGTCAAAAAAATGCCAATGAAATGTGTAATTCTCCATTCGCATTCAGTCACAAAAATAGAATAACATAAAATGCGCAGAAATGCCATAAATTCTGCACTTTTTATGTACATTTTATTGCTTTTTATCTTTTTTTTAATATAATCAATCATTCCTTCCCTGAAGTTATTATATTGGTTTTTCCTATAAAAAACAATCCGTTTGGCACGAACATACATTTTCTGGCCTCGAAAAGACAAAGAGAATACTGGAACTCCCCCATATTTTTATGATAAAATAAAACAGAAAAGGACGTGATTCTCATGAAAATTGCCATCGTAGATGATGAGCAGAGTTGCATAGAACAAATGAAAATTCTCTGCCAGGATTTTGAAACCAGAACCGGCGAACCGACAGAGCTTACCTGCTTTTTGGGAGGAGCTGAGTTTCTGAACACATTTCAACCTGGCGTTTATCAGATTGTTTTTATGGATATTTTTATGAAAGGGATTAATGGCATTGACACGGCCAGAAAGCTGCGGGAAATCGATCACGCCTGTCTTCTGGTTTTCCTCACTTTCTCCAGTGATTTTATGCCTGATGCCTTTTCTTTTCATGCCTTTGATTATATTACCAAGCCTTTTTCTGAGAGACGGCTCTTTCAGGTCCTGGATGATGCCCAGAAACATTTTCCAAAGCAGACGCCCTGTATCAACATTGTCAGCGGCCGGCAGACGATTCCTCTTCTGCTGTCTGATATTGTGTCTGTGGTAAATGATGCCCATTATCTGGATATTTGCACAAAGGACGGAAAACATCTGCGCAGCCGTATGACTGCTGAAAATTTTCTTCGGCTTACCGGTCATGATCCGCGTTTTCTGTCAGTTAACCGGGGAATTCTTGTCAATGCAGATTATATACATGCCCTTACAAAGAAAGCCTGCATTCTGGCTGACGGCACAAGCTTTCCTGTTCGCGTCCGGGACAGCCAGAAGCTGGAAAATGCGCTTCGCCAATACCATTTCTCCTGGCTTCGCAGCGAACATCATCACAGGCACACCTGAGTTTTTCTCCGCATTCCTGCAAAACAGACATTTTCCGAAAAATTTCTTCTTACATTATAAAGGAGGATCCTACCATGAATTTTCTGGCAAGTTTTGTTCAATTTCTTGTTCTGATTCCTGCTGCTCTCCTGTGCTATCTTCCCATGAAAACCAAGCTGCGCTATTCTCCCGCCCGCACAGCAGGACTTTTTGGACTCGTATATCTATTTTTCATTCCTGCTGCCGCATGGATTCTGACGTTTTTTCATATTGGTGCCAATGCAGTCATGTTTCCGGTTATTGCTATATTCTTTCTGTTTTACTGGAAAACGTTGAACGTGTCTCTTTCCAAGGCACTTGCTGTTTATATCCTCAACTGCTCCCTGTTGTCCTTTTGTTACCTCTATTCTATTGCCTTTAGCGCCTGGTTCCATCCCTATGGAACGTATCTGGATGTTTTTCTTGATACTGTTTTGTTTCAGCTTTTTGCCTCTCTTTTTTTAACGCTGATTCTTTCTTTTTCTTTCAGCAAAAAACTTGCCCACCTGATCGAATGTCTGGACATTGAGCACATCTGGTATATTACCCTGCCTGTTTCCGGCTTCTTTCTTTTGTTTAATATCCAGTGTATTCCTCATTCCTACGAAACCCTGCATGTCAACCGCGTTTTTTTCATATTCCTGATCTGTATCACGCTGCTCCTGGGGCTTCTCCTGTTTCTCTGCGTTCTTTTCTATCATACGGTTACTCTTTTAATCGACTCCTTTCGCCAGCAGGAACGGACGCATTTTCTTGAAATCCAGGCGGAACAGTACAACATCTTTTATAACCATATGGAGCAGACGCGGCGCCTGCGCCACGATTTTAAGCATTCTGTCCACGCGCTTTCTGTCCTGGCAAACAGCGGAGACGTGGAAAATCTGAAGAAATATTTAGCAGACTATGAACAGCAGGTGCTGACGCTGGACAAGCTGCGCCCCTTCTGCAAAAACGCAGTACTCAATGCCTTGTTTCATCACTATTATGCCATGGCGCAGTCGGCAGAAATCCGTACAGAATGGCACATTTCCATTCCTGATCCTCTGACAATTTCCACTCTGGATCTGTCCAGTCTGATGGGAAATATTCTGGAAAATGCCATTGCGGGATGCCGGACAGTTCCGGAAAAAGAGCGATATTTCATTCTGACTATTGAAATTCTGGAACAAAACAGTCTGTATATCGTCTCTTCCAACAGCTCTGACGGAAACCTGAAAAAGGAATCCGGCATTTACCAGACTACCAAAAGCCAGCTAAACAGTCAGACACAGAGGGAACATGGAATCGGCCTGTATTCCATCCGAACACTGGCTGAAAAATACAATGGTATGTCGCAGTTTTCTTATGATAACGGACAATTTTGTGTAGATGTAGTTTTAAAGCTGTGAAAAGAAGCTCGCGAGCGAGCTTCTCCGCCTGCGGCGGGTTGCTTCTGCGACAAAATTCTCTGCCGCCGCATGGCGATCCTCGCGGAGCGTTTTTATGTCATAGGATGCTCTTTCCTATGACATAAAAAAGAGACTGGATGGGAGTCTCCGTTATCTTCGGTTTCTCCGCATTCAGTCTCTGATTTTGTTTTATTGTATTTTATTATATTTTTCTGTATTTCTCTTATTTTCCGTAGTAAGCTCTCAGATACATTTCCTTGATTTCGCTCATCAGCGGATATCTCGGGTTTGCGCCTGTGCACTGGTCATCAAATGCCTGCTCTACCATTGCATCCAGAGTATCCAGGAAGTACTTCTCATCTACGCCGTACTCAGCGATGGTTTTCTTTACGCCTACAGCAGCCTTCAGCTCTTCGATCTTATCGATCAGCTTCTTAACAGCTTCTTCGTCATTTGCAGCCTGAATACCTACAAAACGTGCGCACTCAGCGTATCTTGCTCTGGTATGCGGATACTGATACTGAGAGAAGGTTCCCATCTTTCTCGGGCACTCAGCAGCGTTAAACTCTACTACCAGGGAAATTAACAGTGCGTTTGCAATACCATGAGGCAGGTGATGGAATGCGCCCAGCTTGTGAGCCATAGAATGACATACACCCAGGAATGCATTTGCAAATGCCATACCAGCCATGCAGGAAGCGTCAGCCATTTTGCTTCTTGCCTCTACATTGCTGCCGTCGCTGTAAGCGGTGGGCAGGTATTCAAATACGTTCTTCATTGCCTTCAGAGCCAGACCATCTGTGTAGTCAGTTGCCATAACAGAAGCATAAGCCTCCAGAGCATGAGTCAGAACGTCTACGCCAGATGCGCTGGTCAGTCCCTTAGGCTGGCTCATCATATTGTCAGTATCTACGATTGCCATATTCGGCAGAAGCTGATAGTCAGCCAGCGGATATTTCACGCCAGTCTCCTGATCTGTAATAACAGCAAACGGAGTTACCTCAGAACCTGTACCAGAAGAAGTCGGAACTGCTACAAAGTAAGCCTTCTCACCCATCTTCGGGAAGGTGTATACACGTTTCCGGATATCGATGAAGCGCATTGCCATATCCTGGAAATCTACTTCCGGATGCTCGTACATTACCCACATGATCTTACCTGCATCCATTGCGGAACCGCCGCCCAGTGCGATAATTACATCTGGCTGGAAAGCAGTCATAGCCTTTGCACCAGCCTGTGCATTTGCCAGGGTCGGATCCGGCTGAACATCAGAGAAGCACTGGTAAACAATACCCATCTCGTCCAGCTTGTCAGTAATCGGCTTGGTGTAGCCATTCATATATAAGAAGGAGTCTGTTACAATAAATGCTCTCTTCTTGTGCATAACAGTGCCCAGCTCATCCAGGGCTACCGGCAGACAGCCCTTCTTAAAGTATACCTTCTCCGGTGCGCGGAACCACAGCATATTCTCTCTCCTCTCAGCAACAGTCTTAATGTTCAGCAGATGCTTCACGCCTACGTTCTCAGATACAGAGTTGCCGCCCCAGGAGCCGCAGCCCAGTGTCAGAGACGGAGCCAGCTTGAAGTTGTACAGATCACCGATACCGCCGTGAGAAGAAGGAGTATTAATCAGGATACGGCAGGTTTTCATTGCTTCTGCGTGCTTCATAATCTTTTCCTGCTCATTTACGTTAACGTACAGGGAAGCAGTATGTCCGTAACCGCCGTCTGCAACCAGACGCTCAGCCTTTACGATTGCCTCGTCAAAGGTCTCAGCCTTGTACATAGCCAGTACCGGAGACAGCTTCTCATGAGCAAATTCCTCGCTGATATCTACAGACTCAACCTCACCGATCAGAATCTTGGTATCAACCGGAACCTCAACGCCAGCCAGCTGTGCAATCTTATAAGCGCTCTGTCCTACAATCTTTGCATTCAGAGAACCATTGATCAGAATGGTCTTTCTTACCTTATCCAGCTCTTCCGGCTTCAGGAAGTAGCAACCGCGGTATGCGAATTCTTTCTTTACTTCATCATAAACAGATGCCAGGACAGTTACAGACTGCTCAGAAGCACAAATCATACCGTTATCAAAGGTTTTGGAATGAATAATGGAGTTTACTGCCATCTTAATATCAGCAGTGTCGTCCAGAATAACCGGGGTATTTCCTGCGCCTACGCCCAGCGCCGGTTTTCCGGAAGAATAAGCTGCCTTAACCATACCCGGGCCGCCGGTTGCCAGAATAATATCTGCATCCTTCATAACTGTGTTGGTCAGCTCCAGAGACGGTACGTCAATCCATCCGATAATTCCCTCCGGTGCGCCAGCCTTAACAGCTGCATCCAGAACAACCTTTGCTGCTGCAATGGTAGATTCTTTTGCACGGGGATGTGGGGAAATAATAATTGCATTTCTTGTTTTCAGGCAAATCAGAGTTTTGAAAATAGCAGTGGAGGTCGGGTTTGTAGTAGGAATAACTGCTGCTACCAGACCGATAGGCTCTGCAATTTTCTTGATTCCGTACGCCTTATCTTCTTCTACCACACCGCAGGTTTTGGTGTTCTTGTAAGCATTGTAAATATACTCTGCTGCATAGTTATTTTTAATAACCTTATCTTCTACAACACCCATGCCGGTCTCGGCCACTGCCATCTTAGCCAGCGGGATTCTCATTTTGTTGGCTGCAGATGCTGCCTCGTAGAAAATTTTATCGACCTGCTCCTGAGTAAAGGTAGCAAAAATCTTCTGAGCCTCACGCATTGCCTGCATCTTTACTTCCAGAGCTTCTACATTGTCAATGATTTCGGGAACTGCAATTGTCTGCTTCTCTGCCATTGTCACTTATCCTCCATAAAATAATGATAAAAGTAATGATATCCTAAAAGTTTTTTCTGTTTCCTATATTCAAGTCCGACATAAAATATCTCATTTAAAAGTCGATATTTTTTTAACAATGTCACTATAAGCATTATACTTGCTCGTTAAATAATTGTCAATGAAATGATATCTAATTTTTAAACTTTTTTTCATTCTTTTATATGCAAAATGTATAAAACCCTGATTTTGTTTTCATAAATTACCGCGGGAAGAGTGAAATTTTTTAAATAGAATACGAAATAATGATATTATGAATCTGTCAGATTTTCTTCTAAGGGCTCCCTGGCCTGGTTTACGTTGTTCCTTCTTTCTTCTGATAAATTATTCATCCGGCTCCAGATCGTCAAAAATATCAGAATCATAAAACTCGCGAATCGTTACGCCAAGACCATCTGCTATTCTGTTGATATTAACGATTCCCGGATTCTTGCTTTTTCCATTTACAATACTTTTATAAGTTGACGCAGGAATCCCGGCCTTATAGGTAACGGAATATCCACTCAGCTTTTTTTCCTTACATAATTCTGTAATTCTATAGCTTGTTGCTTCACTTATCGTCATCAGAAGAATCCTCCTTATTATGGACTAGTTTAGTCGAATTTTGGAAGATCTTAGGGTGATATATCGCCCTACCAGTGATGATTTTGTAATTTTTATTTTATTTTCTTACAGTCCATAAATGGAGTATGCTTTCTGTTCTGCTCTGGGAAAGTCACAATTCCGGTGCGTAGCGCCTATTCTCGCATGGGCTTTTATTATTAGTCTTTCTTGTTGGGGTTTTCTTGTCGGGCTTTTCTTGTTAAGGTTTTCTTAATTGAGTTTTTCTTGTTAGGTTTTTCTTGTTGGAGTTTTATTGTTGGGGTTTTCTTGTTGGGCTTTCTTGTTGAGCTTTTATTTCGTAGTTCTTTTATATTTCGTAGTCCTTTTATTTCATGGTTCTTTTATTTCATAGGCCAAACTTCTTTTATAAAACAACGAAGAGGAACATTCTTCAAATGCCCCCCCTCATTGATATCGTCCTATTTTCTTTTTTTATTTGCAGCCACACGCACGTTTCTCTTATCCTGCTCGCCTTTATGTTCCTCTCTCTTTCACTTCAAACTGTCTATGGTTTTGATGTCCGCTCTTTTTCAATTCAGGGCTGCCTGCGCTTTTGGTGTTTGCTCTCTTCCACCTCAATGCTGCCTGTGCTTTGGTGTCTTCTCTCTTCCACTTCAAGACTGCCTGTGCTTTGGTATCTGCTATCCTCCAGGCTATTTGCCCTGCGCTTTTTTGCTGTCTTACTGAGCAGCTATATTCTTTTCCTTATAGCCTAAGGCCTGTTCCAGCGCCATTTTTTCTTCATTACCAAGGGCAACATCTGTCTGACCTCTATCTACATCTTTGATATAGAGATAACACCCTTCTCTGCTGTGAACAGAGTTAATCACAAAACCTGTATTTGTATAATCCAGTAATGCCAGAGCAAAGCTCAAATTTCCGCCCATTCCTTTAAACGCATTGTATTTTACAATACCCATTTTTTGAAAAGACGCTCTGGAATTCTTATTAGCTGTGCGAATAGAATCTTTATTGGCCCGATCCTGAGATTTCAGATCAATAATATCCTCCATCTGTTTTATGATCATTTCCTCCATTGATTCCGCATCTTTCCCTCTCATAAAATAATCATACCGCCGGTATAACTTTTTTATCTTAACTATACACACAATAACAACGACCAGCAGTATCAATGTGATAGCCGACTGGGCAATGATAAGATAGACGGGATCAAATCCCAGGTTATTCAAAATACTTCCTTCCATCTTTGTTCACTCCTGTCTTTTGCATATCCCTTACCGGATGGATTCAATCAATTCTACAATACGCTCCAGCTCCGACTCCGAATAATACTCAATTTCAATTTTTCCTTTTGATTTATCCTTTCGGCTAATATTTACCTTCGTACCCATAACCGTTTTCATCCGTTCTTCCAGATCCCGAAATACCAGCTCAAGCGCTTCATCTACCTGTTTTTCTTTTTTCGGTTTCTTTTCTTTTCCCATCAGCTTTACAGCCTTTTCTACTTCACGAACGCTCATTTTATTCTGTTCAATCTTATGAGCCAGTTCAATCTGCAGCTTGGGATCTTCTAAAGACAAAAGCGCTCTTGCATGTCCGCTGGAAAGACGGTTTTCAACCAGCATCTGCTGTACCTCTTTTGCAAGATTCAGCAATCTCAGGCTATTAGTAATCGTTGTTCTGCTTTTGGATACTCTCTCCGCAATTTCTTCCTGCTTCAAATTAAATTCCTGAATCAGCTGTTGATATGCCATAGCCTCTTCAATCGGGTTCAAATCTTCTCTCTGAACATTTTCGATCAACGCGATTTCCATGGTCTGCTGCGGATCATATTCCCGGACTACCACAGGAACCTCCTTCAAATCTGCCATCTTGGCAGCTCTCCAGCGACGTTCCCCTGCAATAATTTCAAATCCATTTTCTCTCTTCTGTACCAGAAGCGGCTGCAGTACACCATACCGCTTCATGGAATCTGCCAGCTGCTGAAGCTGTTCCTCATCGAAATTTTTTCTTGGCTGGGAACGATTTGGCTCAATCTTGGAAAGCTTCACATAAATTTCGCCATGCGTTTCTTCCCCTTTTTCAGATGCCGAAATCTGTTTCTCGATCGCCTGCTGTTCAAGTGAAAAATCTAAAACAGATGCTCTGTCAACAGAACCATCTGATAATGTTTCACGTGAAACATCTGGCTGTGTTTTTGGTTCCAGCTTCTCTACTTCACCAGATAAGCTCTGGGTCTGAGACATCTTCTCCTCTGCCACTTTCTTCTGTACAACTTTTTCAGAAGTGGAATCTTGATTCTTCTCATTGGATTTCACATTGGATGTTGATGTATGTTTCCTTCCTCGAGAAACTCTTTCTTCTTCGCTGTCAGAGTTTTCGTGAGAATGGCTGCCTCTCTTATCCATAACAACTTCCTCAACAACATCTTCTCCAAACAAAGCTCCAAGTCCTCTTCCCAATCCTTTTCCAAGTCCTCTCTTTGCCTGTGCCATTATACCTCTCCTCTGCTGATCACTTCTGCTGCTAACATTCTGTAACTTTCTGCTCCCGTTGATCGAGTATCATAAAGATTGATCGGCATTCCATGGCTGGGTGCCTCTGCCAAACGAACATTCCGAGGAATAATTGTTTTGTAAATAGTTCTGTTTAAATGCTTCTTTACATTTTCAACCACCTGCAGAGAAAGATTGGTTCTCGCATCGTACATGGTGAACACAACTCCCTCTAACTCCAGCTTCGGATTCAGTTTTTTCTTCACCAAATCAATAGTCTGAAGAATCTGTGTCAATCCTTCAAGAGCATAGTACTCGCACTGAATCGGAACAAGAACAGTATCAGATGCTGTCAGTGCATTGATTGTGAGAAGACTCAGAGAAGGAGGACAATCGATAATGATAAAATCATAATTATCTTTTACCTTTTCCAGTTCCGCTCTCAGCAGTGATTCCTTATTTGCCACATCAAGGAGTTCAATCTCAGCTCCTGCCAGATTTACGTCAGATGGAAGGACATCCAGATTTTCCTGAACCTCCTTCACGATACACTCATCCAACTGACATTCATCCATCAGCAGCTCGTAAACAGTTTTATCCATATATCCCTTTTCAAAACCAAGGCCACTGGTGGCATTTCCCTGCGGATCAAAATCCACAGCAAGTACCTTCTGTCCAGCCTCTGCTAAACAGGCGGACAAATTAATGGCTGTTGTAGTTTTCCCTACTCCACCCTTTTGATTTGCAATTGCTATTATTCTTCCCATATTCTTTCCTTTATTCTTGGTAACTATCCAGAAGCGGAGATAAACCTGACCGATTGTCTAAAAACAGGAAATGCGCTTTTTTGAACAGCTACTATAGTATAGTAATATCTGTATTGGTATTAAGTATAACATACTTTTCCATCTTTTCCTATGTATATCAGAAAATTATTCTCATGAAATTTTCGTAAAATCCCCATAAATTATTCAGCAGTACGTCAACTTTTCCTCGTTTCTCGTTGTATATGACGCAAAATTGTATTATACTAATAGGAAAAGACTGAGCTTTTTGCAGCTCAATATTGTTCAGGGGAGGTATTTATGCGTACCAAAAACAAGCTTTTCACCTTACTCCTTATTTCTGCCGGAACAACCGCATCGATTGCTGCAATCAATAAATGCATAAAGATTTCAGCTATTTCAAAAAATTTACTTTCTGAGCCCAAATCCCTATGTTATAAATGGCGATTGGGAAACATCCACTATACAAAAACAGGAAGTGGAAAACCACTGCTTTTGATCCATGATATTCATGCTGCAGCCAGTGGACATGAGTGGAGTCAATTAGTACCGTTGCTTCAAGAGCATTATACGGTTTACACCATAGATTTGCTGGGATGTGGTCGATCAGAAAAAATAAACATGACTTATACCAATTATCTGTATGTACAGCTGATTTCAGATTTCATTAAATCTGTTATTGGCCATCGGACAAATGTTATTGCTTCTGGAGAATCTGCTTCTATCCCTGTTATGGCCTGTGCAAGTGATCCGGATTTATTCGATCAGATTATGCTTATCAATCCGCTTAGAATTCTGGATTGCAGCCTGATTCCCGGCAAGCTGGCAAAAATGTATAAATTTATGGTTGAACTGCCTGTGATCGGAACACTGCTCTATCATATCGCAGCCAGCAAACATATCATTGCAGAAGAAGTATGCTCCCACGGATTTTATAATCCATTTTCCGTAAAACCCAAACTGATAGACAGCTACTATGAAGCAGCCCATTTAGGCAATGCTCCCAAGGCCATTTACGCCAGTTCTAAATGTAATTACACCAAATGCAACATTACCAATGCGATTCGGAAGATCGATAATAGTCTCTATATCATTGGCGGCTCTGCTGTTTCCGATATCGAGACACGGCTGGATGAATATAAAGACTGCAATCCTGCCATAGAAACTGCTATTATCCCAGAAACAAAAGGTCTTCCTCATTTGGAATCTCCAGAAAAAGTGCTGCATCTTGTAGAAACATTCTTTACGTAAAAGTCGTAAAACTATTTTGCAGCAGATTTTTATAACAAACATCAAATTTCAAAATGTTTCACGTGAAACATTTTAAATAAGTTTATGATGCATCTCTATGAAACCTTTAAACCTTTAAACCTGTACTGCGTAATTCGTTTTACAACAAGCTGCTAATCCTGTCATTTGGCATCCGCACTGCACTTCCATAGCTGCTGAGGGTTTATCTTTCATAGGAATGATTTTTCATAATGAAAAACGTAACTATTCAGAACAGTTATAAAAAACAATCATTTAATCAAACGCAAAGAGAGGTTCGCTTATGACAACATTTAATCATTTTAATTTTAATGTTCTTGATCTGGAAAAAAGCCTGAAATTCTACAAAGATTCTTTGAATTTAGAGCCAGTAAGAGAAAAAGTGGCTGAAGACGGTTCCTTTAAACTGGTTTATTTAGGCGATGGAAGCAGCGACTTTACCCTGGAATTAACCTGGCTTCGCGATCGAACCGAGCCATATAATTTAGGAGAATGCGAATTTCATCTCGCCTTTAAAACAGATGAATACGATCGTCTCCATCAGCTCCACAAAGATCAGGGAGTCATTTGCTTCGAAAACGAAAAAATGGGAATCTATTTTATCCTGGATCCAGACGGATACTGGATCGAAATCGTGCCGGACAGACACTAATTTGATTCTTCTACTGCTTTAATTATATAGGTAAAATCTACCTACCCAGCAAAGATTCAGAGAAAAGACTTTTGTTTTCATATGAGTCTTTTCTCTGAATTTTCATAGTGCAGGCGCTTGACACCCCTTAAAGAATCAACCACGAAACCATCTATACTTTCCGCTGTATTTCATTTTTTCAAATCCGTTCTTCTGTTTTTACCCTGAAATACATACCAAATTTTAAAATTAAATATAACTATTCAGGACGAGGCATCTTCTTATTCGGCTTTGCCGGAAAAGGAAACACACCGTCCTGAACAGTTACAATTAAATCCTCTTCAAATCTTCCACGATTTTTTAAATCCTGCTGTAAGTAAACCCGCTCAGACACACTTTTCCCAATCGGCCTTGTAGAGAGCCTTTTTGATGTTACACTTTCCGTTATTTCAATCTCTGTTTCATTTCCCCTGGAATCAAGCAAAAACTCCCGATATCCTGTCATGCTATCGTTTTCCAAACATAACTTCAAGCACGTTAACGGAACCGACTTTTCGATGGTAAAAATCGTTTTATATCCCTCTCGATTGCTCTCTTTAAAACATTTTTTATCGATCATTTCTATTTCACTCGCATCTGCTCTCCACTCAGGATATTTTTCAAATGCCGACAATTTTCCCCAGATTACATAAGCTTCTTTTGGGATCACGATATTTTCCTTTCTTGTTGTCATACATATGCTCTCCTTTCCGATTATTTTTTGCCCTGCGTTCCTATTACTAATTCTATCGTAACTGTTCAGGACGAATCATCTTCCTGTCCGGCAAAGCCGAACAAGAAGCACCGGAGATTCCTCCGATGCGAGAACTGGCAGGAAAATCTGTATCAAATTTGCTTGTAAGCGGATTTTTCCGACAGCTCTCCCCCTATCCTGAATGGTTGCGTTTTATCATATTCTAATAGGTTTTACTACTCTGAATCTGTCCCCTATAACAGCTTGCGGCAGCTCCTCCCTCTCGCTTTCCCCTTCCTCTTTTTCCTATTATTCCCTTTTTTCTGCCTTTCTCTCATTTATGCATATACATTTTTACATAATATTTATACATTTTAATATGCGTTATTTTTGAATATTTATTCTGTATATTCATTCATGCTATGCATCTTTTTTCAATATAATACATAGCCAGACTTCACACCTGCTTTATATTCCAAATGTTTCACGTGAAACATTACAGTTTTCTCGTAAAACTCACAATATCATCACACCTTTTTAACAAGGAAGCTTATCTGCGTCAAATCTTTTTCCCAAACAAAATTCCTTTTTACAGTAATGCATCTACAGGATTAGCATTTTCTTTTATTTGCAAGAAAGAAAAAAAGAGTGCATTCCAGCGCGAAACTCCGTGCCAGAAAACACTCTTTCTTTTCATTTTTTATTTTGTAAAAAGCAATTACATCTTGATTGGTTCCTTTGATGGAACGCCCGCTTTTCTAGGATATTTCTTCGGTGTTGCCGAAATCTTTTTAATTTTCACCAGGGTACGTTCTGCATCTGCGCCGATCAAAGAAAAATGAATTACTTTTTCCACCGTGCCTCCCATACTTTCAATAGCTTTCGTTCCTTCCTTCAGCTCCTCTTCAATTTTTCCAGATTTATACGGAAGAAAAGCGCCGCCAATCTTCACAAAGGGAAGACAATATTCCGACAAAGTTGCTGTATTTGCTACTGCTCTGGAAACACAGTAATCAAATTTCTCTCTATATTTTGGATTTTTCCCAAAATCTTCTGCTCTTCCATGAATCATCTCCACTTCAGAAAGCCCTAAAGCGCTGCACACTTCCTTCAAAAAATTGATCCGTTTGTTCAGAGAGTCCAAGAGAGTGATTTTCAATCCAGGAAAAGCAATTTTCAGAGGAATTCCTGGAAATCCCGCTCCTGTTCCCACATCGATCACCTTTTTACTGCAAGTTTCCAGATCCTTTTCTGACTTTACAATACACAAGCTATCAACAAAATGCTTGGTAATCACCTCTTCCATTTCTGTGATCGCTGTAAGATTCATTACTTTATTCCACTCTACCAGCATTTCATAATACTGATAAAACTGTTCTAACTGCCGATCACTCAGAGTTATCCCAAGCGCCTCCGTTTCGCATCTCATCCTGTCCACAAATTTCTGTTCCATAATCCACCTTCTCTCTATCCCGAATTTCCATATATTCAGGATTCATATTCCAAAAAAGCACTTCCATTTACACATAAAAACAACGCTTCAGAAGACGTCTGATGTCTCAGTAGAAGTCATCTGACGTCTTCTGCATGTATCTCTTGTTATCTGCTCACATCGCATCTGCATCTTCCCGTTTTCCATCCAGGACAACCATCAGAAAATTATATTGTTATTTTATTGTCAATATGTATACATCCGTATTTTATTTGTATATTTATTCTTTTTCTTGTATTTTTCTTTTGTTTTTGATTCTTTCCGGGGTAACTATTCAGGAAATATAAGCAAAATACTTATATTTCCTGTCCTCTCTGCCCGTGGCGCATCTGTTCCAGATGAACCAGCAAAACAGAAATATCAGCCGGAGATACGCCGGAAATTCTCGATGCCTGTCCAATCGATGAGGGCTTATACAGATTCAGCTTCTGTACTGCCTCCCTCCGCAGACTCTTCACTGTACTGTAATCAAAATCAATATCCAGCTTTTTATTTTCCAGCTTTTTAAACTGAGTCACTTGCTGCTGCTGGCGTTTTAAATATCCCTCATATTTCATATTGATATTCACCTGCTCTGCAGTATCCGCCGGAAGCTGTGGTCTTGTTTTGTCAATTTCTGCCAGAGAAAAATAATCCAGCTCCGGTCTGCGCACCAGCTCTGCCATAGTTGCTCCTGTTTTCAGAAGCGTGCTGCCGTGGCGCTCTAAAAATTCCTGAACCTTTGGGCTGGCCCCTACCGTTGTCTTCTCCAGACGCTCTGTCTCCGCTTCAATATCCCGCTGTTTCTGTAGAACCCGCTCATAATCCTCATCACTGACAAGGCCAATTTCATGGCCAATCTCCCGCAGTCTGAGATCCGCATTATCCTGCCGGAGCAAAAGCCGGTATTCTGCCCGGGAAGTCATCATCCGGTATGGCTCATGATTTTCCTTTGTTACCAGATCATCGATCAGCACTCCAATATAGGCCTGAGAGCGATCCAGAACATAGGGTTCCCGTCCCAGAACCTTCATAGACGCATTTACGCCTGCCATAAAGCCCTGAACAGCCGCCTCCTCATATCCGGAGCTTCCGTTGAACTGACCGCCGCTGAACAGCCCCTGAATCGCCTTAAACTCCAGGGTAGGCTTCAGCTGTCTGGAATTAATGCAGTCATACTCAATGGCATAGGCATTGCGGACAATCTTTACATTCTCCAGCCCGGGAACTGTCCGGTACATAGCATACTGAACATCCTCCGGAAGAGAACTGGACATTCCCCCCAGATACATTTCATTGGTATACAAACCCTCCGGCTCTACAAAGACCTGATGCCGGTTTTTATCCGGAAACTTCACAACCTTATCTTCAATAGACGGACAGTACCGGGGGCCGGTTCCCTCAATCGCACCGGAAAACAGAGGAGAGCGATCCAGATTGGCACGAATAATCTGGTGAGTTTCCTCATTGGTGTAGGTCAGCCAGCAGGAAACCTGATCCTTTTGAACAGACTCTGGATCCGTTGAAAACGAAAACGGAACCACCCGCTCATCTCCAAACTGCTCTTCCATTTTTGAAAAATCAATGCTGCGCCGATCCACACGAGCCGGAGTTCCTGTTTTAAAACGGTACATTTCAATCCCGTTTTTCACTAGGGACTCTGTCAAATAATTGGCAGCCTGAAGGCCATTCGGCCCTGTATACATGCTTACATCGCCATAAATGCATCTGGCCTTCAAATAAGTTCCTGTAGCCAGAATCACAGCCTTAGCGTGGTAAACAGCCCCGGAAAAGGTTTTTACCCCCTTAATTTGCCCATCCTCTGCCACAATTTCTGTAACCTCAGCCTGACGGATTGTCAGGTGATCCGTATTTTCCAGAGTACAGCGCATCTGGCGGGTATATTCCTGCTTGTCCGCCTGAGCACGGAGAGAATGAACCGCCGGCCCCTTAGACTGGTTTAACATTTTTGACTGAATAAATGTTTTATCAATATTTTTTCCCATTTCACCCCCAAGGGCATCCAGCTCCCTCACCAGATGTCCCTTTGAGCTTCCTCCAATATTGGGATTGCAGGGCATCAGCGCAATACTGTCTACGCTGACCGTAAACATGATAGTTTCCAGCCCCAATCTGGCACAGGCCAGAGCCGCCTCACAGCCCGCATGGCCTGCGCCTACCACCACAATATCATAAGTCTCTTCCACATTCGGCATGACCAACAACCTCTTTTCCATTTATTTTCCCGTGCAGAACCGGCTGAAAATCTCATTCACCAGATCGTCCTCCACCGCTTCTCCGATAATTGTGCCCAGCTTCTCATAGGCATCCATCAAATCAATGGTGAGAAAATCCTCCGGCATCTGATTTTCTATGCTCTGCTTTACCATTTTCAGACTCTCCAAAGCGCCTGACAGGGCTGTTTTATGACGCACATTGGTAATCATCACCTCGTCATTAAACTTCAGATCCCCTTCATAAAACATCTCTTTTATTTTATTTTCCAGCTGATCGATCCCTGTTTCCTCTCTGGCTGACACGGCAACCACATCCAGCCCCGTTTTTTCTGACAGCTCCTTCTCGGAAATCACAGTCTTCAAATCTGTTTTATTCAGAAGAACCACTGCTTTTCTGTCCCGGATCAGATTCATAATCAAATCATCATTTTCATCTAAGGGTCTGGAGCCGTCCACCACATAAATAATCAAGTCTGCCTGATCCGCCATCTGTCTTGCTCTGGATACTCCAATCTGCTCTACAATATCCTCTGTTTCCCGAATTCCTGCCGTATCGATCACATTCAGAGTAATTCCGTGAAGCCGAATCTGCTCCTCCAGAATGTCGCGGGTTGTTCCGGCAATATCCGTTACAATCGCCCTCTCTTCTCCCACCAGAACATTCATCAGAGAAGATTTCCCCGCATTGGGTTTTCCGAGAATTACCGTTTTGATCCCTTCTGTGACAATTTTTCCATTGTCAGCAGAGCGAACCATAGATTCCATCTGATCGATCATAGGATTCAGCTTCTCCATCAGCTCATCCTCATAGCCTTCCAGAGAAATATGCTCCGGATCATCCAGGGCAGATTCAATAAATGCAATCTGATACAGAATATCCTCTCTCAGCTTCCGGATTTTTCTGGAAAGGGATCCCTTCAGCTGACTGACTGAGCTTTTCATGGCATAGTCATTTTTTGAATGAATCACATCCATCACAGCCTCTGCCTGTGACAGATCGATCCGTCCGTTTAAAAATGCCCGTTTTGTAAATTCTCCCGGCTCTGCCGGACGGGCTCCATATTTGATTACTGTCTCCAGTATTTTTTTCATTACCAGGACACCGCCGTGGCAGTCAATTTCCACTGTGTCTTCCGCTGTATAACTGTGGGGTCCCCGCATGGCTATCACAAGAACCTCATCTAAAATTTCCTCTCCGTCCTTTATCATACCATAATGAACCCGATGAGAGGGAGCTTTTCTCAAATCAAAATTCTTCTTTTTACTTTCAAATATTTCATTTACAATCGAAAATGCATCGCTGCCGCTGACTCTCACAATTCCGATCCCGGAACTGCTCATGGCTGTGGCAACTGCTGCAATCGTATCTGAGCTTCTGTCCTTCATCATATTTCACCTCTCAATAACAAAGGGGCATCCGGTGGTGGTCAAACCACTACCAGACACCCCCGTTTTCTAATTTTACTCCTGTACAGTTCCTGTCTCTGCAGGCTCTGTGCTGGCTTCTGTCACAGACTCAGCCTTTTCCTGAGTTTTCTGTGCTGTCTTATCATAAGTTTTCTCACCGCGGCTTCTGTCGCTGCGGCGAGAACCGTAACGCTCCTTACGGCTGCCGCTGTAGCTGTCCTTCTTCAGGGAAATCACTACATGGCGGAAGGGATCCTCGCCCTCACTGCGGGTCACCACATACCGATCATTCTGAAGGGCAGAGTGGATAATCCGTCTTTCGTAGGGATTCATCGGCTCTAAGGATACCGGATGCTTGGTTCTCTTTACCTTATAGGAAATATTTCTCGCCAGTGTCTCCAGAGTTTCTTTCCGTCTCTCCCGGTAATTCTCTGTATCCAGCTTTACGCGCAGATAACCTTCCGTTTCTTTGTTGACTACAAGGCTTACCAGATACTGGAGAGAATCCAGAGTCTGTCCTCTTTTGCCAATGAGAATACCCATATCGTCGCCGTTCATCATCACCTGGAGTTCTCTCTCACCGGCATTGTAAACAGTGTCAATGGTCACTTCCATTCCCATAGCGCCGAATACCTGAAGCAGGAAATCCTTTGCTGCCTTTTTCACAGCCTCTTCATTTACCTTTCCTGCTGGTTTTTCCTTTGGAAGCTTTTCCTCCGGCTCTGCCTCTGCACTTCTGACAGGCTTTCCGGAAGTCTCCTGTCTGGGAGCTGCCTCCCTTTTGCCTTCTCTACGCTGGAATTCCTTTTTCTCCCGCTTTTCCGGTCTGCCGCCTGATTTCTCAGAACGTTCCTCACAGTTTGCAGAAGCTGCTGTTTCTTTTGTTTCAGATGCTGCAGAAGCCTTCTGGGCCGCCTCTCTGGCCGCTTTCTCCTCCGCAGCCTTTGCTGCCTTCTCAGCAGCGGCTTTTTCTGCTGCGGCCTTCGCTGCTGCTTTTTCGGCAGCGGCTTTTTCTGCCGCAATTTTTCTTTCCTCTTCCTCACTCATAACCCGCGCACGAATTACACAGGGCTTTGCCCCAATAAATCCCAAAAAGCCGGAACTTTCTTTCTGTACGACTTCGTACTGCAGATGATCGCTCGTTGTCTGTAATTCAATGAGAGCTTTTGTAATTGCTTCATCCAATGTTTTTGCAGATACTGTAATCTTATCGTCCATCGTTTCCTGCCCCCCTTATTTATTTGTTGTGCTTTTCGTTGTACCTGGCAACCATGTTTGCCTTGGAAGCAATACTGCCGGGCTTTGCGTCATTGTTGTAATAAGCGTTGGAAGCCTCAACCTGTTCTTTCGTCTTCTCCAGCTTCTCTGCGCGAAGGGCTTCCTCTTTTTCAGCTGCAGCCTGCATGCTCTTTAAGCTGGCAGTTGCATTCTGATTGATTTTCTGAGGCGGAAGACCCTTTTTCGCACGTTTCTTATTGGCTTTCTCAACGTTCTTGCGAATCATCTCGTCAATATCCACTCTGTTCAGATAAGCATTTACAATTACCTGCTGAATAATCATAAACACGCTGCTGGCTACCCAGTAGATACCGATTGCTGCCGGGAAAGTAAAGCAGAACCATACAGACATCAGAGGCATAATAACGTTCATCTGCTTCATCATCTGAGTTCCCATGCTGTTATCATCCTGCTTGGGCTGAGACTGAGCAGACATCATCAGCTTGGAGCTTAACCACTGAGTCAAACCTGCCAGAATCGGAATCAGCCATGCAATACTCGGCACCCAGGAACCATTGAAGGGGTTGGTTGCCAGATTGATTCCGAAGAAGGAGTTCATTCCTTCGATGACTGCAGAATTTGCTGCAATTACATTTGCTGCATCCGGAAATGCATTTCCCAGCTCGGTCCACTGAGCCGGATTTAATTTGTAGAGAATATCTACCATCTTGTTGGCCAGAGCTTCGCCGGTAACGCCGGTCAGATCGCCAATGGTTGTCATTCCAGTAAGCGGGATATTGTTATCCGTAGCAAACTGAACCAGCTTGGCTGCAGCGCCTTCCTGAAGAGCACCTGCATTGGCAGCGCCGGTAATTGCGTATACTACCTGCAGGAAATATTCCTTAACCTGTCCCACATAGGCGGGAATTGTGTAAATTACCCGATACAGAGCCAGCATAATGGGAAGCTGAATCACCAGCTGCAGACAGCCGCCGGTCATGGATGTACCGTACTTTTCATAAACGGCCTTTGTCTCCACATTCATTCTCATCATGGAGTCATTGTCTGTTTTTCCCTTATACTTGTTCTGAATTGCCATCAGCTCTGGCTGCATTACCGTCATCATCTTTGATGATTTCTGCTGCTTGATGGTCATGGGGAACATGAGAATTTTCACTACCAGAGTAAACAGAATAATGGACAGACCGATATTCAGAACACCGAAGGAGCTGGTAAACCGAAACAGCGCGTCCATAATCCATCCCAATACCTGGGAAATGGGGCCCATAAACATGCCCTCAACCTTTGTCAAAACTAAATAATCCAATGTGCTACCTCCTCATACGTTACGGAACCGGGTCATAACCGCCTTCTGCCCATGGGTGGCACCTGAGTATCCTCCGCACAGACAACCATAGTCCTTTCACCACGCCGTACTTTTCCAGTGCCTCAATGGCGTATTGAGAACACGTAGGCGTGTAAATACAGTGAGTCCATACTTTCATCGGAGACAGAAAAATCTGATATCCCCGAATCATAAGGATCATAATTTTTTTAATCATTTTTCTCACTTCGATTCTCTAAAATGTTATGAAGCCCGCAGAGGTGCAGAAATGCACGCTCTATAGTTTTGTAATCCGATTCTTTTGCAGCGGCGCGAACCACTACAACGATGTCTAATCCAGTCTCTAACATGTTTTTGTGTAACCGGAAACTTTCCCGAACCAGACGGGTCAGCCGATGGCGGACAATGCTGTTTCCTACTTTTTTGCTGGCGGATATGCCAATACGTGTATCCTGGCTCTCAGCCCGCATTACATACATAACCAGCTGTCTGTTGGCATGGGAGTTTCCTGTTCGATATACTTTTTGAAAATCAGAATTTTTTTTGATACTTGGAAATCTTTTCATAGTCTTTTACCAAAGGCTTAATGAATACTCATGCACTGAAAATCTTTTTCCAGTGCATATGTGAAAAAAAAGGCCACAATTTCTTGTGACCTTAGATTCATTAAGCGGATAATTTTGCTCTGCCTTTTGCTCTTCTTGCAGCTAATACTTTTCTTCCACCCGGAGTACTCATTCTAGCTCTGAAACCATGAACCTTAGACCGCTGTCTGTTCTTTGGCTGGAAAGTCATTTTCATGGCGCACACCTCCTCTAATATTAATCGCTTATCTGTCAAACATATTACGACTATTATAATCAAACATCTTCTCAATTATATAGAAAACATACGGCTTCGTCAAGGGTTTTTATGAAAAACTGGCGTGTTTTCCTTAGAAAAACCGTATTTACCTCCCTATTTGTTTGTGCTATAATAGGGTCGAACGTTATTCTTAGGAAAATGTATCAGGACAAAAGGGCTCGCAGACCCCTGTACTCTGCGGATTATTTTTTCTATTTAAACCTATAAAAAGCGGGAAAATCTTATGTGCGGACCCTATGAGGCTGCAACCTGACTTTTGTTTTCCAGCTTCCATATCCATGTGCAGCGATATCTCTGCGCCTTTTTCCATTCCTAAATTTCGTTCATTTTTATTTCCATATGAAAGGCAGATCTTTTTAATTCAAAAGAAAACTGCCGCTTATTACCTGAAAAACAGGCATGCTTCCTGCCGTTTTATCAGAAAGAAAAAGGAGAACAAAGATGAATGCAAGACTTTCAACACCAATGAATTCCCGTATCCCCTCACAGAACCTGGCTCACCAGGCAAAGACGAAGCGTATGGTTCAGCTTGCGCTGATGATATCCATTATCTTTGTCATGGCCTTCTCGCCTCTTGGCTATCTTCGAACTCCGGGACTGACCATTACGTTTCTTACCGTTCCTGTGGCTGTAGGCGCTGTCCTTATGGGGCCTCTGGCCGGAGCCGTCTGCGGTCTGGCATTCGGTATTACCAGCCTGATCACAGCTATGACCGGCGGCAGTCCGTTCAGCTCCATGCTGCTTTCCATCAATCCACTCGCTCTGGCATTTACCTGCCTGGTTCCCCGTGTTCTGGAGGGATGGCTCTGCGGGCTGATCTTTGCAGCTCTCAGACCGCGATTTAAAAATGCTTCTTATTTTATTGCCTGTCTGGCCTGCCCGCTTTTAAACACTGTACTTTTTATGAGCTCTCTGATCCTTTTCTTCTACAATACTGATTATGTTCAGGGACTTGCTGCATCTCTCGGCGCATCCAATCCGCTGATTTTCGTTATTTTGTTTGTTGGAATCCAGGGCGCCATTGAAGCTGCGGCGTGCACGGTTCTCGGAAGCGCAGTCAGCAGGACTCTGGCAGCGGCATTGAAGCGATAAATAACTGTGATAAATTTGAAGGAATCGAATTCAAACAACAGGAGGAACTCATTTATGAAACCATCATCCTTTGTCAGGGAAATTCCCATTACGGACGTCCCCGGTCTTCGCATCGGCCATGCAGAGAATGAAGAAGCAAAAACCGGCGTTACGGTTCTGATATTCGATCAGGGCGCAGCTGCCGGCGTAGATATCAGCGGAGGCGGACCTGCCTCACGGGAAACGCCTCTGGCCTCTCCTGTCACCGCGGATAATCCCCTGAATGCCATCGTTCTTTCCGGAGGCTCTGCCTTTGGTCTGGCTGCAGGCGACGGGGTTATGCGCTACCTGGAAGAACACGGTATGGGCTATCCCACAGGCTTTGCCAATGTTCCTCTGGTCTGCCAGTCCTGTATTTACGATCTGGGAATGGGCCGGGCCGATATCCGCCCCGATGCAGCCATGGGCTACGAGGCCTGTGTTCAGGCAGAAGACTGGATCAAAAATGTCTCCTCTCTGCAGGAAACCTTTTCCTGCGCAGCTGACTTTAACAAAAGCCTCTGCGGCAGCATCGGAGCAGGCTGCGGAGCCTCTGTCGGAAAAATCTGCGGCATGGAGCGTTCCATGAAATCAGGGATCGGCATCTGCGCCGTATCTGTTGGCAGCTTAAAAATGGCTGCTGTTGTAGTGTTAAACGCCCTGGGTGATATTTTCAATCCGGAAACCGGGCAAAAAATTGCAGGTCTTTTGGATCCGGAAAGAAAACATTTCAGCGATACCTGCGAGGAACTGTACCGCTTCAGCCAGCAGACGGATCTCTTTACCGGAGAAACAGAGCTTACCTCATCCAATACCACCATCGGAGCAATCATTACCAATGGAAAATTCTCAAAAGCCCAGCTAAGCAAAATCGCATCCATGACACGGTGCGCCTATGCCCGATGCATTAACCCGGTTGCAACCATGGCGGACGGAGATTCCATTTATGCAGTTTCCACCGGAGACGTTCCGGCAGATATCAACATGGCCGGCACACTGGCTGCCCAAATTATGGCAGAAGCTATCCAGAGAGCCTGTTGATATTGTAGATAACTTATCCACAGTTTGTGGATAACCATGTTGATAATTTCACCAAAACGGCCATATTTTTTCGTTTTTCGTTGAAAAAATGGCCGTTTTGTTATACAATGGTTTTAGATTGGGTTTATTTACGTATCCACAAATTTCTGCGGAATATCCACAATAACTGTGAATACCACCTGAAAAAGATTAGGAGACAAAGGTATGTTAGAAACACTAAAAGAAAAATGGGACGAAATTTTACTCTATTTAAAAAACGAATATGAGATATCCAACGTTTCTTTTCAGACCTGGCTGCTTCCACTTGAGATCTATTCTCTTAAGCAGCCAGGGAATATTATTCAGATCATCGTTCCCGACGCCAATTTTCTTGGCTATATTAAGAAAAAATACAGCGTCATGCTGAAGGTATCTATTGAAGAAGTAACAGGCATCCGCTGTGACAACGTGGAATTTATTGTTGAGGACGAAATTATCAGAGACAGCGTTTCCGATAATCAGCTGATCAATGCTACGCCAAACGCGGTCAGCCCCGTTACCCTGCAAAATGCCAACTTAAATCCCAAATATACCTTTGATTCCTTTGTAGTCGGCGCCAACAACAACCTGGCCCATGCAGCTTCCCTGGCTGTTGCGGAATCTCCCGGTGAAATTTACAATCCGCTGTTTATCTACGGCGGCGTAGGTTTGGGAAAAACTCACCTGATGCAGTCCATTGCCAATTTTATTCTGAAAAACAATCCGAAAGCCAAGATTTTATATGTTACTTCGGAGAAATTTACCAATGAGCTGATCGATGCAATTCGAAATAAAAACAACATTTCCACCACAGAATTCCGGGAAAAGTACAGAAATAATGATGTACTTTTGATCGATGATATTCAGTTTATTATTGGTAAGGAAAGTACTCAGGAAGAATTTTTCCATACTTTTAACGCCCTCCACGAAGCGAAAAAACAGATTATTATTTCCTCTGATAAACCGCCCAAGGAGATTGAAACTCTGGAAGAGCGGCTTCGTTCCCGCTTCGAATGGGGTCTTACTGTGGATATCCAGTCCCCGGACTATGAAACCCGTATGGCAATTCTCCGTAAAAAGGAGGAAATGGAAGGATATAATATTGATAACGAGGTCATCAAATATATTGCTACCAATATTAAGTCCAATATTCGTGAGCTGGAGGGAGCCCTTACGAAAATCGTGGCTCTGTCCAAACTGGAAAAAAACCGGGAAATCAATATTGCACTGGCAGAAAAGGCCTTAAAGGATATTATTGCCCCTGGTGACAAGAAGGAGGTTACTCCGGAATTTATTATCGAAGTAGTTGCCGATCACTTTAACCTGACTCCGCTGGATATTATTTCCCAGCGTCGGAACAAGGAAATTGTATATCCGCGCCAGATTGCCATGTATCTCTGCCGGAATATGACGGATACAGGACTTCAGAACATCGGAAAATCCTTAGGCGGCCGGGATCACACTACAATTCTTCATGGAATTGATAAAATTGCAGCTGATCTGGAAGGCAATCCGACCCTGCAAAACACAATAGATATACTAAAAAAGAAGATTAATCCACAATAATTAGTAGTTATGCACATTTTTCTGTGGATAACCAAGGTATAAGCTGTGGATACCCTGTGGAACAGATCGATCACGTTTTTTATGTAAACCTCGCTGGAAATCAGCTCTGTGGATAATCCACCAGAATTACCCAGACTTCCCAAGAGTTATCAACATACTTATAAACGGACCTGAAGCCTTGATCTTCAAGGGAAAAACGGTTTTTACACATACCCACAGCCCCTACTACGATTACGACGAAATTTAATTATATATTGCTTTATAAAGCACCACCAACAGACAGAAAGGAAGTTATCAACATGAAGCTCCAGTTTCAGAAAAGCGCATTATTAAACGGTATCAGCATTGTATCCAAAGCGATCCCCGCTAAGACCACCATGTCGATCCTGGAATGTATTCTGATCGATGCAGATGCAGACCAGATCAAGCTGACAGGCAATGATATGGAACTTGGCATTGAAACAAAAGTAGAGGGATCCATTCTGGAACGGGGTAAAATTGCTCTTGATGCAAAACTGTTTTATGAAATTATCCGCAAACTGCCGGATGGAGAAGCTCCGGTAATCATTACTTCTGATAACAAGTTTAATACTACCATTCAGTGTGAAAGTGCCCTGTTTAATATTCTTGGAAGAGATGGGGAGGAATTTTCCTATCTGCCTTATATTGAACGGGATCAGTATATTACTCTGTCCCAGTTTACCTTAAAAGAAGCAATCAGACAGACCATCTTTTCTATTTCACCAAATGACAGCAATAAAATGATGGCTGGTGAGCTCTTAGAGGTAAAGGAAAATATTTTAAAAGTGGTTTCTTTAGACGGACACCGAATTTCTATCCGCAACATTGCTTTGAAGGAAAGCTATGAAAGCCACAAGGTGATCGTTCCGGGGAAAACCTTGTCTGAGATCAGTAAAATTTTAGGCGGAGATAATGAAAAAGAGGTTCAGATCTTTTTCAGCAAAAATCATATCCTATTTGAGTTTGACGACACTATGGTGGTATCCCGGCTGATCGATGGAGAATACTTCAAGATCGATCACATGCTTTCCAGTGATTATGAAACACGGGTTAAAGTAAATAAGCGGGAATTTATGGACAGCATTGATCGATCCATGATTCTGATCCGGGACAGCGACAGAAAACCGATCATTTTGAATGTAGAGGACAGCAATGTAAACCTGAAGGTAAGATCCACCATCGGTTCCATGAATGCTGATGTGTCTGCCTATAAAGCAGGAAAAGATATTATGATTGCATTTAACCCCAAATTCCTTCTGGATGCCCTTCGGGTGATCGATGACGAGGAAGTGGAGCTGTATATGATGAATCCTAAATCCCCCTGCTTTATTAAGGACGAAGAGGGAACCTATATTTATCTGATCCTTCCGGTAAACTTTATTAATGAAGGTTGAAAACAGGAGTGAAAAATGGAAATTATTAAGTTAAGAGATGAATACATTAAGCTTGGACAGGCACTGAAGGCAGCCGGACTGGTAGAGTCCGGCGTAGATGCCAAGTATGCTATTGAAGAGGGACTGGTAAAGGTCAACGGCCAGGTGGAATATCAGCGGGGCAAAAAGCTCCGTGACGGAGATGAAGTACTCTTTCAGGGAGAGACGATCCAGATAACATTATGATCATTGAGTCAATTGAACTGAAAAATTACCGGAATTACCGGGAATTACATATGGAATTCGATCCCGGAACCAATATTCTGTACGGAAATAATGCCCAGGGCAAAACAAATATTCTGGAAGCGGTGTATGTATGCTGTACCACCAAGTCTCACAGGGGCAGTAAAGATCGGGAGCTGATTCATTTTCACGAGGATGAATCCCATATTAAACTGAATATCCGAAAAAATGACGTACCATATCGAATCGATATGCATCTGAAGAAAAACAAGGCCAAGGGAATCGCTATTAATGGGGTTCCCATACGAAAGGCCAGTGAGCTTTTTGGAATTGTCAATGTGGTATTTTTTTCACCGGAGGACTTAAATTTGATAAAAAATGGTCCTGCGGAGCGAAGGCGGTTCATCGATCTTGAGTTATGTCAACTAAACAAGCTGTATGTTCATTCACTGACCTCCTATAACCGGGTTTTGATGCAGAGAAACCGGCTGTTAAAGGAGCTGATGTTTCATCCAGAATACGAGGAAACCCTGGATGTATGGGATTTACAGCTGGTTCAGTATGGGAAAGAGGTGATCCGGCTTCGGGAGGAGTTTATCGATCAGCTGAATGATATGATCAATGGAATTCACAGGAATCTTTCCGGAGGAAAGGAAAATCTCAGAATTGTTTATGATCCCAATGCTTCTGCCGATCAGCTGGAGGCAGAACTGAAAAAATGCCGTGCTCAGGACAGGAAGCAGAAAACAACGCTGACTGGGCCGCACAGGGATGATATTGGATTTTTTCTGGATGAAATTGATATCCGGAGATTCGGCTCTCAGGGGCAGCAGAGAACAGCGGCCCTTTCCCTGAAGCTGGCAGAGATCGAACTGGTGAAAAAGCTGGTGCGGGATTATCCCATCCTGCTTTTGGACGATGTATTGTCCGAGCTGGACGGACACCGGCAAAATCAGCTTTTATCGGCAATTCATCATATTCAGACCATGATTACCTGTACGGGAGTGGAGGACTTTGTCAGTAACCGTTTCCGGATTGACAGATTGTTTCAGGTGGTAGATGGAACTGTGACAAGAGAAAATTAGAAATTCAACGTAACTATTCAGGGCGGCGGGAAATCTCCGATGCTTCTTGTTCGGCAAAGACGAACAAGAAGATGCCCCGCCATAAACAGTTACAGCTAAACATAAATCTAGGAGGAAACAATATGAGTGCAGAATACGGAGCAGACCAGATTCAGATTCTGGAGGGGCTTGAGGCAGTCCGGAAACGGCCTGGCATGTATATTGGCAGCACTTCTTCGACAGGTCTTCATCACCTGGTATACGAGATTGTAGACAATGCGGTAGATGAGGCTTTGGCCGGATATTGCCAGAATATTCAGGTAACCATTAACCAGGATAATTCCATCACTGTTATAGATGATGGTCGTGGAATTCCGGTAGGGGTTCAGAAGAAGGCTGGAATTCCGGCAGTTGAGGTCGTCTTTACGATTCTGCATGCTGGCGGAAAATTCGGCGGTGGGGGATATAAGGTATCCGGCGGCCTGCATGGCGTAGGCGCGTCTGTGGTAAATGCTCTGTCCACCTGGTTAGAGGTACGTGTTTATCAGGACGGTAAGATCTACCAGCAGCGCTATGAGCGGGGCAAGGTTATGTATCCGCTGAAGGTTGTGGGAACCTGCCCGGCCGATCAGCACGGAACAGAGGTTCATTTCCTGCCGGATCCGGAGATTTTTGAAGAGACTGTTTATGATTTTGAAATTTTAAGAATCCGTCTTCAGGAAACAGCTTTTCTGACCAAGGGACTGCGGATTTTGCTGAAGGATGATCGGGAGGAAAAACGGGAAAAGGTATTCCATTATGAAGGCGGAATTCAGGAATTTGTTACTTACTTAAACAAGGGTAAGGTGCCCCTTTACAGCGATGTGATTTACTGTGAAGGAACGAAGGACGGAGTGTTCGTAGAGGTTGCCATGCAGCACAATGATTCCTATACGGAAAGTATTTACAGCTTTGTAAACAACGTAAATACTCCAGAGGGAGGAACCCATCTGGCTGGTCTGAAAAATGCTTTGACAAAAACGATCAACGATTATGCCCGCAAAAATAAGCTTTTAAAGGACAGCGAACCGAATCTAAGCGGAGAGGATATCCGGGAAGGTCTTACCTGTATTATCAGTGTCAAGATCGAGGATCCTCAGTTTGAGGGACAGACCAAGCAGAAGCTGGGTACCAGTGAGGCAAGAGGAGCTGTTGACGGAGTGGTAAGCGAGCAGCTGACCTATTTCCTGGAGCAGAATCCTACTGCAGCAAAAACCATCTGCGAGAAATCTGTTCTTGCCCAGAGAGCAAGAGCCGCAGCAAGAAAGGCCCGGGATCTGACAAGAAGGAAGACGGCTCTGGAAGGAATGGCGCTGCCTGGAAAGCTGGCAGACTGTTCCAACAAGGAGCCGGAAAAGTGTGAGATCTTTATCGTAGAGGGAGATTCTGCAGGCGGTTCTGCAAAGACTGCCCGTTCCAGGGATACTCAGGCGATCCTTCCTCTTCGTGGAAAGATTCTCAACGTAGAGAAGGCAAGGCTGGATAAAATTTATGCCAATGCTGAGATCAAGGCTATGATCACGGCTTTTGGAACTGGAATTCATGAGGATTTTGATATTTCCAAGCTCCGCTACCATAAGATTATTATTATGACAGATGCGGATGTAGATGGTGCTCATATCAGTACGCTGATGCTGACCTTCTTATACCGGTTTATGCCGGAGCTGATCCGCCAGGGACACGTTTATCTGGCGCAGCCGCCTTTATATAAGCTGGAGAAAAATAAAAAAATCTGGTATGCATACAGTGATGAGGAGCTGAATCAGATTCTGAAAGAGGTAGGCCGCGACAACAATAATAAAATTCAGCGGTACAAGGGTCTGGGTGAAATGGATGCAGAGCAGCTTTGGGAGACGACCATGGATCCGGAGCGTCGGATTCTGCTTCGCGTAAATATGAATGATGATGTGGCATCAGAGTTGGATCTGACCTTTACAACCCTGATGGGGGATCAGGTAGAGCCGCGGCGTGAATTTATTGAGGCCAACGCAAAATACGTACAGAATCTGGACATCTGATTGTAAGGAGAAAATTATGGAACCAAATATTTTTGATAAAGTTCACGATATTGATTTGAAGTCAACCATGGAAAAATCATATATCGATTATGCCATGAGCGTAATTGCCGCCCGGGCACTTCCTGATGTGCGCGATGGTTTAAAGCCTGTTCAGAGACGAGTGCTGTTTTCTATGATCGAGCTGAACAACGGGCCGGATAAGCCTCACCGGAAGTGCGCTCGTATTGTGGGCGATACCATGGGTAAATACCATCCCCATGGAGACAGCTCTATTTACGGAGCCCTGGTCAATATGGCTCAGGAATGGTCTACCCGGTATCCGCTGGTAGACGGCCATGGAAACTTCGGTTCTGTAGACGGAGACGGCGCTGCAGCCATGCGTTATACAGAGGCAAGACTGAGTAAGATTTCCATGGAAATGCTTGCAGACATTAACAAGGATACCGTAGATTTTGCTCCAAACTTTGATGAGACAGAGAAGGAGCCTACCGTTCTTCCTTCCCGTTTCCCAAACCTTCTGGTAAATGGAACTACCGGAATTGCCGTTGGTATGGCCACAAATATTCCGCCTCACAATCTGCGTGAGGTTATCAGCGCTGTGGTAAAGATCATTGATAACCGGATTGAGGAAGACCGTGAAACTACAATGGAGGAGATTCTTGACATTGTAAAGGGGCCGGATTTCCCCACAGGAGCAACAATTCTTGGAAAGGCGGGCATTGATGAGGCATACAGAACCGGTCGCGGAAAAATCCGTGTGCGGGCTGTGTCTGATATTGAGACTCTTCCCAACGGAAAGAGCAGAATCATTGTGACAGAGCTTCCTTATCTGGTAAACAAGGCGCGCCTGATCGAAAAAATAGCAGATCTGGTAAAGGAGAAGCGGGTAGACGGAATTACCGATCTGAGAGATGAATCAGATCGCCAGGGTATGCGGATTGTAATTGAGCTGCGCCGCGATGTAAATGCCAATGTGGTTCTGAACCAGCTGTTAAAGCATACGCAGCTTCAGGATACCTTTGGCGTGATTATGCTGGCTCTTGTAAATAATGAGCCGAAGATCCTTAATCTTCTGGATATGCTGAAATATTATCTGAAGCATCAGGAAGAGGTTGTTACAAGAAGAACCAGATATGATTTGAATAAGGCAGAGGAGCGGGCGCATATTTTGGAAGGCCTGCTGATCGCACTGGATCATATTGACGAGGTTATCCGGATTATCCGCGGATCTGCCAATGTGCAGTCTGCAAAGCTTCAGCTGACAGAACGGTTTGGTCTGAGCGATGCTCAGGCTCAGGCAATCGTAGATATGCGTCTGCGGGCTCTGACAGGTCTGGAACGGGAGAAGCTGGAAAATGAATATCAGGAGCTGATGGAAAAGATCAGCGAGTTAAAGGCAATTCTGGCAGATGAGAAGAAGCTTCTGGGCGTGATTAAAGAAGAGATCACAGTGATTTCCGGAAAATACGGAGATGACAGAAAAACATCGATCGGATTTGACGAATTTGATATGTCCATGGAGGATCTGATTCCCAATGAAAATACCATTGTGGCAATGACAAAGCTGGGCTACATTAAGAGAATGAGCGTAGACAACTTTAAGAGCCAGAACCGGGGCGGCAAGGGAATTAAAGGAATGCAGACCATTGATGAGGATTACATTGAAGATCTGATCCTGACAAAGACCCATAATTATATCATGTTCTTTACTAACAAGGGACGGGTATACCGTCTGAAGGCTTATGCAATTCCGGAAGGAAGCCGCACAGCCAGAGGAACGGCAATTGTGAATCTGATTCAGCTGCAGCCGGGTGAGAAGATCACGGCTATTATTCCTATGAAGGAATATCAGGAGTCAGATTATCTGTTTATGGCAACTAAGGACGGAATGGTGAAGAAAACACCACTAAGGGAATATGGAAATGTCCGCAAAAACGGACTTCAGGCTATTGTGCTGCGTGAAAATGATGAACTGATCGAGGTAAAGGTAACAGACGATACCAAGGATATTTTCCTGGTAACGCAAAAGGGGCAGTGTATCCGTTTCCATGAAACCGACGTTCGCGTAACCGGCCGCGTATCGATGGGCGTGATCGGTATGAAGCTGAACGAAGACGATCAGGTTGTTGCGATGCAGATGCATACGCAGGGAGAAAGTCTTCTGGTTGTTTCTGCCTATGGAATGGGCAAGCGGACTCCGATTGAGGAGTTTACGGCTCAGAACAGGGGCGGAAAGGGCGTACTCTGCTATCGGATCACGGAAAAAACAGGAGATCTGATCGGTGCCAAGCTGGTTCATGATGATCATGATATTATGATGATTACAACAGAAGGCGTTGTGATCCGGATTTCCGTAGATGATATTTCCGTAATCGGAAGAAATACCTCTGGCGTAAAGCTTATGAACGTGGATCAGGATTCTGATATTCGCGTGGCCAGCATTGCCAAGGTAAGAGATGACGGAAAGAAATCAGAGGGAGACGGTATTGAGGAGCTGCATCTGGAGGAAGAGCCGGAGGAAAACAGTATAGAAAACGAATAATCAATTTTGATATACGGCTGACCTTCTGAGACGGCCAGGCACGCATCAAAACAGCCCGGTTTTGCCGGGCTGTTTCTGGTAGAAGCAGATTTGCAGACAGGAATAAAAAAAGAAATCATAAAGGGGAATTTCGGAGGGAAAATATATGTTAAGAACCATTGATACAGGTGTAATTTCCAAAGCCATTGAGGAAATGTGCATAGAAGCCAATCATTTTTTGTCAGAAGATATGAAGGAGTGCCTGGGATGTGCGGCAGAGAATGAGAAATCTCCCCTTGGCCGTCAGATTCTCAGCCAGCTCCAGGAAAATCTTCAGATTGCCGGAGATGAGATGATTCCTATTTGCCAGGATACCGGAATGGCTGTGGTTTTTGTAAAAGCAGGGCAGGATGTCCATTTTGAAGGCGGAAGTCTGACAGAAGCTATCAATGAGGGTGTGCGCAATGGCTATGTCAATGGATTTCTCAGAAAATCTGTAGTTAATGATCCAATTTATCGGGAAAATACAAAGGACAATACTCCAGCTGTTATTCATTATGAAATTACAGAGGGGGATCAGGTTGAAATCACTCTGGCACCCAAAGGATTCGGGAGCGAAAATATGAGCCGTGTATTTATGCTGAAGCCGGCAGATGGAATTGAGGGGGTAAAGGAGGCTATTTTAACGGCTGTAAGAGATGCAGGCCCCAATGCCTGCCCGCCTATGGTGATCGGTGTGGGAATTGGAGGTACGTTTGAAAAATGTGCTCTTATGGCAAAACATGCCCTGACAAGAAATCTGAAGGAGGAGTCTCCGGTTCCTTATGTCCGAGAGCTGGAAAAAGAAATGCTGGAAAAAATCAATGGACTGGGAATTGGGCCAGGAGGTCTGGGCGGAACAGTAACAGCTTTTGCTGTAAATATTGAAACATATCCAACCCATATTGCAGGTCTTCCGGTTGCAGTAAATATTTGCTGTCATGTAAACAGACATGTGCACCGGGTGATTTAAGAAAGAGGGAAAGGAAGGTAGAAGCATATGAATCGAAGAATTAACGTACCAGTATCTCTGGAAGACAGAAAAAGCCTGAAAGCAGGAGATTATGTATATTTGACAGGAACTATCTATACCGCGCGTGATGCAGCACATAAAAGAATGCAGGATGCCATGGATGCAGGGGAACCTCTTCCTATTGAGTTAGAGGGAAATGTTATCTATTACATGGGACCGTCTCCGGCAAGGGAAGGGCGTCCCATTGGATCGGCAGGTCCGACAACAGCCAGCCGTATGGATAAGTATACCCCGGCTCTGCTGGATTTAGGCCTGGGGGCAATGATTGGTAAGGGAAAACGTACGAAAGCTGTACAAGAGGCAATTGTGCGCAACAGCTGCGTGTATTTTGCGGCAGTGGGGGGAGCCGGAGCACTGCTATCCCAGCGAATCAAGGCATCTCAGGTAGTGGCTTATGATGACTTAGGGACAGAGGCAATCAGAAAGCTGGAGGTAGAGGACTTTCCGGTTATCGTAGTGATTGACAGCCAGGGAAACAATCTTTATGAAACTGCTGTAAAGGAATACGCAGAATAAGGGAATGTCTGTATGAAAACAAAAGAAAGATAAGCTGAAAAGGGGCTTTGAAAAGCTGCTGAAAAGAACTGAAAAATTTTGATAAAATTATAGTTGACAAATAGAACATTATCCAGTATAATTGTCAATGCGTCTGAGACAGAAATGAATCAGACAACTCATATGGAATTATGAATTCGGAGAAATACTCAAGAGGCCGAAGAGGCGCCCCTGCTAAGGGTGTAGGTCGGGCAACCGGCGCGAGGGTTCAAAT